>TARA_R110001599_G_scaffold119646_2_pt1 | contig 19065 bp, 20 predicted proteins | sample TARA_R110001599 | Tara Oceans TARA_R110001599 (sample SAMEA4398360) | marine metagenome | biome: Polar Biome; feature: [MES] marine water layer (ENVO:01000295) within the mesopelagic zone...; material: water (ENVO:00002006), including particulate matter (ENVO:01000060) such... | reverse complement strand
CAATTTCAATCACAGCAAACATTTGAAAATTATGAAATAGCTCATTTCCGATTATTATCAGATACAAATTTCTTGCCATATGGTAAGGCAATGATAGAACCTGCACGTAAAATATATAAACAACTATCATTAATGGAAGATGCTATGTTGATACAAAGAATAATGCGTGCACCGGAGAGAAGGATATTTAAGATTGATGTAGGTAATATACCACCAGCAGAAGTAGATAATCATATGCAAACGATTATCGGTAAAATGAAAAAGATTCCGTATATGGATGAAAAGACTGGTGAATATAATCTTAAGTTCAATATGGAAAATATGATGGAAGATTATTATCTTCCTGTACGTGGTTCTGAATCCGGAACATCAATTGAATCATTACCTGGACTGACTAATGATGGTCAAATTGAAGATATAGATTATCTACGTAATAAAATGATGGCAGCTTTAAAAATACCAAAAGCATTTTTAGGATATGATGAAGGCGTTGAAGGTAAAGCAACATTAGCAGCTGAGGATGTGCGATTTGCAAGGACAATTGAAAGAATACAAAAAATATTTGTTTCAGAACTTACAAAGATTGCAATTGTACATTTATATTCACAAGGATTTACAGATGAGGATCTAGTAGATTTCTCATTGGAATTAGAAAATCCAAGTTTAATTTATAAAAAACAAATGGTAGAGTTATTGGAATCTCAAATAGGATTAGCCAATAACATGAAAGAGTCTATGATGTTCTCCGAAAAATGGATATATGAAAATATATTTAAGATGTCTGCTGCAGAATGGAAAGCAGAACAAGAACAGGTAATTCAGGATCAGCAAGAAGCGTTCCGACGAGAACAGATTAAAGGAGAAGGTAATGATCCAAAGAAAACAAATATGAGCTTTGGAACACCTCATGATATTGCTTCAATGCATACTGCTACAAAAGACGATGGATTGTTACCAGGCATGGAACAAGAACATGTAGCCGGACCTGGCCGACCTAAAAATGTTAGTACATGGGGTACGCATGATAGCCCTCATGGCAGAGATCCATTAGGTGCAAAATCATTATCCGGTGCCTTTAATACAGATTCATCACCATTACAGCATAATTTTAGAAAAAGCGGTCCGTTGAGTACCGAAAATACTTCTTTTGTGCAAATGCTACGAAAATCAGCATTAAATTCAAATACAAAATCACCATCAATTATACAAGAGTCTATTAAAGATGATAGCAAAAAAGATGTAGATTCTGGCACAATGTTAGACGAAAACCAATTACTCGACGAATAAACGGCATTGATTTGTGTCTAATGATATATTTATTAAAAACAATGTATACTACTATATAGGAACGTATTTTCATGAAAAGAATAAAACATTCAAAGGTCCGTAATACCGGACTAATTTTTGAGCTTCTAGTACGGCAAGTGGCTGTTGATACGATGAACAATACACGCCCATTAGCATTAGATATTTTAAATAAACATTTTAAAGGATCTTCTGAGTTAGTAAAAGAGCTTAAATTATATCGATCAATTCAAGAAGAAAAGTTTAATACCGAATCTCATGCAGCAACTTTTGTTGATGCAGTAATTAAAGCACGTAAGGCTTTAATTGAATCAGATCTTAAACGACAAAAATATAATTTGATAAAAGATTTAAAGGAAAATTATAATGTTAATGAATTTTTTAAATCCAGAGTAACAGATTATAAAACGCATGCATCAATATTTAATATATTTGAATTTGCGGAGGCAGATGAACCTGGAGCATATATACGCAATAAATATATTTTGATTGAAAAGGTACAAAACAAAAAATCTTCAGTTGAAAAATCAAGTGCATTAATAAAAGAAGATAAAGACGTGCGTATATTAGCATCTAAACTTGTAATAGATAAGTTCAATGAAAAATATAAAAACATGTCTACTGCTCAAAAGAAAATATTACGTGAATATATTAACAATGTTACCAATTCTGTACATTTGAAAAAATATATTATAGTTGAAACAAAAAATATTCAAAAAGAATTGACATCATTAAAAACAATTGTTCCTAGTAAAATAATTCGTATAAAAATTAATGAAGTGGTTAAACTATTAAGTGGATTGCGTAAAAAACATTTGGTAGAAGATAAGGATATTTTAACAATGTTAAGATACTATGAATTGATCAGTGAATTAAAAAATGTAAGGAAGAATAAATGAGTGGACCATATCTACAACCTACCGGATCTCAATTTGTAAATCAATTTGAAAAATTTGGACATCCAGGTAAATACTGGGCTGTACAAACAGTTAAAAATACTACAGTAGATTTTACCGGATCTAATTTTGGATATGGTACAGTAGTAGTAGGAGAGTCATCAGCAGCTGGTACTATAACATTATCAGGCGGTGGATCAGTTAATATAGCTCATTTAACAGTAGGAACTGTATATGAATTATCTCCGGCTCGAATTGTAGAAAGCGGTAATAAAGCAGTATACGTATTTAAAAGGCAACAATAATGAAGTGGAGTAATGAAATAGGAAAACATTTTAAAAGCTTAATTAATGAAGCTAAACTTGACCCGGTTGGTAAAGAAGACGATGATATTAATAACGATGGTGAAGTAGATTCATCTGATGAATATCTTAAGAAACGTAGAGATACTGTATCTAAAGCAGTTAAGAATGAAGAGACAGAATTAAATGAATTTACATCTGATTCCATTAAAAAATTAGCAAAGGCGTTGGCAAAGGCACTTAACCCAGGAGAATCTATTAGTGATAAAGAAGCTGAGGAGATGATAGCCAAAGTAAAATCGGCTAGTAAATCAATGGGGATGACAGAAGAAGAAGAATTAGATGAAATGAATTCTACTGCAAGTGCCGGCGGTGAATATAATACACCATATGCATTTGGTAAAGCAGATGATGATGATGTTGTTAAACCTGCGGGAATGAAAAAAGTTCCTAAAACAAATAAAATATTTAAACCAATGGAAGGCAAGTCTGCTTATAAAAAGATGATGTCTGAAATGTATGGTGTTGTTAACGAGGTATCATATAGAGATTATAAAAAAGATCCTACATCTACTCCATCGCAAAAAGTTAATAGAGGTATTAATGAAGTTAATAAAATGTTAGCAGAGATGGAAAAGATAGTTGCAAATAATTTACGATTGAAAACAGAAATGGGCGTGCAATCAAATCATTTTTGGAAATCGACAGGTAGACGTTTTGCTAAAATAAATGAACGTATGACGCGTATATCTAATAGATTAAAGGAACTTTCACAATGATACCAAATAGAACCTGGAAACAATTTATCAATGCTAATGAAAATAAAAATTTAACATTAGCAGAACAAAAAAGAAAATATTCAGATGAAAGAAAGCGTTTTGATCAGCAAAATGCATTTGTTAATTCAGGTTTATTTATTAAAGGGCTAAAAAATGGGTAAGCAATTATTAGTAGACTATACATTATTTGAAATATCACCACATCAAATAAATGAATCATTATCACAAAATGGTGGACGGTTAGTTGTTTCTGGTGTATTACAAAGAGCAGAAGCTAAAAATCAAAATGGAAGAGTCTATCCAAAAGAGACATTAATGAGAGAAGCTAAAAAATATTCTGATTCATTCGTACAAGAAAGACGAGCATTGGGAGAATTAGATCATCCAGAATCATCTGTAGTCAATCTTAATAATGTATCTCATAACGTATTAGACATGAAATTTCAAGGCGATGACCTTGTAGGCACTGTTGAAGTATTATCAACACCTGCTGGTAATATTCTTAAAGAACTTTTTAAATCAGGAATCAAATTAGGTATATCATCTAGAGGTATGGGATCGGTAAAAGAAGTGATGAGAGAAGGCGGGAATACAGTTGAAGTACAGCCTGATTTTGAATTGATAGCATTTGACTTTGTATCTAATCCATCTACTCATGGAGCATTTTTATCTCCAGTAAATGAATCGGTTCAGAAAGTAGTGACAGAAAAATATTCAAATATTAACAATATTATTACTAATATAATTACGGAGTTTTAAAATGGCATTAGAAGATTTAAGTTCAGCATTTGGACCGATTAACCAGATCGGTCAAAAAGGTACAGGTAAATTACAAGGCGCAAATACATCACCGATGGCAAATGCACAATTAGGCAATCCAGAAAGTGGTACAGGTAAATTTAATAGTTTAGAAGATTCGGCACATGCTAGTTTATATGGATCATTTAATACTCCTGGGAACAAAGGCACCGGTACTATTCCAGACCAATTAGGAAACATTCCGCCAGAAATAAAATTTTAAGGAAATAAAATGAGCAAGTTTGATCATAATAAATGGATAAAAGAGTTTAAGAGTGGCAAAATTTTAAATGAAGGCAAGTTTTGGACTTTACTACACGGTCCCGGAAATTTTGTAACGAGTATGGAAACTGATCATGAAACTAGTAAAGATCCAAAAGATGCAGTTAAATATCAAAATATTAAAATTGCTACAAAAGCTGCTGATGAATTTAAAAGAAAGCATGGTGTTAATGTAATGGTTCATGTAATGGATGAAGGTATTAACGAAGCACCTCAATCAGAATTTGGTATTGAAGATGCTCCTGATCTACAAACTGAACTGCAAACATATATAGATGAAGTTGATCGAGTAGCAGAAGAAGTTCGTGATTTAGAACAAATGGTTGCTGGTGGTATTGATCGTTATGAAGATGAAACAGGTGACTTGCGTATATCGCAGTTAAGAAATCAAGCATCACGATATATTCAATCATCAGAAAAAAACTTGGATGGCTTATATAAAGCATTGCAACGTGCACAAAAAGGAAATGCATAATATGAAAAAGTGGGAAAAACAATTAATGCAACATATCCTAAATGAAAAGTATTTAGGAGAAGAAGAAACGCCAAAAATGCGTAAAGAAGATAAAAAGGCATTTTTAGAAGCAGTTGGTAATTATCATAAATTAAGTGAAATGGTATATAGAAATGCTACATTGCAAGAAGTTTCTGAAACACTTTCTAATATTGTACAACAGGCAGAAGCATTAACATTACAAGAATCAGAGCATTGGTTTGATAATATGACTGTATCTCGTCATATGAAACAAATGAATGAGGCTTATAAAGTTTTTGAAAAGACTGCAAAAGAAATGACTGGATTACAACAAAGGCTAGAATCTGCTTATGATGATATGGGTACTGTATTAAATAGATATTACAAAGTAGGATCATCTATTTCAGAAGATTCTTATACAGTAGGTGTTGATGATGGTAGAGCTGGCGACTCTGTTGAGTTTCCTGGTTCGGATGCATCAATGAATGAAGATCAGTACGCAGCTGGAGTTAATGACCAAGGACCTGCATTTGATGACCATATGACAAAAGATAAATCAAAAAGAGCAAATTAAATTTGGTTTATTGAAAATAAATTGTTATATTAAATAAAATAAACAAAAATAAGTTATATATGTCAAAAGAAGATCATTCAATTAAATCTATAGTACCTGGCCATGCATTAGCAGCAAAAGTACAAAAATCAAAAAGATTCCCTAACGGTGATATTAACCGCGCACTTGGTAAATGGAAACGATCTCTTAAAGATTCTGGTAAAATTGAATTGCTAAAAGAAAATAAAGAATTCATTAAACCATCTGTTGTTAAGCGACAAGAAATGAATAGAGCAAAGTATATACAATATATACAAGACTTGAATCGTATTTAACAATGAATCCAGAACCAACATTAATTGAAGTCCTAGGTGTTTGTATGGCATCTGGGATATCAGCATTTATCATACTAGTTATAATAAATAAGATACATCTTTTTGCTTTAAAGAAATTTTCTAAAAAAGATTAGCCAAATCCGGCTGTTTATATTCCTCGGTCAATATATATTATTGATAAAAGATACTACTGTCTCAATACGTAGTCACTCAACACTCATAAACAATCTCATTAAGATTCCCAATAATCTTATTTCCAAATTAAATACGAGGAGAAAAAAATCTATGAAAGATTTATTAAAAGAAGCTATCGCAGACGCAAAAGCCGTAAGGGAGACTGCATTAGCAAACGCAAAGATTGCATTAGAAGAAGCGTTTACACCACGCTTGCAAAGTATGCTATCCGCTAAATTATCAGAAGAAGAAGACATGGAAATGTCTGAAGAAGAAGATATGGAAATGGATGTAGCAGCTGAAGAACCAGCACCAGCACCAGAGCCAGAGGTTGAAGAGCCTGTAGCAGAAGGTGATTATGCTGATGATGAAATGTCAGAAGAAGAAGATATGGAAATGTCTGAAATGGATGATATTGAAATGGAAGAAGGTGAAGATGTAGACTTGGAACTAGAAGCTATTTTACGTGAACTAGAGGAAGAACCAGTTGAAGAAGCTCATGAAGAAGGTCATGAAGAAGAACCGGTTGCCGAAGGTGAAGATAAAGAAGAAATGACTGAAGAAGAAGATGCTGATGTATCTATAGAAGAAGTCATTAAAGCTTTACGTGAAGAAGAAGAAGAAAAAGTTGAAGAAACAGAAGATAAAGAACTTGAAGAAGCGGATGAGAAAGATCTCGAAGAAGCTTATAAAGTAATTAAATTCTTGCGTTCTAAAATTAATGAAGTTAATCTTCTTAATGCAAAACTATTATTTTCAAACAAATTGTTTAGAAATTATCCATTAAGCGAATCACAGAAAATGAAAGTCATTGAAAACTTTGACAGAGCTCAATCATTGAGAGAAGTTAAGTTAGTATTTGGTACATTGGCTGAGTCGTTTACGGCTACTAAAACTAAACGAAAAGTTGTAAAAGAAAGCTATGCTTCTAAAGCTAGTAGATCAACTGCTCCAAAGAAAGAAATTCTTTCCGAAGGAAATCAGTTAGCTGCAAGATGGAAGAAATTAGCTAATTTAAAGTAACTCTAAAAAAGGAGAAAACAAATGAATATTAATTCATTATTGCCTCATGATGCTGATAAAAGTCAACACCAAGTTTCTATTGGTTTAGAAAACAAATGGTCAAAGACTGGTTTATTAGAAGGCATCGATAATGAGGTCGAAAGAAGAGGGATGGCTGTTCTATTAGAGAACCAAGCTAAACAACTCGTAACGGAAGCAAATGCTACTAACACTGCCGCTAGCGGTGAAGAGTGGGCTGGGGTTGCGCTTCCATTGGTACGTAGAATCTTTGCAGAAATAGCTGCAAAAGACTTTGTATCAGTACAACCAATGAACTTACCATCAGGTCTAGTATTTTACCTAGACTTTAAATATGGTACGGCTCAAGGTATTCAAAAAGGTGGATCTGCTTCAGGTAACGACTTCCTAACGGGAGCTGGAAGAACATCTCAAACAGATTCTGTTTTTGGTGTAACTGATGCTGATCGTGGTACATCTGCACCATCAGAAGGTCTTTATGGCGCTGGTCGTTTCGGATATACTATTAACGATGTAACTAAATCGTTTGGAGCCTTATCAACAAGTGCTGTAAAAACTGGTTCGATTGCTGTTGGAACAGGTACTTTTACTAATAAAGGTAACTTAACCGCAGCTCAGTTTGACTTCTTTACTAATTACAATTCAGAACTATCTGCATCTGTAGTTGCTAACGGACAAGGACCATTTACTGTTGCATCTGTACCGCATGCTGATTTGACTGATTATGATTCTAAAGGTATTAGAGCATTTAATATCCAAGGAACAAACTTAGCAAATTATTATCCAGAATTCAACGTAATTAAGGGTACACATATCCATATGTTGATTGAGACAGGTGGTACTCAAGTGCTAGGTAATTTCCAATCACCAGTTGTGATTTATCAAAAACAACCAACAGATACGTCTAGAGGTGATTTTGAAGATCCAGCAGCGGTTGGTAATAATACTGCTTCTTCAACGAAGTTAGATATTCCAGAAATTAACCTGGAAATGCGATCTGAGGCAATTGTTGCTAAGACACGTAAATTGAAAGCTATCTGGTCTCCAGAATTTGCTCAAGATTTAAATGCTTATCATTCAATTGATGCTGAGGCTGAATTGACATCTATGTTATCTGAATATATTTCGCAAGAGATTGATTTAGAGATCCTAGACATGTTGATCCAGAATGCTCAGACAGTAGAGCGTTGGTCTGCTAAGGTTGGGTTTGAATTTGATTCCGCATCAAATACATTTGGTCAAGGTAACGCGACTGCTCAAGCATACAACCAAGGAACATGGTTCCAAACTCTTGGAACAAAAGTTCAAAAAGTATCTAATAAAATTCATCAGTTGACATTACGTGGTGGTGCAAACTTCCTAGTATGTTCTCCTACTGTTGCAACTATCCTAGAATCTATTCCTGGATATGCTGCTGATACAGATGGTGATAAGATGCAATTTGCAATGGGTGTTCAAAAAGTAGGTGCTATTAATAATAGATTCCAAGTATATAAGAATCCTTATATGACTGAGAATACTATATTGATGGGTTATAGAGGTTCTCAGTTCCTAGAAACAGGTGCTGTTTATGCTCCATATGTACCGCTTATCATGACTCCATTAGTATATGATCCAGATAACTTTACTCCTAGAAAAGGTGTAATGACACGTTACGCGAAGAAAATGGTTCGTCCAGAATTCTACGGAAAAGTATACGTACACGGATTAGACACTATTTAGAATTGATGATTAATTAATTTTAATTAACAAGTACTAATTAGCAATTGAATTAAGGGTGGCTTCGGTCACCCTTTTTTACTGGCAGAAAGCTTCAAAAAAATTAGGATCTTTGAAATATTAACCTTATATTTATATATAAGAAATAAGAGATATGAATCATCATCAAGAATTAGGAAATCAACATCGAGCATTGCTTAACCAATTAAAGCTTGCAAAACAATTCAAAGAAAAGAAACGCAAGCATTGGAAAGCAGATCACACCAATGATATGGCTCGATTTCAATTTCAAAATGCAATCGGATTAGTTAACCAATTAGAAAAAAAATTATGGAAGTTTTTGTAGAAAGTATAAAAGATATCGGAGGAGTTACTGGTACAGTATTAGAATTTGCCACTGAGGCTCATATAGGTCAAAAAAGAAAATATACAGATGAGGATTATATTACTCATCCAATAGCAGTTGCAAAACTAGTTCATGAAAGATATGAAGATAATAATATGACATGTGCTGCTTTCCTGCATGATGTATTAGAAGATACGGCAGTTACTCATTCTGAATTAAGAACGTTTTTACATAAAACATTTAGCGTTGAAAGTGCCGAAGATGTTTTATCGTTAGTTGTTGAATTGACTGATGTATTTACTAAAGAAGCTTTTCCGCATTACAATAGGAAACAAAGAAAAGATCTTGAAGCGTTGAGATTGGCATATGCATCTTTAAGAGCTAAGCAGATTAAAAAGGCAGATATAAAACATAATTCAGAATCTATTTTAGATCATGATCCTAAATTTGCAAAAGTATTTTTAGCAGAAAAAGATCATTTAATGAGTTATATGTTTAACTAAAAAGCTTTAAAAAAATTAGGACTTTTGGATTATTCTCCTTATATTTAAGTATAAGAAATAAGAGATATGGAATATAAAGAAATAGAAAACCTAAAAAGATTACAGAAATTTGTAGATGAAATGAAAGCTACTTCATCTCTAATAGAGAAGAAGGTTATTATTGATTCAGTAAAGAACGATGAGTTCATTACAAATGCGTTAAATTATACATATGATCCTTATAAGAAGTATTATGTAACTAGCAAGACTTGTAAAAAGAATCATGTTTTATTAGGCCATTCAAATACATACGGTAGTATCTTCACCTTATTAGATGACTTGTTAGATAGAGTTTGCACCGGCCATGAAGCGATTGCAAATGTGAATAGATTTATTTTGGAAAATAAGCAATATGAAGATTTAATTTTTTCTATAATTGATAGAAATTTAGAAATAAGAGCTTCCGATTCGGTTATTAATAAAGTTATTCCAGATTTGATTCCAACCTTTGATGTTGCCTTAGCAACTAAATATGAACCTAAATTTTGTAATTTTGAAAATGAAGTTTGGTTAGCATCTAGAAAATTAGATGGGGTGAGATGTATTATCAGAAAAGAAGGAGATGTCGTAACTGCTTATTCTAGACAAGGAAATGAATTTACGACCTTACAGAAAGTTTTAGATGATGTTGCTGATATGGATGGTAATTTTGTTTTAGATGGAGAAATTTGTTTAATGGATGAAAATGGTAATGAAGACTTCCAAGGTATTATGAAACAAATTAAAAGAAAAAACCATACCATTGAAAATCCTAAGTATATAATATTTGATTGTTTAACATTGGAAGAGTTTGATACTAAAGAGAGTGATACAAAATTATCAAATCGATTAATTAGATTATCATTGCATCAGTATGATACATTAAGTATATTAGACCAAATCAAAATTGATAATGAACAGCAATTATCAGAAATGATTGCAGATGCAGATTTTAACGGCTACGAAGGTGTAATGTTAAGAAAGGATGTTAGATATGAAGGCAAGAGATCTAAAAACTTATTAAAGTGTAAAAAGTTCTTCGATGCTGAGTATGAAGTGTTAGATATTGAATTTGATAGCCATAGAGTCATTAGAGAAGGAAAAGAAGTTGTAATACCAATGTTGGCTAATGTATGGATTGAGCATAAAGGTTATAGAGTAGCAGTTGGATCAGGATGGAATCAAGAACAACGAATACGATATCAAGCATCTCCGGAACAATTAATAGGTAAAACAATTACCGTTCAATACTTTGAAGAGACGAAGAATCAGGAAGGTGGGATATCGTTAAGATTTCCGACCGTAAAACATGTTTATGAAAATGGAAGAAATGTTTAATTAAAAAAGCTTAAAAAAATTAGGACTTATGAAAAGTAATCCTTATATTTATATATAATAATTAATAAGCAATAAGAGATATGAGCAAATTCAAAATTCAAAACCAAGAAGATTTTAACGAATGTTTAATGTGGGTATCGGACCTATACAAAGATGTATATGGATCTCGTCCTAGAGGATACAATTTCCAATCATGGTCATTTAAAGAGTTGCAAGACTTTGTTGATGATTTGGGTGAAATGAATGATCGTCAAATTGAAGCGGAAAAGATTCGCGAAGCTGAATGCGAAGGGGAGTTTTGTAGAAAGTTTGAAACTATCATGGAAGAGCAAGGCCAAGGTTATCATAAAGCTTTAGAGTGGATGTTCGATGGTTATATTGCAGAAGAAGGATTGGATTGGTATTCAAAAGAATCCTTTGGATATCATCATGGTATTCAGCATACGGAGCTTGGTTGGAAAGTCCAAAAAGATATTGAAAATTTAATTCATTGGAATCCTTCGAAATATAATTTTGATATTCCGGTGGAAGTTATAGATCATTCAGAAATTTTAGATAAAGAGTATGATCCATTATTCAAATAAAAAAAGCACCTATCATTAGGGTGGCACCACGATTAGCCGTAGCTGGCAATTTGCGTTAAGGTTTAGACCGCCATTGGGATAGTTTCAGAAACCCAATGCTTAACGTTTAGGTTGATAGGATGAGCTTTATACAAGCGGGTGGGCAGGACAAGATGTTCATTATGTGACTCCGGTAGATTCGAAATGCCAGAGTACCAGAACGGAAAGTAAGTCGCGAGACGGGAGTCAAGAAATTGGCTCCTTTTTTTATGTACAAAAAGGTTGAATGCTAGATTATTACATATTTATATCAAAAGGATACTATGGCAGCAGGAAGATATTCTTTTGTTATTGAACAAGGAGCTACATTAGATTTTGAAGTCCAGTATAAGGACTCAAATAACGATCCTATAGACTTATCAGGATATACAGGAAGATTACAGATCAGATCTACATATGCTGGTGATGGTGGTACTCTTTATTTAACACTTTCTTCTTCTAGAAACTCGGATGGTACCGGATTAAATTTTAGCGGATCGAATGGCAGTACGCCACCGGCATCTGGTTCCATTGGAATATACGTTGCAGCTTGTACTAGTTCTCAATTATCATTTAATGAGGCTAGATATGACTTGGAACTTTATTCTGGATCTGCTCATTGTCCGTATACAGTAAGGTTATTAGAAGGAAAAGTTAAGTTGAATAAAGAGGTGACTACATAATGGCAACTGTATCAGACGAATCATCAAATAATAAAATTAACATAGTAACTAATGTTGAAAATAATGTTACGGTGACACAACCTAACATTCAAACTGTTACTGTTAAAGCTCAAGGACCACAAGGACCAGCTGGACCAGCCGGAGCTCAAGGACCTGCGGGTGATGGTGATTTATCTGGATTAAATGCATTTACCGGTTCTGCGCAAGCAAGTATTGATGCATTGAATGCATTTACAGAATCCGGTACATTTACTACTATAAGTGCTAGTCTCGTAACAGCAACCACCGGTTCATTTACTCATCTCAAAGGAAATTCTCCAATAACAATACAAGATTCTGTTACATTTCAACAACCTGTTACCGGTTCTATTTTTAGCGGTTCTTTTGTAGGAGACGGAACTAATATAACAGGAGTAACTGCAACATTACCATCAGGAATATTATCTGGATCAGATCAAATTGCTTCTAATATAAGCGGATCATTTACCGCACCAAGTTCAAGCTTTAGTACAAGAGTAACTTCATTAGAATCTGGAGGAGTATCTATTACACCAGGTACTGTATCAAGTTCATTGCAAATAACTCAATTAGGATTTGTGACTAGTTCAGCCACAGCATCATTCGTGACTAATTCTCAAACCGGCTCATTTATAACTACATTACCAAATGGATTGTTATCCGGTTCATCTCAAATAGCAACAGAAATATCTGGAGCATTTGCATCGCCATTTACGTCAGCAGGTATAAGTGGTTCATTTAATATTTCATCTGCATCATTTTCAACTCGAATAACGTCATTAGAGGATGGAGGCGGTAGTGGATTTACCTCAGCTGGTATATCAGGTTCATTAGGAGTTAATGCGACATTAATTAGATCATTAACTGCTGTTAACATTTCTGGATCGTTTACTGCACCAAGCTCATCTTTCTCGGCACGAGTAACAACATTAGAAAATAACCCATCAGTTACTCCAGGAACATTATCCGGATCAGCTCAAATTGCAACAGAGATTAGTGGTGCATTCGGGGCAACGTCAAGTTCATTAGCTAGTCGGACTACAACATTAGAAGCCAATCCAGTATTTAGCGCATCTAGTATAAGCGGATCATCAAATGCGTTGAGTGCAAGTTTTAGTACAAGAGTAACTTCTAACGAGACTGATATAACATTATTAACTGCGAGTACAGGTTCTTATTTAACTTCTTTACCTAGCGGATTATATTCAAGTTCATTACAGACATTAGGAAACATAACATCGTCTGGTACTCTAAATACTACTGGTAATATTTCTGGAAATACTATCGATGGTCAAATTATAAATTCAAGAACTCACAACATTGGATTTTGGAATGGGACTAATATTGGTCTAGGTTATGAAAATAATACTCCTATTCAGATAGGAAAATCAGCTAACCCAACTACAATTATAGGTCATATAACAGCTTCAAATAATATAAGTTCAAGCGGAACCATTGTAGCATCCAATTTATCTGGTACAAATACAGGAGATCAGAACCTAGCTCCTTATGCATTAATCACTGCAATATCAGGAGCATTTGGAGCTCCTTCTTCTTCTCTAGCAACAAGAATAACTACTAATACTTCTAATATAAGTTCTAACTTAACTAAAATTAATTCATTAACATCTGCTACTGCATCATTGGTAGCAGAAACATTATCAATTTTTAGACAAGAAGGATCACCTGCTCCAGGAACGGGTGCGACTCAATCAATAGCAGTAACTGTGGCTGACGTCAATGGAGCTAACAAATATTTATTAGCCGGTGCCGTTACAGCATCAGTAGTAATGAATCAAGGTGATGCATATAAATTTGATCAATCGGATGGTACCAATGATGGCCATCCATTTAGATTTTCAACTGATGAAGGTGGCTCATCTAATTATTCTACAAATGTAACAGTTGCAGGAACACCGGGTAATGCCGGAGCATATACATTGATATCAATAACCGCTGCAACTACTGCCCCATTATATTATTACTGTTCAGTACATAGCGGAATGGGTACTGGAATATTATCTATAAATTCCGGATCTCTTATAAGTACCGGATTTGTTAATATAACCGGATCATTAACAGTGTCGGGGTCAAGTACATTTATAGGTGATCAAAGTACAACAGGTCATATAACAGCATCTGGTAATATAAGTTCGAGCGGTAATATATTAGCTGAAAATGTGTTCCTACCAGGTAATGGTAAGATTTCATTTGACAATTCACAAAACGGATCAGACCAATTCATTTCAGGAGTTGATAACCAAATTGTCATTGATGGAGATGATCTCATTGTATTTAAAGCAGATGCTAGCGGATATGAGTTTAGAGATACATCTAATGCAGCTACTGTTCATATAACAACAGCCGGTGCAATAACAGCTTCGGGTATTATTTCTGCTTCTAATTTAACCGGGACAAATACCGGTGATCAAGATCTATCATCATATGCATTAATTACTGCAGTATCAGGTGCATTTGGAACTCCGTCTGCATCATTCTCAACAAGAGTAACGACATTAGAAAGTAATAGTGTATTTAGTTCAGCAGGTATATCAGGTTCATTCGTAGCTCCTTCATCATCATTCTCGACTAGAGTAACGACATTGGAAAATGCCGGAGGTGGTGGTACACCGACCTTTATAGCATCTGGCTCGACATCTGCATCTGCAGATCCTGGTACTGGTATAGTTGTTAATCATAGTGGTTCAACTGCATTTAGTGTTATAGGTGATGTAGGTACTTTATTTTCAGTAGATGATGATTTAACCGGAACATTGTTTTCTGTTAATGATATATCAGGAATACCTCAACTAGAAGTATCAGCTTCTGGAAAAGTAGAGGTTGGTAAAGGTCCATTAATTGCCAATACATTTGAAACCGGATCAATAACTAATGGATCGCCGTCATCGCCGTTACGAATGACAATGCCATCTGGATCATCAAAACAATCATTTGGAGTAGGAGGATATTATCGTGCAAGCTGGGATGATGGGGATGCAGATCATACATTTTGGGAAGATGATAATATTAGATTATCATATGATGTATCCGGTGTTGATATCGAAGGCAGAATAATGACAGATCCTTCAACGGGTGAAATACATATAACATTGAATAAAGACGGGACGCGTGCAGCATTAGATAAACAAGTATCTGATAATGGATTTGATTTGAATAGTACTATAAGTAGTGATGATAAAGATGAATATACATTTGCAGCTCCGTTAGATCCAACTTGGCCATTTTACAAAGTAACTGTAATAAAATCAGGTGCAGCACATAATAGTGGATTTTATGCAATTATAGAAAAGTTTATTTAAGTTATGGGAATACGTAGAGGTGAAATAACAACCAAAATTGTTCCGCATGGATTGGTATTCAATATGGATCCTGCTAATAGAGCGTGTTATCCCCGAACTGGTACTATCATTACTAATACTATTTCTAATCAAAACGGAACATTTCATGGATCTCCTACATTTCAAAATGATTTTAATGGTGTAATAGATTTTGATGGTACAGATGATTATATTGATACAAATTTTAATACAGATTCAGATTATATTTCTTTTATTTTTTGGGCATATAGGGACGCAGGAGTAAATGATGGAACATATTTAAGCAGGTGGGGTTTAGGTTCTGATTGGTCAATTATTGTTAGAGAAGATAGTAGTAACAATTTAAAAATACAATTTCAATGTTCTAATGGAAATGCTATTGCTAATGCTGATATGTCATTATCTACAGGAGATTGGAACTGTTATGCTGCAACTTTTGATGGTACTATTGTAAGAATATACAAAAATGGAATTCAAAATACAACACAAAATTTAGCTGGCGTATTAAAAACAGGCACTCCCGATTTATTCATTGGAGATAGAACTACTTTATCACAATCTCCATTTAATGGACAAATAGGTGCAATTCAAATCTACAACCGAGCCTTATCCACATCAGAAGTCTTACACAACTATAACGCATTAAAATCAAGGTTTGGATTATGAGTGGAAGAGTAGGTAGCATAACAACAGATATCGTTTCGGATGGATTAGTATTCAATATGGATGCTGCAAATAGAGCAAGTTACCCTAAAACAGGTACTGTAATTACTGACACTATTAATAGTGCTACTGGAACATTTAATGGATCGACATTTATAAATGAAGACAATGGTATTATAAATTTTGATGGAACAGATGATTATATTGACTTTGATGATATTTTAGATTTAGGAATTCTTTCTGTAAATATGTGGATTAATTGTGACGTGTATAATTCAGGTAGACAATTTTTATTCGGAAAATGGAAAAATAGTCACAGATCATATGCAATAGTATTAAACCAATCAGCTACAAGTGCAGGTTCAATTACTTCTCAGATTAGTACAGATGGCGGGAGCTCAAATGTAGGATTGGCTACATATACTGGTGTTATAAATGCAAACAGTACTTGGTTTAATATTGGAATGACCAATGATGGTACAAATGTAAAAACATATGTAAACGGCATTTTAGGAGCAACAACCTCAATTGGAGGAGCTTATACATCAGGAACAGGACATGTAGCAGTAGGAACAATTTTATTTAGTAATGATACTTCTCCATTAAACCCATTTAATGGTCAAATAGCAAACACCCATGTCTACAACCGAGTCTTATCAGCATCAGAAGTCTTACACAACTACAATGCATTGCGAGGGAGGTTTGGATTATGAATTTTGGTAGTATACGAACTCCTATAATACCGGATGGATTAGTGTTCAATATAGACGCTGCTAATAGGGCAAGCTATGTTAATGGTAATACTACTGCATTTAATACAGTTAATTTATCACAATCCGGAAGTTTAGAATCAGGCGCTGCTTTTAGTTCTGAAAATCAAGGAGTTTTTACTTTCAATGGAGTAGATGAGCGTATATTATTAAACACTACAATGGATGATACATTTACAACTTTATATTGGTCAGTTGATGTGTGGTGGAATACCAATGGAGATAATTCTTATGATGCTATATTAGGGAATGGATACCCGGTTCAATTATACAAACAAGGTTCTAAAATAAGATCATACTTATCTTCTGATGCCGGATCCGGAACTTATTTTTTAAACGATATGGCTTCTACACAGAATATATCTACAAATACATGGTATCATCTTGTCTGGATTAGAGATAGCACTAACTATTATTACTATATCAACGGAGTATTAGATCAAACAGCTACCTCTGCAACAACTTTACCTGCAGCTGCAAATGTAAATTTTAATATTGGAAATTTATGGAATACAAGTAATGCATATACTTGGGACGGAGAAATAGGTCCTGTCCATATCTATAACCGAGTCTTATCAGCATCAGAAGTCTTACATAACTACAGCGCATTAAAGGGTAGATTTGGCCTTTAACATATTTATATAAAATAGATAAAGGCGTAGATTTTGAAGACAATTATTATAAATAATGCCGGTCCGAGAGGACCTCAAGGATCTGTAGGAGCAGCTGGGCCATCCGGATCAGATGCCAATGTACCACCTCTTATAATATCAAGTTCAAGACAATTCACAGACATTACATCGCCATTTACAGGATCATTCACAGGATCATTTGCCGGCGATGGATCTAATCTAATTAATGTACCTGCCTCTGGAGTAGTAGGATTAAATTTATCTCAAATATCTTCTGGTACGGCGACTGCATCGATATCTGAAACTGGTGGATTATTTGTTAATACTCATATAACAGCATCTGGGGATATTTCTGCAAGTAGCGGTACAATTACAGCATTAACTGGTTCATTTAATCATATAATTACAGATAATGAAACTTTAGAATTCAGAAGTAAGACAGCTGGTACTAAAATAGGCCAGTTAAAATTTAATTCTGTTAATGGGTTAGAAATACAAGATCCATTAGGAGCGCGTGCAAAAATTAGAGCTGCAAGAGGAGAGTTTTTATCATTAGAAGCAGGCCCTGTTGGAATGAATAGTATAGGATCTATTACAGCTTCGAGTGATATAAGTGCTAGTGGTAGATTTATAGGCGATGGATCAGGATTGACAAATGTTTTTGAAAATACCGCGGTATCATCTAGCCTTAGTAGCCGAATAACTACATCTGAAACTAACATAACTAATTTACAAACTGATAGTAGTTCATTCTCAACTAGGATAACAACTAATACTTCTAATGCAAGTACTAATAACGCTGCATTTGATAATCGAATAACTGCTAATGAAACTAATATAAGTAGTGGTAGAGCTCTTATCACCGGAATAACTTCGTCTTTAAGCACGACTGGTAGAATGGTGTTTGTAGGAACTAATGGAACATTAACTTCTGAAGCCGGCTTTGAATATAATGCAACTACAAATCAATTATCAGTTGATAATTTGAATGTAAATCATTTAACATCATCATTTATAACAGCATCGCGAATATTTACATCTGGTTCAAATATATTTGGTGATGCATCAAACGACGTGCAAACTTTAATTGGTACCACAAAAATAAGTGGTTCTGCTCAAGTAACCGGTTCATTGAATACATCAGGTATTATAACAGGTGATGGTTTTGGTCTTACAAATATACCAGCATCAGGAATTGTAGGATTAAATTTATCACAAATTGCTAGCGGTTCATCAACAGCTTCGATATCTCCTGATAAAGGATTGCATGTAAATACGGATATTGATATTTCTGGTTCATTAACAGTTTCTGCATCAAGTCATAGGATCGAAGGATCTACAGTAATTTATTCTACAGGTACACCAGGCTTAACTGTACAGTCTAATTCAGATACTTCTGAAGAAGTTAAAATATATGATGCTCAAATAGATGTTGAAGATTCTGGTTACATGGCAGCGAGGTTATCAAGTAACGGTTATGGTAACCGAATTGGTA
>TARA_R110001599_G_scaffold97946_5_pt1 | contig 19095 bp, 16 predicted proteins | sample TARA_R110001599 | Tara Oceans TARA_R110001599 (sample SAMEA4398360) | marine metagenome | biome: Polar Biome; feature: [MES] marine water layer (ENVO:01000295) within the mesopelagic zone...; material: water (ENVO:00002006), including particulate matter (ENVO:01000060) such as...... | reverse complement strand
TAAGACATGGGACAACACCTTAGCGAAATGCTCAGGTGTTGCACTCAGTTTCTGCGGCCAAGCAGCATCAAGCCATAGCAGTAGTCTTTGAAACTGGAAACACGGCGGCATGCCCCAACTGGGGTACCAGTTCCTTAAGATATGCCTCAAAATGGTCACGGAGTGTGTGATGTAGCATAGCGTTCAACCTAGACGGTATCATCACACTACTGTAGCAGAACCAATTTATGACACAGTAGAAGTAGGTGTGGCGCGTTTACGAACTGATCACGTGATTAATTTTTGAATAAGCACTTATAGGGACGATCAGTCCAAAGGTCTGTGAATCTCGAATGAACGCTTAAACCAGTGTCCACTGTGGCTGGGTAAGATCATAATCCAGACTCGTAAGGCTCAGGTCACAGCTCGTGAAAGCGAGCGAACTCCGATACTGGTACACGAGGTGTTTGTAATGAATTAATAATAGCTGAAGTATCCTCGTACCCGAGAGACATGCCACATATAACTTTCTGGTTGTGATCTAGATCCAGTTGTTCACGAATAAGTGAGTGATAAGGAGCAAAAATGGCCTGCATACATGTTGCTAACCCCTCTGCTACAGCGGCAGTAGAAAGTGCCTGCATAAAAAGTCCTATATCAATATATGCACCATCTCCTAAACGGCGATCTACAGAAAAAATTAACCCTATAGGTGCTCCGAAAAAACTGTAATTTCTTTTGTGATGGGACTTGACACCTTCTACGTCGCCACGGTTTATACCAATAATTTCATATAGAGCCCATCCATTTTGGCGACGGCGTGATAGATGGGGCTCGGGCCAAGACGTGGGATAATAATCATATTCAGGTGATGGTGCTCCTGAATTTTCATAACAATAAATAATAGCTGAGGATAATCTCTTTAGCGCTGCGCCTGTTAATACATTCACGCACCAAGGCTGAATGTTGTTACCCGAAGGGGACTGTGCTGCCGAAGTTAGAATTCGCACTATGGTTTCATTTGAGACATGTTTGTCTAGATAGGCTCTGACACTTTTTCTTTGTAACAGTGCCTCGTGAACCTTCTCAGCCATAATTTTCATTAAACTAACCTTCTATTATATGAAAATGAAAGAACTATAGGGGTAGAGAGATTTGCATACTGCATAGTATAAGATTGGCGATCCAGTAAAAATATCAAAATGGTACAAGGTTATATCAATTGCACTGAGCTAAGGAAACGCTGAACAATTCGTCTCTGGTCTACTGTAGCGTTTAATCTGCTTCTAGAGTTGTCTCAGCGATACATATTCAGCCACTGCCAGTGGCTTTTTGTACTTGGCAGCAATATTTCTCGGCTGCCATGCCGGATTCAGGACACACTAACCCCGTTAGCGTCTTTCTGGCATCGTCCAGCCAGCACCAGATTGGCCAGTGCAAATAAGCTGAACAGCTGCGCCTGGTTCTTGGTCAGCCGATCGATCAAGCGATGACCCGCCAGGAACAACGGTTCTCTGGCGAGGCTTCATCGGGTTAGCTGACCTCGTCGAAGGGCTCCAAGCTGCGAATCCAAACGCATCATCAACTTGTGGGTAATTGAAAGGTTAGTGGATCGTTTACATTTAAAGAGGCAAAGTCGTTTCATGTGCCAACTATATTGGCAGACTCCGAGCGCCAACAGCGCCAAATACAAAAAAAAGCTAATGCCGCATTAATAGAAACTAAGAAAAAAGGGACGCTATAGCTATCAAAGTACCACAAAGCCAGTGCAAAAAGAGAAGGTGCAGATAAAGCACCAAAAAAAGTAAATATCAAGGCAATAGCAGTGGACTCACTTGCATTATTTAAATCACTGCGCCTCGCAGCTTCGGCCAGGTAAACACCATTCCACCCCAAAGCAGAGACACCGGAAGTAACCAAAAGCACTATAGGAAACCATGTGGGCGTCGAAGAACCCGCAAAAGCCAAAATTATAAAAAAAATAAAAGATGAGCCTGCCAGAAAAAGCAAGACCAACATACTACTACCTATAACGTCTGCCGCCACCCCCCATCCTATACGGCTCGCCACGCCGGAAAAATGCATCAGTGAAGCAATTAAACCGGCCGATACTGGAGAAATTTCAAGCGAGTCCACCATATATAAAATAGAAAAGCTTAATAAGCAAATTTGAACAGATGACATGAAAAAACCTGTCGCACCAAGCCAAAAAAAAGGACTATTTTTATGGAATAAAGACGGAGTGTAATGCTTCTTTTTATACGATAACTGCCTATGTCCACTGTCCCAGTAATTACGACGATACTGAAGGGCAAGCAAAGTTAATAGGCAAACACCACCAACAACTGCAAAAGCAGACTTCCACCCCCAAAGAGATGCCAAAATAGGCCCTACGATGCTAACCAAAACACCACCCAAGGGCACGCCGGCTTGCTTAATTGAGAATATAAGATTTTTTTTATTCGACGGAGTAAATCGAGTAAGCAAATCAGCAGCTGCCGGACCGTTTATACCATAGGCTAATCCTATAAAAATAGTGAAGATTAGCATCCAATAGACAGAATCTAACAATGCCATCATACAGCCTACAACGACAAAAAATATAGATAATTGACTTGCTCGACACCCTCCAAACCGATGAACCAAGTAAGATGACTTCAGCGAAGAAAGCATTGCGATACTATAAAAAAAACTTACTTGAACACCAACCAAACCAGCAGAGACCCCCAAGGATATGGAGATATAAGTGGCAAGCGTCGGTGTTAGCAACATAACAGCAGTACATAAAACCTGCACCCATGTCATTAAACTAACTATGTGTAATGTGTCATATTTACCAATGGAATGAATCGATTTTGAAAAATTCATAATAACAGTTATGAACCTTATGAAAAAACTGCATAAAAGAAAAACCATCCACCCAACAACCATCAACAAGGTAGGGTTATGGCTGGGATTCCGATAACTTAATCATATCATAATTGAGAAATACAATATGGGAGATTAACACTTTTCAGAGCCCTACCTTTCTCATTAAATAACAATGACAGGTGCTTTTCTAAAAAACTCTTATTTTCTGCCAAGTCTGCCACAGATCTAACAGAAGGACGATCTGACGCCAATCGATTATAACTCTCCAGCAAATCATTGGACTTAGAAATTAATGCAGCATAAAAAGAAACATCTTGCATGGAGACATCAATAAACACACCTCCTTTTCGTCTATCCCCACATAAAGCCGAAACAAGAGCGTACAAGCAAACTTGCGCTCCCAATATATCAGCAATAGATATACCTAATTTCACAGGAATACCATTACTGCGAGTTTGACCCATGATCCCAGACATACCTTGTATGACTGTGTCAAACGCTCCACGTCCAGGGTATTCACTAAAAGCTCCGAAGCCTGAAACGCTGCAAAGAATGAGATCAGGATTAAGCTCTGAAAGCTCATCACGTGATAAACCTAGTTTACTAAGAGACCCAGGCCTCATGTTCTCAATCACAACATGGCTGTTTTTTATCTTATCTTTCAGCCACCGTAAGTCATGGCTATCACGCAAGTTTAATTCTTTAAATTTTTTTCCTGAATTAGTGATCGTGAAATAATAACTTACACCATCAATAACAGGCTTCCAATTCCGAGCAGGCTCCCCACCCTGGGGTTCGATTTTAATAACCTCAGCTCCTAAACTTGCCAAATGCCGACCAGCGAGAGGAGCAGTGGTAAATTGACCAATCTCAATAACACGCAATCCCGAAAGAGGCTTTGAACACGATAAGCTATCTACATCACCAAAAATCTGACCTTCTTGGTCGTAATCCTGCTTTTCATTTGATTCATAAACAAGGCTTTCCCGCCTATAAAGATTTACTAACTCAAGCTTATCAAGCACGCTGGCAGCATTTTTCGACTGAGCCCAGAAATCAGCCTGCCGAAGATTAATGTTGGGTTCATCACGAAGTCCCTGGAACTCCAAGATTGGCCCAGCGGGGACAGAAATACTATTCAATATATTGACACAGTAGGATGTTGATAATTTAGAAGTCCATTTGGAAATATTTCTATCTAGCTCTACTCTGTGCTTAATCCTTGAGTCCTGATTGCTATATTTTCCACTATTGAACGGACCAAATTTTGCTATTCCCCTCAGCCTTTCCCACTGCTCATCTTTACTTGTACAAATCAACACCCAACCATCTTTAGTTGGGTATGTATTCCAAGGTGATGAGGCGATATGTTGGTTCCCAGCCCGAGTCGGCTGACTGCCCAAAATAGCAGAAGGAAGAAAGGTGGTTAATGCATTAACACCTGTCAAAAAACGTGACGCCCTTATGATTACACCCTTATTAGTATTGCGTTTGAAATTCCAGGCTGCGAACGTCGCGGAAGCAGCGTAAAGAGAGCATGAAACTGCTATGAATGGGACTTGGCTAAAGGTAGCCTCACCCTCAGGAAATCCTGTCGTATCGACAAGACCCGTCGCCGCTTGCATTTCATATTCAGACAACTCTTCCGTGTTTTCTGTGAGCACATCAGTGCCATCAGAAATTTCGCATACTATTAGCTTCTTGAGCCTAGCAATTTCTAAAAGATCGTCTAAAACATGACGCTCTAATGATCCACTGTAAAAAGCTATTACATCTTCATCTTCAAAAACAATACCTACGTCGCCCGCATCCAAGCTTTTGAGCAGCTTTATCCTTGCTCCTGCTTTTTGCATAAGATCTGAATAGATATTAAGCTCAAGACCTACAGCCCCTACGACTGTCACTTTCATAGCCCCTCCTTATACAAAACACTATATCAAAATTACAATAAATAGAACTAACCTAACTTCCAAAATCCATTATATTAAAAAACAACAACTGTTTAAAAAAACAAATCCTCTTACTCAAACTGTCCAGACCAAAATCATAAGCACTATAGATTTAGAACGCCCCTTTCCCGGTAATTTCTCGCCCCTGTATGAGAGATAGAACTCCTACTGTACCGTCGGGCACCTGAAAAACTCTAGCATCACGCCACATTTGCTCAAGGCCCATTTCAGTTGAGATGCCAAGTGCACCATGGAGCTGCATGCACAGATCAATTGCACGTGTTGAGTTTACAGTGGCAAGTCGTTTTGCCATCGCAGAGACACCATTAGAACGCTGCCCAGCATCAATTGAATACAAAGCTTTAAAGCAAAGAAGGCGAGCACTTTCAATTAGCGTTTCAATCTCAGCAAGGTCATTTTGAACCAGCTGCATTTCTGCTAGCGACCTCCCGAACTGATGTCGATTCAGGCAATGTTCGAGAGCCAAATGAAATGCTTCTCTTGCAATGCTTAGAGAACTAAGACCAAGTAATGGCCTATTTCCGTTCCACATGAGAGTCATGTACTTCCCTGCATCTCCAGGCTCACCTACAATGTGAGAAGAAGGTACTTTAACATTATCTAAATTAACTTCACTTAAGTGTCCTTGCCTGAGCCCAGTCAAAGGGATTTCTGTAACATCAAGGCCAGTTGCATTACGGTCAACGATAATCCTATGATTACGCGGCTTACCATTTTCGTCTTGGCCGGAAGTGCAGGTAACAATAAACAAGTCAGCGACCGATGCATTTGTAATCCAAATTTTACGACCGCTGATCCTTGCTATTTCACCATCAATATCAAGTTGAGTTTTAATTGCATTTGAATTGGATCCAGCCATAGGTTCAGAAGTTGCTGTACAAGCAATTTTCTTACCAGAAATAAGATCTGGAAGATACTCTTCTCGTAAAGCTTGTGAAGCACCTGCACTGATTCTCGCTGTTGAACCATCATGCGAAATAAGCGCAAGAGCTACAACCGGGGGAAGCTCTTCGATAACCAGCCCATAGTCAACCATAGACATACCACTACCGCCATGCTCCTCTGGTAGACGCATAGCTGTAATACCAAATTCAGACAAATGACCAAAAATTTCATTCATCACCAACTTTGAAAGCGGCTTATCATTTGGTTCATTTTCGAGAAGCGGCTGCAAGGTTTGTTTCGTAAGACGCCGAGCCGCATCACGAATCATTTTTTGATCATCAGTTAGACTAAAATCCATGATTAACTACCTCTATTAATTTTTTCTAATACTTTCCGAAATGATAAAGCTGAAGTCACACATCGCCAAATCATTCAAAAAATTTTTTTCTAGCTATTTTGACGAAGCAATTAAACTTGACGTCATGTGTAGTACTTCCTGCGTCCATACATTAAACATTAGCCTTGAATGGACGAACCGCCTGTAGTTACCATCTTTCCTAAAATCTCCATTCGAAATTTATGAAAAATTGCATCTCAAAAGAATACTGCAATCTTTATATGGAATAACTTACCTAATTATTGACTGACCATTTATGACAATTTGTTTGAAAGATCCGGCAGTGCCTCAAAGAGATCGGCGACGAAACCATAGTCGGCCACCTGGAAGATCGGCGCCTCCTCGTCCTTATTGATGGCAACGATCACCTTGGAATCCTTCATGCCGGCCAGGTGCTGGATGGCACCGCTGATGCCCACGGCGATATAGAGGTCCGGGGCGACGATTTTGCCAGTCTGGCCTACCTGCATGTCGTTAGGCACGAAGCCGGCGTCCACCGCGGCGCGGGAGGCACCGATGGCCGCACCCAGCTTGTCGGCGATGTCGTCGAGCAGCTTGAAGTTCTCGCCATTTCCCATGCCGCGGCCACCGGAGATAACCACTTTGGCCGCACCCAGCTCGGGGCGATCGGACTTGGCCAGCACCTCATTGATGAAGGTAGACTGGATATTGTCGGCGACGAAGTCCACCGCCTCGATGACGGCGCCTTCCCCTTCACCTACCGCGTCGAAACCGGTGGTGCGGACGGTGATCACCTTCAGCGCGTCCTCGCTCTGCACCGTGGCGATGGCGTTGCCGGCATAGATCGGGCGCTTGAAGGTATCCGGGGACTCGACAGCGATGATCTCAGATATCTGCGCCACGCCCTTGAACGCGGCGAGCCGCGGCAGCACGTTCTTGCCGGTAGTGGAGGCAACCGCCAGCACGTGACCATAGTCGCCGGCCAGCTCACTTAGCAGCGCGGCCATGGGCTCGGCCAGCTGATGTGCGTAGGCGGCGTTGTCGGCCACGCGAACCTTGCTGACGCCGTTGAGTTTCGCGGCGGACTCGGCGATGGCACCCACGCCTTCGCCTGCCACCAGCACGTCGATATAGCCACCGATCGCCTTTGCTGCCGCGACCGCATGGGCGGTGGCACCGGCCAGGGCGCCGTCGTTATGTTCGGCCAGGATCAGGATGCTCATGAAATCACCTTTGCCTCGTTCTTGAGTTTGTTGACCAGCTCGTCCACGGAGTCCACCTTGATGCCGCCCTGGCGCTCGGCCGGCGACTCAACCTTGAGCAGCTTGACCTTTGAGGCCACCTCGATGCCAAGATCCAACGGATTCTTGACGTCCATCGGTTTTTTCTTGGCCTTCATGATATCGGGCAGCTTAGCGTAGCGCGGCTCGTTCAGGCGCAGGTCGGTGGTAACGATGGCGGGCAGGCTCAGCTCGATGGTCTGCAGACCGCCGTCGACCTCCCGGGTGACCTTGAGCTTGTCCCCCTCGACCACCACCTCGGAGGCGAAGGTGCCCTGGGGCAGGCCAGTCAGGGCGGCGAGCATCTGGCCGGTCTGGTTGTTGTCGGTGTCGATGGCCTGCTTGCCCAGGATCACTAGGCCCGGCTGCTCCTCTTTCACCAGCTTGGCCAGCGCCTTGGCCGCACCCAGCGACTCGACACGCTCGTCGGTCTCGACGTGAATGGCGCGGTCGGCGCCCAGCGCCAGGGCGGTGCGCAGCTGCTCCTGGGCGGCCTTGGAACCGACGGTCACGGCAACCACCTCGGTAGCCACGCCCTTTTCCTTCATAAGCACCGCCTCTTCCACGGCGATCTCGCAGAAGGGGTTCATGGCCATCTTAACGTTAGTGAGGTCGACGTCGGAGTGATCTGGCTTGACCCGAATCTTGACGTTGTAATCAAGTACGCGCTTGACAGCGACGAGGATTTTCATAAAATCACCATTAAAATCAAAGCAAATTAACTATACGCTAAGAGCAGGCTATAGGGCGCAACTAGCACCCTTAACAACATGGAGCTGACACAAGAAATCCGACTTTATCTGAATCATGCAACTTCCAAGAAAAATCAATAAGATTCTTTTTCTCACTAGGCGTTGCAGCCCCAGAGAAAGAGACAAGCCGATCAAATTTTTGCTCTAGCTCGGAGCGCGATAAAGAATTCTCTGGATCACCTTTGGGATCACACACCACACCTTTCAAGACCTCTCCACTTCTGGTGAACACCTCAACCTTACCTAGCCACTTAGCTGGATATGCTTCATTTACCTCTGTATCTAGCGACATCGATACACGGCTACAAAAATCGGCAACTGAGAGGTCATTCAGGGCATATCGTTCAAACTCTTCAAGTCCCGCTTTACCGTGTACAGCAATTAGTCCAAGCACAGTCCCCATAGAGAATTTAGCTTGATGCACAGAGCTAGGAATATTAACCTGACCAAGGACATCAATCGCTGCCTGATGAACATGACAGACAACTGATTCCACATCGCTGTGTTTGAGGGCATGATTCTCAATCACTTGCTGCAAAGCATCGGCTGCAGGATGGGTATGGCGGCATGAGGCGTGGAATTTGAACGAAGTTTCATCAATCACCCATCTTTCACCGAGCCCATCATTAATCTTTAATGGATTGAAATCAGTGGACATGCCAGCAGCCATACCCTTCTGCCCCTCAATTATTTCCTTTGCTCCTGTAAGGCCATCTTGTGCCATATATGCAGACAAAAGTCCGTCAGCAGCTGCCTTAGCAGTATGTAGTTGCTTAGAGTCAGCCCCATCTCTCAAAAACTCCCATAGCCCAGCAGCCTGAGTTCCAGCATTTCCAATAGCATGCCGCATGTTTTCCTCTGAGAGGTTCAGCAACTTACCAACTGCAATCGCCGCAGCAAGGGTTCCCACCGTGCCGGTGGTATGAAATACATTGTAATGAGTACGGCCAAGGCTTTCTCCTATCCGAATGCCAGCTTCATACCCTGCCACTGCAGCCAAAATTAACTGGCTCCCACTAGATTGTTCTGCTTGAGATGCTGCGAGCACAGCTGGAAAAATTACAGCCCCCGGATGAAAAACAGAAGAAGCATGTACATCATCCTGTTCGACCACATGCGATGAAGCAGCATTAACAAAAGCAGCAAAATAAGGAGAAGTGGTACTTCGGAGGGTCAGAATTTCGCTTTCTCCGTTCTTTGGACCCATTTTCTCTGCGAATCTTTCAAACAAAGGAATCGGTGTACTCCCTTTACCTGCTAGTGCAGAACCAAGCCAGTCGAGAAACAAATCTTCGCAACGCGATACTACAGACTCCGGCAAATCATCGTATTCCATCTTACATATATAACTAACAAGATCTTTAGTTGCACCAGTCATAACAAACTCCAAAAGATATAACGCCTTATCTTGGCAGGATCACCAACTACTCCATAAAAATCAGCCCACGTTAAGACAAACTCAGGGGCTCACTCAGGGGCTCACTCATGCACTCTTCACCGCCTGCTTGAAGCACCCTTGAGCAGTAGCGATCAGCTCACCACTTTCAGAACTTAAGGTGGCTTCTGAAAAATAAATCCGCCGACCTTTTCGGTTGCAGACCCCATTAGCAATTACGGCGCCACCGTGAATGGGATTCAGATATGATATATTCAGCATGACGGTTACAGAGTGTCCATAATCCACACTATTTTTCATACTAGTATCCATCCCTGCATAACCGCACGCCACATCCAGCAGCGTAGCAATCAAACCTCCGTGCAGGTATCCATAACGATTCAGATGGTGCTGTTCTATCAACATTCTAAACACTGCCTCGTCAGGCTCCCAACGGATCAGTTCAATCCCTTGACTCTCTATAAAGGGGTTATTCAATTGCATGCTGGGACTCCTGCCTAATTACCCTGGTATAATGGTTGGCGTTTTTCGGAAAATGCAGCACGCCCTTCCATTCGATCACTTGTATCGCGGAGAGCTCCCCAATACAGTTCTGTAACTCGTTGAGCATCAATGGTTGATAGATGGGCTGTTTCCGTCGATAGTGACTGTATTGCTTGTGTAGCCAAAGGAGCAGCACTGGCAATACGCTCAGCTAGGATAAATGCACGCTCGCTCAATTCCTCTTGGTCGTTACACCACTCTGAAATCAAGCCTATTTCAGCTGCTCGCTGCGCATTAATTCGCTGTCCAGTCAATGCAATCTGCATAGCATGAGCTGCTGGAACTGATTTTAATAGCCGGTGCAAACCTGAAACGGCGGGAATAGAACCTACCATAGCTTCCGGTAGGCCAAAGTTGGCGTTAACCGAGGCAATGCGAAGGCTGCATTGTAATGCAAGTTCGAGCCCTCCTCCCAAGCAGTGACCATTCACCGCCGCGATCAACGGCTTGCGAAGATCTAAGTCAGTAAGATCCATCAGACGGATATACAAACCGGCGTCGGCCGCCGGCTTTTTAGCGAGAAACAACGCTTCGGCGTAGGGCGCCGGTGGCTCGCGCGTGCTCTTAAGGTCGGCGCCAACACAGAAAGCTCTTTCACCACCTCCAGTGATGATAGCCGTTCGAATTTCGCGGCGATCGCGCACCTCTGCTAGATGTGCGCGCAATTCATACAGTGCTTCGAGGTTTAGAGCGTTCAGCGCCTCCGGGCGATCAAGGACGATACGAGCGATTGAACCGTGTAACTCTAGATGAATGGTCATTGGTTCCTTCCTTACATGCTAGCCGATGACAGACTGCGACCACCGCAGACATAGAGAGTCTGCCCGGTGATGTAGGAACTGTCCGGGTCAAGAAAAAATTCCACCGCATTGGCTATGTCATCTGGCGTACCGATGCGCTTGACCGGTACAGTTTCCTTTAGCCGCGCCTGTACCTTCGTGTCAAAGCCTTGGAACAGAGGTGTGTCGACAATGCCGGGGGCGATGGCATTAATCGTGATCCCCTTGGCGGCAAACTCGATCGCCAGGCTACGTGTCAAACTGACCACCCCTCCCTTGGCGGCTGAATAGTTAGCCTGACCAAAGCCACCCAGCCAAGCGCGGGAAGAAAGGTTAACGATACGGCCGAAGCCGCGTTCCAGCATCAGCTGTAATGCAGCCTTACAGCAGAGAAATTGCGCTCGAAGATTGGTATCAACAACTAAGTCCCAGTCTTCCTCTGTCATCTTCAAGAATCGCTTGTCGCGCACCAAACCTGCATTGTTTACCAAGAAATCTAGCGTTCCATGGGCTGATCCGATTTGCTCGAATGCGCGCTCGACCGCCGCACCATCAGTCAAGTCGAGGGCTATACCACGTACCGCAAGTCCTTCGCCGCTCAGACGAGCAACCTCGCCCTCCAGCGTTTTAGCGTCGCGATCTAGCAGATAAGTGGTCACGCCTTGTGCGGCCAAACGAGTGGCAATACCCAGGCCGATACCGCGTGCGCCACCGGTAACAGCTGCAACTTGGCCGACAAGGAAACGTTGTTCCTTCATTTCACACCCCCAACACATGAACGGAAGAAGCCGCGTGATCCACACCGGCAATGCCGCCACCGGTGCACTGAGCCACGCCGATAAGCGGCGAGCCAGCCTGACGAGCACCGGCCCGACCCTGCAGTTGCCACATCAATTCGACCATTTGTGCTACACCGGTAGCACCCAGTGGGTGCCCCTTGGCCAGTAGACCACCGCTGGGATTAACAGGTACGCGCCCTCCCAACCGAGTGGCACCAGAATGCAGTAAGTTCAACGCCTCCCCCGTTGGAGCCAGACCCAGAGCTTCGTAGTAGAGGAGTTCGGCAATGGTAAAGGCGTCGTGCAGCTCAACTACACCAACATCCTTCGGACCTACTCCGGCCTCCTCATAAGCTTTACTCGCGGCGCGCGCGGTAATTTCTGCATCGAGAATATCGTCCCGAGGCCCCTCAATGAGACCGGAAACTACTACGGAGCCGAGTACACGCACATCTTTGGCATGCGGGCCTGGGCGCTTACTCACCACCAGGGCTGCAGCACCATCGACCTGGGACGGACAGCATTGCAAAAGAGTCAGTGGGTCAGCAATCATGCGCGATGCCAGCACCTCTTCCAATGTTACTTCGTTGCGTTGCTGAGCGTACTCGTTGAGAGTACCGTGATGGCGGTTTTTCACCGCCACGGCTGCTAGATCAGCCGGCTTTGCTCCGCGCTCGTGAAGGAAGCGCGTGGCACGCATAGCATAGATGGCAGGCAAAACCATGCCAGCCTCTGCGTATAGATCAGTCTTCTCGTCATTGCGCTGCAGCGGGATGGTGCCGCCACCTAGTGCAGTAAGCTGCTCAATGCCGAATACCAGTACAGTGTCATACTGATCGGCAAGTAATGCGTGGCGTGCCAAGTGCACGCCGGTTGCACCGCTGGCGCACGCATTCTCGACGTTATATACAGGTATTCCATTCAGGCCGAGGTCTCGGAGGATCACTTGCCCAAGGATCATTCCGCCGAGCACATTAGTGCAGTAGATTGCTTGAACATCCTCAAGTTGTATGCCTGCGTCATCCACTGCGGCGAGAATCGCCTGTTGAGCTAGTTCAGGAGCTTTTATACCCGGATGCTTTCCAAACCGGGTCATAGCACCACCCATCACATGCATACTACTCATTACGCCCCCTCCACAAATTCGAAAGCGTAGCCATAAACATCATCAGGAACGACTCGACACGAGTCACCGATGACTGGGCTACGTGTTGTATTGACGCGGCCAAAGAGACGAACAGGGCCAGGCAGGTCCAAATAGGCCAAGGGGAAGGGTTGCAGACCGCTCTTTGGACTTGGGTGGATAACAGTGTAGCTATAAATCATACCGACATCTTCAAGGTGCTGATCTACGTAGTTATCAGCAAGCGGGGAGTGATCTGGAATCTGCGGGAAGACTATCTCGCCAGACGACCGGAGTCGTGAAGCAATTAGTCGAGGGTTTGGCCCCTCACTCCATAGCATTTTTTTTGAACTCATAGCTCATCTCCACAAATAGAAAAAATAGTGATACAGCTTAAAATAGGCACACAACATGCCAACCAAAATTAACGCTAAAACTTTTATTCACATAGATAGATCAGCCACTAGTTAACTCTAAGACTTTTATGGACATTGATATAGCAGTCACTAGTTAACTCTAAGACTTTTATGGACATTGATAGAGCAGTCACTTACATTTCAAAACTGCCAGCAGTGACTGAAGCCTCGGCAACCCTGTAACTTACTTTTTATTTTATATGTGAATCGGATTTGTCCAAAACGTCAATGTCAATCCGATACACATTATCGTCATTCCACAACCCTCCAAACTGAAGTCTTCATCTGAATTATCAATAAGACCGCCCCTATCACCATCCCAGCAACATCTGTTGTAATATTCCCCTGTAGCATCAACACCCCTACAACAATTGCTATAAGCCTCTTCGCAGAGTTCAGCCGACTAAAGCACCAGGCCTGTACAGCAACAGCCATAAAATAGACACCGATCAACCCAGTAACTACGACCTGAATAACCTCCGTCCAACTTTCTCCTTGCATCAAAATGGCTGGGCTGTAAAAAAACATAAACGGCAAGATGAAGGCAACAATACAAAATTTAAAAGACGTGATAGAGGTCTTAAGAGGGTCGGCACCTGAAATACCTGCTGCTGCGAATGCTGCCAGAGCAACTGGTGGTGTGACCGAAGATATCACCGCATAGTAGAAGACGAAAAAGTGAGCTATCAGCGGAGGAATCCCAATAGACTGAAGACCTGGGGCAACTACAGAGGCCGCAAGTGCGTAGGCAGCGGTGGTAGGTAGCCCCATTCCCATTATTATACTAATAACCATTGCCAGCAGAAGCGCCAGAACCTGACTCCCCCCAGCCATAGTCAGCATCATTGATGAAAAACGCGCCCCGACACCTGTCAAGGCAATCACTCCTACAACAACCCCCGCACAGGCACAAACCGCAACAAGGGGCACCACCATTCTCGCCGAAAGAGCCAGAGCACTTAATATTTCACGCGGCCCCATCCAGTGCGGTGTCAACCACGAAACTACTGCAGCCGCCAAAAGTGCTAAAGTTCCGGCGCGAATTACTGAATACCCCATAAACAGTGCCGAGATCAAAATAATTATCGGCAAAAATAGATATACCTTCTTTATTAATACACGCAACTCAGGAAGTTCTGAACTAGATATTCCATGCACGCCCAAACGCTGAGCTTGTAAATCCACCATAAGGTAGATAGAGATAAAATAAAACAATGCAGGGATTATAGCGGCAATTGCAATTTCCGTATAAGGGATGCCGGTAACCTCAGCCATTATAAAAGCGCCCGCACCCATGATCGGAGGAGCGATCTGGCCACCAGTAGAGGCGGAAGCCTCTATGGCACCCGAACTTCTTGCGTCATAACCCACACGCCGCATTAGCGGAATAGTCAAAGAACCCGTAGAGACCACGTTGCCCACTGAGGTACCATTGATCATTCCCATCAAAGCTGAGGCAAACACTGAGACTTTTGCTGGCCCACCCCTGGAGCGCCCAGCAAGAGCAAAGGCAAAATTTACAAAATATTCTCCGACACGGGACTTCTGAAGAAATGCTGAAAATGTTATGAAAAGGATTACATAGGTAGAAGAGACTGCGACCGTTGGGCCAAGCACACCATTGTCAGTATAGAGATAAGTGAAAAATCTTTTCGGATCATAGCCACTATGTTCCAAAACACCTGGCAGCCAAGGCCCCACAAAAACATAGAGAACAAAAACCACTGCAATCAAAACTAGTGCTATTCCCGCAACGCGCCGCGTCAGCTCGAGTATCAAGACAACACCAATAACTGACATATAAAAATCTAGTTCTTTTATCATTGGAGTACCTGCCAACATACCCCAGTAACTTAAAGCCTGAATAAGGTAGGCGCCGACTGCCAGTGACATAATACCAAGGGAGATATCAGCAGCACTCAACCGCCCGCGATCTGTCTTGAAGCTGTAACTGGCGAGCAATGAAACTATCAGTGCCATAGGGGCAATTCCGGCCAACAGGCTCTTAAATAGATCAGTATTTTTTTCTAATAGATAGAAACTAGATTGCAGCCATAATGCTGCTACAATTAGCAGCACAAACAGAGAGAAAGTTAAACAAATCACCCCAACGCTCCTCTCCCAAAAGGATGAGCGCTCTGACTCAACAAAAAAACTTGTTGAACTAAAAACCAAAAACCCCACCAGCAGACCAACAGAAATATGAACAAGGCGAAATGCCCATGTCTCAACTGGCTGGATATTTAAAGCATAAAGGTGAAAAACAACATAGCCGACGCTAACCAAAAATACAGCAGCAGCAGGGAAGCCCACAATCAAGCGCTCATTTTCTGAAGGCTTAACCCCATCTACTTCTGACATATCTACAGGTACTTCTTTATCACCCTCTACATCAGTCGTTTTAAAGCTAGTCATCATTATTGACTCTCAACATTAATTTTCGCTAGACAATAAAAATCAAAAGAAAAGGGATTAAACAACTATTTTCGACTAGATATCTAACCCCTTTCTCAAACACTGCTCAGCCTTTCAAGTCATCAGGTATTTCATATCCATTTTCTTCAAACCAGCGAACTGCTCCAGCATGGAAGGGGATCTGAGTATTGTAAATGAAGTTTTCGGGCAAGGTCTCCTGAGCAGAGCGGTGTACCTGCTGAATGGCTTCAGGGCTTTCCATAATGACTTTTACAATCTCATAGACAAGAGACTCAGGAACATCGGCATGAGCAACTACAAAGTTCCACATTGCAACAGTTTGAATGTCTTCACCTAGGGATCCATAACCACTGGAGGGCACCACAGACTTCGAAAACTCGGGGTATTCGCTCACTATTGCTTCAACATCAGCTTCGCTAAAACCAAAGATATTTACCTCGGCCTGTGCTTCAAGCTGACTGTAGGCAGCAAGCGGAACTCCTCCACCAAGCACAAGGGCATCTAGAAGTCCATCCTGCACCTGCCCCCCCTGATCGCCGACACCACCATCACGGAAGGTAGCATCAACTCCAATTAGCTCAAATATTCTCGGCACGTAGATGCTGTTAGTCCCCCCAGCTGGCCCAACCCCAACTTGCTTGCCATCCAATTCTTCGGCCGATGTAATACCTGACCGATCAAGGGCCACGCTGTGAAATATTGATGAGTACATGGGCATTACAGCACGCACCTTGTCATGCACAACACCCGGCATGACAGGACTTTCACCTTTCAGGGCATCTATAGCCGGACCCATGGTGACGAGACCAAGCTCATGCTCCTCAAGCTGTACCATACTTACGTTTTGCGACGGCCCCCCAGTGACTTCACTTGTAATATTAGTGCCAAGCTCCTGGTTGATGAGACCGGCTAAACCTGCACCGTAAATATAGTAAGTACCCCCTTGACTCGCTGTCCCCAGTATCACTTCAGACGGCCAATCAGACCTATCTTCAGATGCCATAGCGACCGATCCACACACAATAGAGCATGCAACTGTAATTAATTTTGTTCTTTTCATTTAAACTAACCTCTACTTTTTTATTTTAAATAATTTAATAGAACAAATAATGTTCTACACGCTCAAATTAACGCATGACTGTATTAAAGTGTATTTCTAATTCCCCTCACCTCCTTTAAGCCACCGCTAATAGACTTAAGTCTACCTCTCGAGATTGCGGTCGCTACAGACTGTCGCTAGTTTATAACCTGACTCCTTGCCCCTCCCTCATACACGAGGATGTTGATCGTGCTTTGTAAAGCGACTGGGCGGCGTGGCTTCATTCGCCCTCGGTGGTGCTCCTGTTGGTACTTTTTAAGTACCCGGTAGAACGACGACTCGGAAGCCAAGTAGGCCTGTTCGGCGACAATTAGGATGACCGGCTAGCGACAATTATCTTGGCCGGTTGGGTGTAACAATCGGCACCTTGTTTTCCACTACGGAGCGCAAGGTCTCTGGTCAACACATAACCAACCGACAAGAGGAGCTGTACATGCAGCACCGACACAATGGCGCATGGAGTGGTCAACCAGTTTCCCACCGTTCCGTTGAAACGCCTGAACCGAGATCGCGCCATTTCTATGCCGAACACCGCCCACCCAGTAAACAGGTTTCTGGTGGACTTATCCCGGGGATAGTTGTGGCCCCCGGTCCTGATGTCAGTTATCAATTTCGACAGCTTGACTACGATTCGCTTATGCTCGCCTTTTCGGCTCGTATCTGACTCACCACGTGGATGAGCCTTTCCCCCGACGCTCACGACAACGGTCTTTAGCCAATGCCGCTCGGGGTGGCTTGAAGACAGCCCCTGCAGGCGGACTTCGGAGGGTCGGTTCTTCCTTCATCTCAACAGCTTCTCATATCGAACATACAGCTCCTGCCGTATTGCTGATATTGTTGTGGCACACATAACTAGGCTGACAGAGGGGGCCATTCTCATGCTGGTAAGTTATGCTATCACCCACCAGCGTGTAGCAATGACTTCAGAATAAGGTGTAAGGACTCCATCCCATTCGTTACGGTGCACTGGCCAACGAGTTCAACGCGGATGGGGCCGTTGCAGGACGTAATCCTGGGAGATATGCTATTTACCCATAGCGGATGGTCTTCTGGAGACAGGTTCTTTCCGGAACACACTAATTTCTCAACAGAATGCCATCCGCTAAGGAAACGCTGCATAAATACTGCCGTAGCTGCCTAAGTGCCACCGGCAGGGTAAAATAAGACTTTCCACTGTCTGACAGAGTTTCCGATGAAGCAGATCTCGTTTGCCCAGGCTGAGCACCAGAACAAGAAGAAGGTCACTCGCCGGGAACGGTTCCTGGCACAAATGGACGCCCTAATGCCATGGCAACGCCTAATCGAGGCGTTGTCGCCATCCTACTTTCCGACGTCGGCGGGCAAGCGTGGTCGGCCACCGATTGGTTTGGAACGGATGTTGTGGATCTATTTCCTTCAGCAATGGTATGCGCTAGCAGATGAGGCGCTTGAAGATGCTATCTACGATAGCCAGGCCATGCGTGACTTCATCGGTATCGACCTTGCCATTGAGAGTGTTCCCGATGCGACCACGTTACTTCGCTTTCGCCACCTCCTGGAGAAGCATACCCTGACCCAACGGATCTTCGAGGAAATCAACGCCAGTCTGGCCGAGCAGGGTCTGTTCATGCGAGAAGGCACTATCGTTGACGCCACCATTGTGGCGGCGGCGCCTTCCACCAAGAACAAAGCCAAGCAACGTGATCCGGAGATGAAGCAAACCCGGAAGGGAAATCAATGGTTTTTTGGGATGAAGGCCCATATCGGGGTCGATGCCGTGACAGGGCTGACCCACAGCGTGGTCGCCACATCGGCTAATGTCGCCGATGTCACAATGACGGGGCATCTAGTCAGAGAGGATGACAAGCGAATATACGGCGACGCGGTCTATCTCGGCATGGAAAAATATCTGGGTGAAGATAAGCATGATCCAGACACGCGGTGCTGTGCTGCTGCCAGGCGCGGCGCAATTAAAAAAGCGGAAGACAGCCGTAAGAAAACGCTGCTGCTGGCCTTCGAAAAAGTCAAAGCCAGCATCCGCGCTAAGGTCGAGCACCCGTTTCATGTCATCAAGAACCTCTTCAGCTATCGCAAGGCCCGCTACAAAGGGCTAGCCAAGAATCAGGCTCAGCTGCTTAGCCTATTTGCTCTGGCCAATCTGGTACTGGCTGGGCGATGCCAGAAAGACGCTGACGGGTTTAGTGTGTCTTGAATCCGGCCTGGCAGCCGAAAAGTAAGGCTGCCAGGTACAAAAAGCCACTGGCAGTGGCTGAATATTGATCGCTGAGACAACACTCAGGGCAGATTAAACGCTTCAGTGGCCCAGAGACGAATTGTTCAGCGTTTCCCTAACAGCGTCAGGCCTATCTACTGAATAGCTCGGGTTGACGAACGGGCCACCAACAATAAAAGGCCATGCAGGCCTAGGTAAAATCTGTTGTGATGATGTA
>TARA_R110001599_G_scaffold20160_2_pt1 | contig 19097 bp, 4 predicted proteins | sample TARA_R110001599 | Tara Oceans TARA_R110001599 (sample SAMEA4398360) | marine metagenome | biome: Polar Biome; feature: [MES] marine water layer (ENVO:01000295) within the mesopelagic zone...; material: water (ENVO:00002006), including particulate matter (ENVO:01000060) such as...... | reverse complement strand
TTAAACGGAAGAGAAAACGTTCCAGCCTCAGGATTGTACATGGGATATAGATCTTAAATAAAGTAATACTTTAAATAAAAATACACCTCAGCGATTAGCTGGGGTGTATTTATATATATGCATCCTTACAGAAATGCTATAAAATATAATTCAGTCGGCTTGTTTATGACGGACTCGCCGGGGGCAAGCCCAGATACTGATAGTTTATACTTTTTCAACAGAGTTCAATCGGCCAGTTTGTCTGTAGATGTACAGAGGCAAAATGTACAGCACATAGGGGGCGAGGATTTCTTAGACAGGAAGATAGTTTCCGAGCCAAACATACAACTAAGCATAGACTATTTGCTAACAGATGGATACGAAGAAAAAACTTTAGGATTAAACGTCGCCCAAAAGGGGGAAAGCATAACAAGTGGAAGCATGTATGCAAATCTTAGAGAGGATAAAAGTGTTCTGATGGCCATTGGCAGAGAGCAGTTTGATTTAACAGGATACGCTAATCGAGAGAATGGGTATTCTGGGACAGACATAATAGGAATAGGTAATTGTTATATTACTGATTATTCAATAAGTGCTGGGGTTGGAGATTTTGCCAAAGCCTCCGTTTCAATGGTGGGTTCAAATGTGAGGTATTCCTGCGAGGGCTCAGGGGAGGGCGGATATAGTTGGCTAGATAATGTAAACAAATTGGCGTTTTTAATGACTCAATTGAATGGGTTTATCAATCTACAGGACGGCGGCATGATTCCATTAGGATCAAGCGAGAGGAAAATATATAAAGCGGGCGTGCAAATTCCTTCTTTGGATTTAGTTAATGGCGGAATTGATCCAGTTGGCCCCGTCGTAGAAAGAGGTGAAGACTCAGTGCAATTAGGAGCGGGAATAGAATTTGACCCCTCAATGCACAAGAGCCCTGTTTCCGCAATACCCCCAGGAGGAATAAACGTAAACGTAAAAAATCTTAATGTGGGTGGCCCGATACTTTCGGGGCTACACGAAGGGTCTTGCACAAAAGGCTCAGCAAACATACAGAACTTCAATATCTCTTTGCCGTTTGATAGAGAGAATCTATATGGTTTTGGATCAATGCATGCATACGGAAGAAAAATGAAATACCCGCAGGTAGGAACTATATCTTTTTCTTTATTAGCTAGCGCTTTTAACACTGGAGACCTAAGAACCATGTTTTGTGATGACGAAGAGTATGAGATAGAAATAAACTTAAATAACCAGTGCGACTTTACTTGTGCTCCATCAAGCGAGCATGAGACTTATATCAAGTACATTATTAATAATGCTAAATTTGATAATTATTCATTTAATGAATCAATTGGTTCTATAGCTACTGTTGATTGTAATTTTAGTTTTGGAGTAAGTCGTAATAATGGATTCTTTATGAGTGGGTCTTTTGAGGAGTATTATTTAGCGCTACAACAGCAGGCTCTGGTTGAGCTTCAAGACGGCTCGCTAATACCTGTATAAATAAGACAAACAAACATCAATGTAGATATTTTTTAGGTGTACATATAGATGGTTATTAGTATAATCAATAAATAAAGGTATAAGGTAATATGGTAGGAATGAGGGCAGATGTAACACTTAATGTTAATACTTCTAAGGCTAAGAGGAGTATGGATCGCGCTGCTGCGGAGATAAATAGATCCATAAATGGAGTAAGCAAGAAGCAAGTTTCATTTAACGTTAATTCGAAAAGCTTTACTCAGCCTCTTGGCAGAATAACCGCATCCGCAAATGAATTTACAAAATCATTAGAAGCGTCTAACGCTCGAGTTATCGCATTTGGCGCCTCCGTTGGTATAATAAACGGAATATCTGAAGCATTTAAATCTTTAGTCGTAGAGACGGTGAAGTTTCAAAAAGTCTTACAAGATATCAATGTTATTGTTGGGGCTTCTGCAGGTAAGCTGCAAGAATTTGGTGATGGATTATTTAATGTAGCCAGAAATACCGCTCAAGCCTTTACGGTTTCCGCTGAAGCTGCTCTTGAATTTTCCAGGCAAGGACTCACGATGGAGGAGACTCTAAGAAGAACCAATGATGCTTTGATTTTGACGCGATTAACTGGATTAGACGCAGCGTCTGCCGTATCCGGTTTAACTGCGGCCGTTAATGCATTCGGTGATGCTGGGTTATCAACCACAGATATTATTGATAAATTGGCAGCTGTTGACGTTAAATTCGCAGTAAGCTCTGAGGATTTAATAAAGGCTTTAGAAAGAACTGGGGCTGTTGCTATCGACGCAGGTGTTGAGATTGACAGTTTAATTGGTTTGGTAACGGCGCTGCAACAAACAACTGCTCGAGGGGGCGCAGTTATTGGTAATGGATTAAAAACAATTTTCACAAGAATACAAAGGCCCGAATCAATAAGACAATTAGAAGAAATAGGCATCGCCGTAAAGAATTTATCTGGATCCATATTGCCCGCAGACAAGATAATGATAAACATGGCTAAATCATTTGACAATTTAAGCCAGTCGCAAAAATCTAATATTGTTCAATTTTCAGCGGGAATATTTCAAGCCAATGTTTTTAGGGCAGCATTAAGGGATTTAGGTAAAGAGCAAAGCATTCAAGCGCAGGCTACTGAAATAGCTGGTAATGCGGCTGGAGATGCGGCGCAAAAGAATGAAATGCTAAATAAGACGATGGCAGCAATGGCATCGCAAACGAGCACATCTATTCAAGAGCTTTCAGAGATACTTGGATCGATTGGTTTAGCTCCCGACATTGATTTCTTTTTATCGTCAATAAAGGATGGCATTGATGGAATAAAAAACACTCTAGGAGGAGGAGAAGACGAGGGTAGTGTTTTTGCTAAGGGATTGGTGAAGGGCATAGGTAATGTAATAACTGGACCTGCAGCTATAGCTTTTGGGGCCATCTTTATAAAACTCTTTGTTAACATTGCTAAGTTTGCTAGAACCTCATTGAAGGATGTTCTAGGCATAGTTAATGAGAAAGATAAAATAAGAGCAATGGAGGAGTCGATACTTAAGGCTCTTGGTGAAAATGTAAAACTACAAGAAGGGCTAAGCAATCTAGAAGACGACAGAAAAGCTCAAGAAATGTTTATATTAGGAATAATAGAAAAACAAAACAGCGCAATGAGTGAGCAGGTTAATCTTGCTGCGAGGCTAGCCAAGCCATTGGTTAGGGCTGGAATTAATCCTGATTTTTCAAAAAATGAAGCATCTGGAATGGTTCCAATTGCAGCATCAGGGATGATACCCGAATCTTCTAAAAAGAAAGAAAGAAAAGGAGCCGCTCAGGGCGGTTATGCGGCAGGAGCTATAGACTCAATGAACGTAAAAGGTGTCGGCACTGTTGTTTATAATAAAGCCGAAAAGGTTAAACAATTCCCTGGGATGAGTCAGCCCGCAATCATGCCCCCGAAAGAAAGCAGAGCAGGAAAGGGATACAAGGATGCTTTTGCTGGGCAGCACGGATTTGATCCATATGCTAGCGGCGGATTTGTTCCCAACTTTGCAGCAATGAATGGCGGTAAATTAATGCTCGATCCTTCGTTGACTCAGTTGAGCGCTAATCCTGGAAGCGTTAAAGGACCTAGAAATTTGGCTAAAAGTTATGCAGAGCTAGAAGCAACCGGCCAGCCAATCAGCGTGGAGGCTACAACAAAGCAACTTTTATCAAATACAGGGGGAAGCCATTCCAAAAAAGTCAAAGAGGTTATAAGGTACCTGCAGGACGAGGGCGGCATCGAAAGCATAGAGCGAAAGTTTAAGTTAAAGAAACTACCCAAAAGGGGCAAAAAAACGGCCGATCAAGCTGAGGCAGATGTACTAGAAGCAGAGGGCGGAAAATATTTTAATACTGGAGGAAGGTCTGGCGATCCAACTTTTCCTGTTGATTTGGTTGGGTTAGGTATGAATCCAATAGAAGTTAAATCTGGAGAATGGAAGCTTCCAAATGTACTGTTAAAAAGCTTGCGTCTTTATAGCGATGACGGATTGATGCGTTTTGCAGAAAGCCAAGGGGCTACCCAGGAAATGATCAACGAAGCTAGAAATGAAAAGTTCAAAAAAGGATCCAAGCTATTAACCAAAAAAGGCTTAATAGGTAAGGATGCTAGTTCTGAGCAGACTCATCAAGCTTTGCTGGCCCATAGGATGTCTGAAGGTTTGGTTCCTAATTATGGTAAAAGAGTTACCGAAAGCTGGTCAGATCGTTACGAGAAAAACAAGGATAAGAAGTTTTCCAGTATCGAAGAAATGAATAAAGCTTACGGTGTGAAAAAAATAACTTCAGCGATGAATCAGTCCGGGGCAAAAGCACAACTAAATGCTGAAAAAATAAAAGCAATCAGACATCAAGCAACAAACGCGGGAGGCAAAGAAACTTACCCTCAAATTTATGAAAACTTAAAGATCGATGGGTATAAAGACACAAAAGATCTCTCTGTTAAATCGGGTAGAGCTGAAAATTTCGCCCAACAAATGCTTAATGAAGGAAAAGGACTAACACAAATACAAAAAAAGGCAAAAAGCGATCTAGGAAATAATTTTGAAGATTTCAAGAAAAGGATCACAAAACTAAAGGGGCCCGTGGGAGATGCCGGCAAAAACGTAAGGAAAAACAACAAAAAGGGTGAAATATTTGAAGAAATATTATCGGATCTTGGTGGTGTCGAGTTTGAGAAAAACCCAGACGCCATGGACTTTTCTAGAGAGAGAGGTAGGCTTCTTCGGGTTCCCAAAAAGACTGCGGAAGATATAGGTTTAGAAGATGCAGTAACTTATGGCGATGCTCATGCGGGAGCAGGGCATAAAATACCATTAATGAGGGATAAGCTTATAAGGGAGGTACACAGTGAAGCATTACTAGCAGGCCTACTTTCAAAAGATCAAGTGGATCTACCGGGTGATGAATTTCCCGATATAGTGAACAATGGGTCGGACAGTAGCACGCCTACCAAAATTACTATTAAAGACCTTATGAAACCTAAGGGGTTAAAGAAAAAAGCAAGAAAAGCAATAAATGAATCCATAAAGGCTAATCATGGTTATACATATGATGAATTATTAGTCGAACCTAAAAACGAGAAAAAATTAACAAGAGAGGAAAATAAAAGAAGAAAAATAAAAGAAGAGTTAGATAAAAAAATAATATCTTTTAATTATGTTGTAGATGATATAGATCTAGAAGCAATAGACAAAAGAACAAAAACAGGAAGGAAAGTTAAAGAATTAGAAAAAATTACATCAGGAAATGTTTCGGGCGGATTAATACCAAACTTCGCAGACCCAAGAACTCGCGGCCAAAAAATACAAGACACATTAGCCGACCCATCGAACAAGGGAATAAAATTTAACAAACCACCATCTCCCGCCAACATCACCTCAGCCCAAATAAGTAGGCAGCTAGATATCCCAATAGGAAAAACCCCAGAAACTCAGCCAAGCGATGAGGATATAAAAAACGCAATCAACGCGGTAGCTCAAACAAGAGAGAAACTTCAACTTCCCGGTTACGAGAATTTAAAATCAATCGACAAAACAAAAATACTCAAGAGGTATAAAGAGCAAGCCGCCAAGGGGGACTACTACAAAAATAAAGATTTAAGCGCTGCAAGAGGATTAATTCCTAATTTCGCAAATGTGAACCTCTATAGAGGTCAAAAGAACAAAACCCTAGATGCTGCGGACATTTCAGAAAACTTGCCCAGCTTTGCTTCTGCTAGAACACCTGATGATGTAGTTGGGATAGTTCAGGACTTCGTGAAGAGACATGTTAGTGGTGATTTAGCTGGATACAGAAACAAGCAGGGGGCTTCTGGGGAAAAGAAAGCTTCGGGCGCGAACTCTTACAGTACGTCCCCGCAAGTTGCAGATAACTTTGCTAATAGTATTGACCTAACAAGCAATGACATGTCGCCAGGACAAGTTTTCCAAAAAACAGTTCCTTCAAAAAACATATTTAATAAAGCTAAACTTCTGAAAATATTCAACAAAGGATCTGATCCGAAGAGCGGCAACTATCCAAGTGTCGAGAAGTTTAAGAAAGAAATCGCATCAGGAGCAGTAAAGAACTGGGCGCAGAAAAACGGGGGCATGTACCTCAATATATCTGGCGTTAATAATGATGATTCATCTGGAAAAAGGTACGGCCAAAGCATGAAGCAGATAGTGCCTCTCGCTGATGTTGGTTATAATGATGACGGAACAAGACAAATCCACCAAGGAGAAAGAGAAGTAATTCAATTATTTAATAATGGATTAATTCCTAATTTCTCAAGAGTAGAACAAGTTCAGAAATCACAAAAAAGAAGAGTAAAAGAACAAGTAACAGAAGAAGATAAAGATTTAGCTCATAATATTTTTGATTATTTAAAAACAAATATAAGTAACCTATCCTCAAGGTTTAGGTTTAATAGATCTACTGTATCATTTGGTGGAAATCCAGAAGATTACGAAAAAGTATTTAATCATTCATCATCAAGAAAGAACAAAGAAAACCTAATTGAAATAGCTAGATCTGAAATGAAAATGAATCGAATCTTGAAAGGCTTCATGATTCCTCATAATGAAGGTGTTGCTACTGCAAGAGGAAAGCATAAAGCTGCCCGTGATCCATTTTTAGATGGAGCTATGCACGGCGGCCTAGTTCCTAATTTCGCAGACCCATTAAGTGCGGCGATATCAAGAGAGCGAGCAGCAGGAGTTCCTCAGGCCAGAATCAGGGTAGAGAAAAGTTCTCAATTAAAAAGTGCTCAAAACCCAATGGGGCTCGCAGTAACTAATACTAGAGATGAGCCGGCCGGAGTACAGCAGGGAATAAGGCGCGCCAAGACTATGGGTATAGACCCAAAGAAGCATGGAGCGAGTAAGGGCATGGTGCCGAACTTTGCTAGCCCACAAATTCCAGACGCAATTTTAAATAATGCTAAAAATGAATTGTCTGAAATGTCTAAGGCTTTCACCGATAGCTTTAGTGAGTTTTCAAAAATAGCCAGCCAGTTTGGTAGGGAAGGCAAAGAGACATTAGCCGAGATAGCTAGCTTTGATATTTCCAAAGACTTTGAGGGAATCAAGGATTTATTAAATGAAAAACTCGAAAGAACAGAGGCACAAATAAATTCCATAACAGAAAAAACAGGTAAGCTTTCCAAAGGCGACCAAACAAGGTTGGGCGAACTAAAAAAGGCTAAGTCATCAGGAGAAGCGCTATTAAAATCTACAGAAGAAAAGTCGCAAAAATCAAAAGCAGTAAAAAACTTATCATCCAGTGAGCCCGAAGCTCAGAAGGCACAATTAATCAAGTCCGAAAATGCAATGATAAAAAAGATGCTTACCGCAAGAGGTACAGATCTTAAATCTCTAAAAGAAGCAACTAAGGCTAGTCAGAATTTCAGGATAGCTTTGGATGAATCCGCAAAATCTGCTGAGGAATCAGAGGATGACGGAGGTGGGCTTCAGCGTTTGTTTTATCTTCAGTCGGCGATTAGTTTAGTTAATGGTCAATTTGAAACGCTGGCTGAAGGCGCATCTGGACTAACCAAAACCTTTGCACAGGGAATGTTGGCGATAAGCAATGTGACAGCTTCTTATATTCAGCAAAAAGAACTAGTTTCTGAAGGCATGAATATGGCTGGAGTGAAAAGGAATGAGTCCTTCTCGATTGGTCAGGCGTTTAACCCAGAGGCTAGAGCCGCCAGAAGAAGTGCTGCAGCAGCATCGGACGCAGGATCCAGGGGCAGTGGAGTCGGCAGAATGGGGGGCTTGATGAGAAACCTTTCAGGAGTAGGAAGAATGTTCGGACGATTCTTGCCAGTTATCGGTCAACTGTATACTGGCTTCACCGTAGTAAATGAAGCATTCAAGATGTTTAATATAGGTGAGATGTTCGGCCTAGAAAAGGGCTCTGGGGTTATGGATCTTCTCTCGAGCCAAGGAGAAAGAGCCGCAAAGAAACTAGAAAAATTAGGAGAAAGTACTGAGAAATTGCAAGGAGCTCTTGAGTCGTTAAATAGCCAAACAGAAAATAGAGAAAAAGTTACAGATCTTGAAATTTTAGGGTCAAGAAGAACTCAGAAGCAGGAGCTGGAACTTCAGCAATTAAAACTGAAGGGGCTAGACATAGATATAAAAGCTCAGGACGCTTTATCTGGTCTTTTGGACGAAAATCTAGTAGGAACAAAAGTATCAAAAAGATTTATCGAAGAACTGTCGAAAGGCACAAACAGCAACGAAGACTACGTAAAAGTAATAGAAAGAGTAATAAAGGCGCAAAAGAACCAGGCAGCATTTCTTAGTGGGTCCAAAAGTTTTGGAGACTTGATAGACAAGAAGCTTGACAAGTTTAATCCGGATAGTGACGACATCAAGCTGCTCCAAGGAGCGTCAAAAGTTAGAGGATCTCAGATAGGAATGGGCTTTTCTTCTGCAGCTGCAGGTGGCGACGATATGGATGTTAAAGATAGACTATCTATATTGAACAAAAATATAGCTGCCCTTGAAAGAGAATCATCCACTGTAAGTTTTAGAAGTATGAGTGATGTGACCAAACTAACCGATAGGTTAGCAAAAAACCTGCAGGGTACAGAAGATTTTGATGCAGAAATGATGGCTTCTCAAATCAATTCTTTTATTAAAAACATAGATGAATCAATTGATAATACATCTGGCTTAGACCCTAGAGAGACAAAAGCAGTAAACGCTGGAATGAAGCAAATGGTTATTCAGCTAAACAAGCTCAAGAAAAACCTAGAAGGAGAATCAGATAGGCAGCAAGAGGCTCAATTAAAGAAAGAATATGTAACTGCATATAAAAATATCATATTTAATATCGAACAATTTAGAAAAAACGAAGCTCACTTAACCAAGTTATCTCTTGCGTCGTTAACCCATCAAAATAAATTAAATTCATCCCAACAAAGTTTACTGCTTGAATATAATGCGATAGGTAAACAGGCCGCAATCTCTTCCGACTTCGCAAGAAAAAGAAATGCGATGGAGGCTAAATTCAGTTCAGACAAGCAAGGTGTTGAACGGAAAATTATTGAATCTTTAAACAAGTTAAGGGATACATATTTTAATACTGATCAATTAGCTCAACAATTTAAAAAAGATGGACAAGAAGCGGCAGCCGCAGTACAAGCCCTCAAGGATAATATCAAAAAAGGAGTAAGCGATGCAGACTTTGCAGGAATCGGCAAGAACATGGATCTAGGTCCAGAAGTAATGGCAAAAGTTGCCGAAGCATTCGAGCAAACATCCGCAGAAACTAAAAACGCAACATCATCATTAGAAGTCATCTCCTCATTGCTTAATAAATTTGGAAAAGCTACAGATAGTTCGACTGCTTCTGCCCTCTTGCTGGCTTTGCACGAAAAGGGCCTAGTCACAATAACTGATGAGCATTTAAATCTATTAAGATCCGGCTTATTAGAGAGAGAAAGACTATTAGAATTATTAAACACAGGCAATAAAGAAGCACAACAATTACTAAAGCTAGAAGAAGAACATAAATTTATAAAAGAAAAAACAGTAGCAGGCGCAGCTAAATTATATAAAATATTACAAGAAAGAGCGCCCGCAGAAAAAATTAGTCTAGAGGCAGTAAAAGGTGAAGCCGCAACTCTTGCTGTAATAAATGATTACAGAAAGAATGAAGCTTCTGCATTAGCTAAAAGTGTTGACGTTATGGAGTTAGGTTTCCAAAAGCAAGTAGAGAAAAATAGAACAGACGCAATATCCGCAGTACATTCTCTTAGGATGCTTGAGGCTCAAGCTGGTTCGCTTAAAGAATCAGAAAATTCATTGATAATTTTAGAGGCGAAACTTAAGAGCGAAACAGAAAATGCAAAATTAGCTCTACAGGAATCTCAGTTTAGATTGGAATACTTGAGCGATCAGTCTAAGAGGTCGGAATTAGTTAAACGCCAGCTCGCAAAGGAAATGGCTGATTTACAAACTAGTAATTTATTGGCGGCCGAAAAGAATCTTCAATTATCAAAAGGCAAAAAACTAAGCGAGCTTGTAAGTGAACAGCTCAATGCGACACTTCATTCTTCTAGACTAGAAGCTTTAACGGCAGCAGAAAATGCTTTATTATTGACTGGAAAAACAAAGCAAGTAAAATTAATACAAGAAGCCAACGAATTACAAGAAGCCTCGAATAAGCTGACCGAGTTGCAGAATGCTGTAACAAAAGCTGGGGTTAGCGATAAGACTTTACGCATGACTACTACTGCGGATATTGGGATAGAAAAAGCTAATTCAATATTGGGAACAAGAACTGCGGGTATGAAAGCTACGGTTAAGCCTAATGCTGACAATATGCTTGCTTATGCAAACTCTCTTGAACAAACCAATAAACTGCTTGGAATTGGAAGTAGGGTTATGGATAGGTTTAGAACAAAGATGGCTGAAATAAATGTTGAGGCTGAAAATTTAGGTGCAGATTTAGTTGATATTGGAATTGACAATGCAAGAAGTGGTCTCAAGCAGATGTTTGACGACATTGGATCTGGCGCGAAGAGTGCAAAAGAAGCGTGGAATGATTTTGGTCTTGGTTTGGCTAAGCAATTACTTGATCGAATGACGCAAAATAATATAGACAAAATAGTCAAAAACTTAACATTTGCATTTACCGGAGAAGAGGGAAAGTCTGACGCTGAAAAAATAGCTAGCGAAACTTCAAACTTAGTCGGAGTAAACAATAAAATTATATCTTCGAATCTAGAATTAATATCAGCAATAAAGGGCCAGACAGAAGCGTTAAAAAATCAAATAGAATCAGAGACACCAGTAGATACGCCCTATAAGGACAAAATTCCAGATAGTGAAGGTATCACCTTCAAGAGTTTTGACGCTAAGAGTATGGCTGCCATAGCGCCTGTGACAAAAAAAGAGACTGATAAAACTACAAGGCGGCTACAAAATACCGGAAAACAAACAATCGAAGCAGATAAAGCTAAAGCAAAATTGGAAAAAAATGAATCTATTAACGGTATAGGTGATGATATAAGAAGGGAGCTTAATAAAGTAACTGCAGCACAACAAGGACCTTCGAATAAAAAAAGGTTGGCTGGACAAATTTCAGACAGACACATCCCTGGCGGCCATGAAATTCTTGGCGAAACTAACATGCAGAATCTTGCCGCAGGTACAAGCGGGCAAGTCCAATCTGATAATTCCATGAATTATAGCGCTGAACTTTACAATAGAAATTTAAAAGCAATGACCGGTAAAGAAGCAGAAGAAGGATATGGGAGAGCTTACGATGGAGTCAATAACCCAACCCCAGCAGGTCACGGTCCTATGGGGATGCTTAAGGACTTGATTAGTACTACAAGCGCAAGAGTAGGGGTGGGAGGGAAAAATACATTAGAAGCACGCGCGACACAATTACCTGGGAATCTTAAACAACGAGATGAGATGGTATCGAACTTAAAGGAGTTAGAAGCCCTTAGAGAACTAAAAGGCGAACTAAAGGAAATAAAACATTATTCGCTAAATGCAGCTCAACCATTAAAAGAGATAGACGAAGAATTGAATGCGGCAGCTAAAGAGGCTTTAAAATTAGAAAATGTAGACCTTAACGTCGATGATGTTATAGAAAAGCTGAATGAAAAAATGAAAAAACTTTCTGATGCATTACAACAAACTGCAAGAGAACTAAGTATAAATCAAATTCCCGTTCAAAAAACCACTACAACTAATAAATTCTCAGGCGGCAAAATACAACACTTCGCAAAAGGCGGATTTGTAGACGGCCCAGCAGGCGTAGATAAAGTTCCTGCAATGTTAACGGCAGGAGAGTATGTCGTACCTAAAGACAAGGCAAAGCAATTCAAACAAAACGGCGGAGAGATACAGAATTTCGCAATAGGCGGAATGGCCAAAGAGCTAAACAACGAAAACTCTGAAAATAGAGCCATCAGAGGCGCACAAGGTGTGACGCAGTTACTGGTTATGAATGAGGTCTCTCGCGGGATGGCTAAATATTTAGAAAAGCCAAAAGATGACGGACCCCCAACATTTGATAAAAATAAATTCAACAATTTAGACCTAAGATCAGACGTAAACATCAAGCGTGGAGATCCTAGATTGAGTGCAAGGTTTTTAGCTAAAGATCCAGTGATGCAGGAATATAAAGATTATCTCTTAGAGAAGGCTGCTTACGACGTGGAAAAGAAAAACCAAAAAGTCGATAAAAAAATGCAGACAATCGGCTCTGTGCTTTCCTTTATGAGTAGCTTTGCAATTGGTCAAATGTCAGAGGTGATGGCACCTTATGTTCAAAAAGCAGTTGGATGGGCAAAAAATAAGACTATAAATACTGCCATGGGTCATTCAGGCCTAGGCAAGCATTCTGAGGCGTTCAAGCAAGCCAGAAGCGATAAATTAAACGTAAATTACAAAGACGTAAGTAATCATATTGAGTCTGGAGAATTTCTAAATATAAACGACAAGAATTACGCCTTTATGCCGCAGCCGGATGGTGGTAACGCTTGGGAGAAAATGAACACGGGTTCCACCGCTAAGACTCATAGGGATCAAGGAACTGGTATTGACAAAAATAATGCATCAATGCTTAAAAGGGCAAGAGGTTATCAATCTGGAGGCTCGATACCAGCAATGCTTACAGCGGGAGAAGGCTTCGTTCCAGCTCCTGTTGCGAAGAGAATTGGTTATGATAATTTAAATCGCATGAACACTACTGGTGGGCTTCCAATTGTTCAAGGCAAAGGAGGAATAGATAATGTTGGGCCAGTAGGATTAACCGAGGGCGATTTTATCATAAAGAAAAGCTCAACAGACAAGCTTCTCAGAGAGAATCCCAACATGATGCGTTTCGCCCTACAGAATCCAGAGGGATTCAAGAGGGGTGAGCAGGGTTATTACGAAGGAGGAGTAGTTGGTAGCCCTTCAACAATTCCCGCTCCATCCGTACCGAAGCAAGCTCCAACAAGCAGACTCAAGAGTGCGGACCCTGCCGAGATGCTCAATCAGTCTTTCAACCAAAAACAAGAAGCCGCTGTAGCGCCACAACAAAAAAGCGAAGTAACCAACAATATAAACGTTAATGTATCCATAGATCAAGCAGGAAAAGAAACGGTATCGACAGAGAATTCTAACAGCTCATACGAAGAAGAGCAGCAACTTTCATTAAAAATAAAGAGCGCCGTGCTAGATGTAATCAGGCAAGAAAAGAGAATAGGTGGGGAACTTAGCTCATGAGGCAAGCTGTTTTAGGTTATGAACAAAAATTCTTTATAAACGGAACTCAAATATCAGGGGTTCAAAACGTTGCGGGCTCTTATGCGATAGATGAAAGACCAATAAATGTTCTTGGTTGGGGTCATGTAAATAAAAATTTCTATAATGATAGAGAAAGATTTGCTCAGCCTGATGGGTCTTTTATATTGGACGAGAATGGGTTTAATATATTAGGAGAAGAAAGTTTAGATTGTGCGGTAGATGGAGACATAAGCGGCTTTCCAGAAAGCATGGCTGTTTTGAACGCCCCACTGGAGGGTTCTTTTTCGATTAATTCTGTATTGGTCAGTGAAGATTTCTTTTTACAATTCACGGGAGACGTACCATTTACTGGAAGTATTCATCATGGAAAGAAATACTTTGGTTTTGATAAGGGGTATATAACTAGCCACACCGTTTCTTGCGGCGTTGGAGAACTTCCAACGACATCCACATCAATAAGAGTTTTTGGAGACATAGGTGGATCTCCTGAGTTTATGGAGCAAGAAGATGAGGGTGGACTATTTCTTCAGGAAGATGGATTTGCAATAGGCTCAGAAGATTCTAATGCCGGAATATACAACGCATCAGGAGATAATCCTTTCCCAGAGATAAGGCTGCCAAATCAAGGGTCCATCATTGTAGAGTGCGCGGGAGCAACGACAGATAGGGTTACATCTTTTAACTACAGTATAGACATACCTATATCCCCAATTTACACAGTAGGCTCTTCTGTGCCAGCGCAGGTAGATGTTGCATGGCCTGTGACAACCAACACTTCTTTCAGTTTAGATATAGACAAATACGAATATCAAAGCTTGAGGAAATATTTAAAGTCTCCCACGGTTCACGACATTGCGATAAAAATTAACGATTGCTTTGGTGTTCCGATTCAACATTATGTAGTCAAGAGTGCGAGATTAATAGGAGAAGACATGGCCGCTTCGACAGACGGGAAAATGACTGTAAATTTAACATATAAATCTTACTATAATAAGAGATGAGTAAGCCTTTTTATAGATACGAAGACGTTCCATTGTTGATGGCTTCTGAGGGCCAAGAGCCAGTTATGGTTTTTGCTAATAGAGCTGGTTTATCTGCTAGTCAACCAATACAAGCAAAGAAATTTATAGAAGATTATCATATATCATTCGCATTGCAAACTGGAGATATACATTTTACTGGAGCTCATGAATCGGGTTTCTTGATGGGTCCGCGCAATGGCCCAGGAGTAAGACTTCCAGAATCAGTTGAAAATATATTAAGCGGAACTAAAATTGCTTATCCTGGCGGACAAGGACTTTACTTGACTGAAGATTTATCTGCTGGTGATTATTATATAAATGTAAGGTCTACAGGTGAGACTATATTGAGGTACGAGGAAGACATAGAGCATGGAGAAGTTGAGGTCTTAAGGAATTACGCAGCAGGAGGAATAGTAAGAGGTTCTTTGGATGTTACCTATTACATGAACACTGGAAATCTTCATACTTTTGCAGACTTGACGGGTTTGCTTGATCCTAATGTTTACCCACAAGTAAACGAAACAAAGATAACCGGATGCTTTGGTGACTACATTTTTGAAGACGCGTATTTAAGAGAACTTTCTTTTTCAGCTCAACCCTTTCAGGTTGTCGAATCAAACTTGAGTTTAGATATATATGGAAGAATGTTGTACCAGTCTGGATTGGCCGACTCTATAATTGAAAACTACGGATGCCTAAAAGAGCAACAAATAAGCGTACCTCACGCAATCAATACAAAAATACTTGGAGCCTCTGATGTCGGAATAGAATATCCTTTAGATTTTTCATACAGCATAACGTCCACAAGAAACCCAGAAGTACCAATACCTCTAAGCGGAAAAATGAGCGACGAAGGAGAGCTCCCAATAAGGGTAACCAAGGAAGCCATAGACATCAGTATAAGAATAAGAGGAGAAAAGTTAGATCCATTTTTAAAAATATCAGGGCAAAGAGCTAATGTTACGGTTCAGTTGTCAGACATAGGTTTCAGTAAAGAATTTACAGACAATAATCAAGGACTGCTCAAGGAGTTTAGGCTGGCGGGAAGCTTGGTTCATCCAGATTTACCATCTCAAGAATTAAAAGATTATGGAGTTGTTGACGAGGATAATTTAAGCGTGTCGGAGGGAGGGTTCCTCCAAGGTTCAGCAACAATAAAGCAATCTTATAGATAATGGATATATCGAATTCAGAATTGGACGTTAATTGCGTACAATGGTGGCAGCAGAGCGGTGATGCTAATCTTGTGTTTCGCAACGAACCAACTGGATCTAGTGAGCAACTTTTTGAGTACCCAGAGTCTGACTCTTACAGGCCCGTAGAAGATCCTTATTTGTCGGGTAGAGGTGTACAGTATTTTGCACAAACAGGTGAAGATGTGACTCTAGCGAAGTATGTTTATGTAGATTACAATCCTAATTATTATTATACAGAAAATGATATTTTATCAATAGATGATTTAGTTTTTTCTCAAGATAAAGATTTTAATATATCGACTAGTAAAGAATTAAACATTAGTGAATTTTTTAAACTTAATCCTAATTTAGGTTATTCTATTAATGTATATGTTAAAAAGGATAATGAGTCTACTAGTTTAATAGATAATTATAAAACATATATAACAGAGAACCAAGATAGATCTGTTAATATTGGAGATTCTATTGGAGTTGGTATTGGTATAAAGTTTTATGATGAAAGTGATGTTGAGCTTTATGCGCCGAATCTAAGGGATACCCATAGGTTAATGGCGACTAGCGAATTAAACCATAATGAATACTACAATGTACAATTAGATATAGCCAACACTTCAATACCTGATGAAGCTGTTTCTGCGCAGTTAGTTTTATTTGTTTATGGAATGAGTGCTGGTTCATTTATTTTCAAAAAACCATCAGTAAGAAATTTAAGTAAGTTCTTTTATTGCACAAAGGATCACAGGTCAGCTTCATACAATAGCCCGAATAGTAAAGACGGATTAGAGTATTGGACTCAAGATTTTGTTTGGAGGCCTTCCTATGGGGCGAAGTCTGACTTTGTAGCAATCAATGAAGAATTAAAAATGGGAGAAGGCAAAGATTATGTTACCAATATGGCAATAAACGCATTGCCGATGGAATTAACATTAAACTTTAGAAACCGAACAGACAAGGAAGCTAGAGCTATTGTCCACTTCTTGCAGGAAAAATCATTTGCATACGAGTCAATTTTTAGCCTCGATTATAAGGGCGACAGATTATTGTCAAGCGAGATATCGGCGTTTAACTTTGAGTTTTCGTACCCATACAGGGGCGACTTAAAGTATACTTGTACTCAGTTTAATCATACTATTTCTTATAGGAATAATAATAATGTAAATGCTAAATTTATATGCAATACAGAAAGCTCTCTGTCAAGCGTGGAGAGTCATGCTGGATACAATAAAAGAATTGATGCGCTGATACCTATATTTATAGACGAAACGACTCACTTTAAAAAAGGAGAGCAAATAAAATTAAACACCTTCACCTTGGAAGAAGGAGATGGAGTTATAACAATCGATACCAATAAAATAAAAACAATCAAGAGGTATCCAGAGGATCCTTTGGCTCCAATAACGGGGGGGATAATAACTTTTACTGAGGAGGTGGATATAGAAGAAGAAGATTGCGTTTACATAACAATTGCAGATCCAAAAAACTCTATTTTTAATGTTGGAAAAACAAAGATAAAGAAAAAAATATCAAAAAACCAATACGCTTTTTGGCCAATACTTGAAGAAGGAGATGAGTCCGACGTTGCAAACTTGAGGGCAACATCTTCTGCTGGAGAGAACACTTCTGTACAATGGTTTGACGAAGTTGGAGAAAGTGAATTAGAACCTAGGCAGGAAGAGCTACTCACAACTGACTTGGCAGATCAATTATGGAGACCAACCGATGTAGATAGAATAACTCCAAGAAATGAACTATTCGAATCAGAGGATGGAGCTCAATACTTCGAAGAGACTACAGAAGAGTTTATAACAATAAGGGGTGAAGATTTTATAATAGGTGGCAACATCATGATGAAGAAGATGCAAGTCTGCCCAGAGGACTGTATGTTCAGCAAGGTTCTTTTACCAGAGCATGTTTCGAATATACCTTCAGAGGTAATAGATCCAGCAACTGGGGTGGCCAGAAAAAGGCAGGTTTATCTTAAAAACTACAGAAGGATGCAGATAGACTCAGACATAGATGCAGAAAGCCTGTACGTAATCTTTACGCCTTTAGAGAATTTTACACTAGAAGCGAAGGATGATTTCTGGTTACTTGTGTCTGCAGTTCAGGGCAGGAGTAGTATTTACTTAAAGGACCCGAATGAAATACCTAAATATCCATGGTTGGAGGTTAGGAACTTTGACCACAAGCCGAGTTTGGCATTTAGCTTAGAGCAAACGCCTGATAATATTCAATCAAATTTTGTAAAATACTACAACAAAAAATTCAAGAGGGGTATTAACGGCAACTTATCAACTTTTAATTTGACATTTGAACAAAGAAGCGACGAAGAAGCATCTGAAATATTGCAGTTTCTTGAGAGTCATCTTGGTTACAAGAAGTTTAGGTTTCAAATGCCGCGCCCATATCTAAAAGATGGAAGTTACATCACTTCGCCAAGCAGACCTTATATTTCGAGCTTCTATTGTCCTAGTTGGGGGCACGATATAATATACAAAAATAATCACACAATATCTGCGACATTTATAGAGTCCACAACTTCAATAGAAGAGGATCTAAGGAATGTTTTTGGAATAGGAAGAGATGAAGATAAACCGTGTTATGGGGCAGAAATATACGACCCAATAACGACCCATGAGCTTTGCACTTTTTCTTCTCAATTGCAAGCCTCAGCCGGAGCAGGCCTAGAAGACGGAGGTAGGGCTAAAGAAGTAATCAGGAAAGAGGTTGACTTAGCGATCATCATAAAAAAGGGAGCAAGTATGCAGGGTAATATTGGCGTAGAAGGAGTCAATAAATTGCAAGCGATACTAGATGTTATCAAAAAAATAATAACCGCATATGATGATTACATTGTTCCGTCAACTAAAGATTACGGAGTTTTTCAAAGTCCAGCGATAGCTTTTGGCGATGTAACTGGAACCACTAGTGTTCCGCCGTGGCCATCAAAGCAAGATAACACAAGCTTAATGTCCAGCTTTGATGACGTATTGAACGATCACGAATCAGAAAAAACATTAAACGATTTGCTGACTCAAAACAATTTTAACCTAGAAAATTTTAAAAGATTCATAATAAGTATAAATCAAAAAGCCCTAAACATGGGAATAGTTTGCCCAACTAGAGGTTCCCCGCTTATAGCTATGGATCTATCTGAAGTTACGGAAGGTTATGATACAGCTTCAATGGTTCCATTAGTTGACCAGATTAATTCGTTTGGTTCTGAAGGCGCATCAAATATGTTTGGGGCCATAGGGGCTGGGTTGGCTCAATTTTATAACAGCACCAGGGCTAAGAGCTGCTCTGAGAGGATTCTCCTAGTCGTCGGGGATGGTAATTTTGCTTCAGATGATTGGTTGAACATAACTAAAGAAATTAGGCCTGGCGGAGAGTTAACAACAAGAAGGCCTTCGGATAGGACTCTTACTAAAAATAAAATAGGTATCGAGATGAGCACCTATACTGCAAACGAAGACACAGGCCAGCATAACCCAGATTTTGGAGCAGTTAATCCAGAGTGGCATAAGCAAGAAGTTCCGACAATATTAACGTTTGCAAGCATAGGGGGAGGCATCTCCCCAAAAGCAAAAGAGTCTGTATATGATTACGAGACGAAGCCGGGAAATCCAGAG
>TARA_R110001599_G_scaffold69414_23_pt1 | contig 19112 bp, 21 predicted proteins | sample TARA_R110001599 | Tara Oceans TARA_R110001599 (sample SAMEA4398360) | marine metagenome | biome: Polar Biome; feature: [MES] marine water layer (ENVO:01000295) within the mesopelagic zone...; material: water (ENVO:00002006), including particulate matter (ENVO:01000060) such... | reverse complement strand
CCAGCGCGGAGGGGTTTGTCGCCGAAGGCGTCACGGCCCGGCTGTGGGGGCGTGAGCTCGATGTCACACTGACGCAACATGCCCACGGCGCCGAAGGAGAAGCCTCAGGGGTGAGTGTGGCGCTGGCCGGCGATATTGCCATGGCGTCGTTGCGTGACTGGTTGGGTGGCGCACTCCCGCAGTGGGTGACGGGTGAAGCACCGGTGACGGCAGCGCTGGAGTTTGTGCCCGGAGCCCGGCCACAGTTACGGGTGCGCTCGTCCCTGCTCGGGGTTGCGCTGGCGCTGCCGGAAACCTGGGGTAAGCCGCCCGACGAAGCCCTCCCGTTTACGCTGGATAGCAGCCTGGGCAGCGGTCCGCTGCTGCTGGAACTGCGTGCAACCGATCGGGCGTGGGCGCGGGCGGTGCTGCGCGAGGGTGAGCTGGATGCCGTCTCCCTCGGCCTGCAGGACCAGCCGCTGCCGCCTGTGTCAGGGACTCTGCGCCTTTCCGGTCATGCAGCCCTGCTGGATATTGATGCCTGGCACGCCGTTCTTGCGCCGCTAATGCCGCCCACAACGGCGCCCGCAACCGCAACCGCCGCAGCGCCCCTGCAGCTGGACGTGGAGCAGCTTCTGGTGGATAGCCTGCTGTTTGCCGGCCAGGATTGGCGGGACACACTGATTGATGTGCAGCAAACGAGCGCCGGCTGGCGCGGTACCCTTGAGGCGCCCTGGCTGCGTACGGCGGTGAGTGCCGACACGGGCCTGTCCAGCCTGGTGTTGAATGTCGACTGGCTGGATGTTGCCGGCCTGGGGGGTAGCGGCGGCGATGCCCCCGATCCCGGCGCCATCAGCGATTGGCCGGATATTGATGTTGCCATTGCCGAGCTGCTGCGTGGCGGTCGCCCCCTGGGCCAGCTGTCGTTCGCCCTGCGCCCGGGAGAGCGGCGCCTGCAGGTGCAGCAACTGCAGGGCCGGCTAGCCGATTTGCAGATTGCGGCTGACCCTGCCCCCGAGCTGTCCTGGTCTGACCAGGGGACGCGCCTGCGCATGGGTCTGGTCGCCGGTGACCTGGCTGCTACGCTGACGGCGCTGGGTTACGAGGCTATTGTCGAAACGGAACAGGGCCGTTTGGATGTCGATATGCAGTGGCCTGGCGCGCCCCAGCAGTTCTCCCTGGCGGATGCCAGCGGTGGCCTGACGCTGGCGCTTGAGAACGGTCGTTTCCTGAGTGCCTCAGCGGGCACGTCGGGCGCGTTGCGGGTGGTGAGTATTCTGGACCTGGCGGATATTGTGCAGCGCCTGAGCCTGACGCAGTGGTTTGAGTCAGGTATTCCCTTTGACCGCATGAGCGGTGAATTGCGTGTGCAGGACGGCGTTATTCGCGTGCCGCAGATCGCGGTAACCGGCGCTGGCTCCAGCTTCCGTTTCAGTGGCCGCTCGAATGTCGCCTCGCGGGAGCTTGATGGGGAGCTTGTCGCCACGCTGCCGGTCGCCAATAACCTGCCCTGGGTCGCCGCCCTCACTGCGGGGCTGCCCGTGGCGGCGGGGGTGTTCGTGGTCAGCAAGCTGTTCGAGAAGCAGGTCTCGCAGCTGTCCAGCGCCGTCTACCGCATTTCTGGAACGTGGCAGGAGCCCGCGGTGCGGCTGGACCGTATATTCGACACGCGGGACGGGGCTGAGAAGGAGCTTGTTGTGCCTGCGCCCGAGCCAGCCGCAGACGGCCAGTCGACTCAGGATGCGTCGTCGTCGCCCGCTTCCGCCGCTGCGCCTTCGCCGGCGGCCGATGAGAGCTCGCGCAGATAGCGAAACAGCTTGCGCGCGGCGGCGGGGGCCTGGCCACGCTTTTGTTCTCGCTGCGCCTGCAGCAGCAGGTTGCGCAGGTGTTGACGATCGGTTGCCGGCCAGCGCTCCACCACGTCCCCGATGGTGTCCGGGCCCTCACTGAGGAGCCGGTCACGCAACTGTTCCAACCCCTTGAAGTGCGCTGCGTGGCGGTGCTGTTCCTGATCCATGGCACTGAGTGCTGCGGCTATGGGCTCGGCGTCGATGTCGCGCATGAGCTTGCCGATAAACTGCAGGTGACGGCGGCGTGCGCTGTTGGAGGATATCCGCTGCGCTTCGTGAATGGCCTCCAGCAAGCGCACATCCTCAATGGGGACTTTCTGCAGCTGTTTGTCACTGAGTGCCGTGAGTGCCTCGCCGAGATTCTGCAGCGCGGTCATGCGCCGCTTGAGCTCACTTTTACTCGGCGGCTCCAGCGCATTGGGGTCATCGTGCGGGGGGGTGTAATCAGGCATAGAACCAGGTCGCCAGGCCAAGGAATGAGAAGAATCCAACAACGTCAGTCACTGTGGTCAGCACCACGCCGCCCGCAAGTGCCGGATCGATTTTCAGCCGCTTGAGCAGCAGCGGCAGGGCAGCGCCGGTGAAGGCGGCAGTCACGAGGTTGATGATGATAGCCAGGGCGATGATCAGGCCCAGCGTCCAGTCCTGAAACCAGGCGGATGCCGCCACCGCGACCACAGCAGCCCACAGGAGGCCGTTGAGGATGCCGGCCCCCACCTCCCGGTGGATCAGCCAGGACTCGTTGTTCTTGCTGACCTGGCCCAGGGCAATACCGCGCACCATCACGGTGAGGGTCTGGGTGCCGGCGATGCCCCCCATGGAGGCTACGATGGGCATCAACACTGCCAGTGCCACGACTTTCTCGATGGTCTCCTGGAATACGTTGATCACCGACGCTGCGATAAACGCCGTGAGCAGATTGATGCCCAGCCAGATTGCGCGACGGCTCGCGGTGTTGAGCACCGGCGCGAACGTGTCGGTGTCTTCTGCCAGGCCGGCCATCGAGGTCAGCGAGTGATCGGCGTCTTCCCGAATCACGTCCACCACGTCGTCAATGGTGATACGGCCGAGCAGGCGGCCATCGTCATCGACCACGGGGGCGGATACCCAGTCGTTGCGCTCAAACAGGCGCGCCACTTCATCGTCGGGCATGGCGGCAGGAATCGGCGGCACATCGGTGAGCATCATTTCGCGCACGGTGGCCGACGGATCGGATACCAGCAGGGTGTTCAGCGGCAGCAGCCCGATGAACTGGTCGTTGCGATTCACAACGATCAGGTTGTCGGTCATGGCCGGGATTTCGTTGTGTCGGCGCAGGTAGCGCAGCACCACATCCAGCGTCAGTGGCGGACGTATGGTGATGGTGTCCGTGCTCATCAGGCCACCGGCGGTATCGTCCGGGTAGTTCATGACCTGTTCCAGCCGGGTGCGGTCCCGCTGGTCCATCGAGTCGAGAACTTCCCGGGTTACCCGGTCCGGCAGCTGCTGCAGGATATCGGCGAGGTCGTCGTCCTGGAGGTGTTCGGTGATCTGTGCGACTTCCGCCGCATCCATGTCACTGAGGAAATGCGCACGCAGCTCGTCGCCAAGCTCATTGATGACGTCACCCTCATTCTCCAGCTCCACCATCTGCCAGAGAATGTGGCGGAATTTGGGCGGAGAGGATTCCAGCAGGTGCGCAACATCGGCGGCGGGAAGCCCGTTGAGCATGCGTTTGACGTCTGCAAACGTGCCACTCCCCAGCGCCTGGGACAGGCGTTCAAGTCTTGCCTGTGATGATGAGGGCTGCGCCATGAGTCACGAATCCGCGGAATTAGGGCTGGTGGCAGTGAGTGCAGGATTATCCGGCAAAGCGACCGGCGGAACAACGTGGCAGCGGGTCAGTGTGATCTATTCACCTTCGTCGAAGCGGTTTTCGACCAGTGTGCGCAGGGCTTCCAGTGCCGCCTCCTCATCGTGGCCGTCCACTTCGATGTCGAGCACGGTACCTTGGCCGGCTGCCAGCATCATGATGGACATGATGCTTTTGCCGTCGACCATCTCGCCATCGCGACCCGCCCTGACGCTGCTGCTGTAGGCGGCGGTGCAGCTGACAAACTTGGCCGCCGCTCGCGCGTGCAGGCCGAGTTTGTTGATGATGGTCAATTGTGTCTGTATCACGTCTACTGCAGTTCCCGGTGCCGAATGTGAACTTGCGGGTACTGCTCCTTGTAGTGCCGGTAGAGCCTGGCCGCAAGATATACTGACCGATGTTGACCACCGGTACAACCGATCGCCACGGTCATATAGCTGCGGTTACTGTCACGGTAGCTGGGGAGCCAGCGGTCCAGATAGGCGCAAATACTGTCGAACAGGTCGCCGGTCATCGCCTGGGATTCAAGGAAGTCGCGCACCTCCGGGTCGAGCCCGTTCTGCAGACGCAGTTCCTTCACCCAGTGCGGGTTGGGTAGCATGCGCACATCGAACACCAGGTCGGCATCGGTGGGGACGCCGCGCTTGAAGCCGAACGACTGAATCAGCAACGACATGCTGCCCGAACTTTCGCCAATCAGGCGCTGGCGCACCGCATCGCGCAGTTCATAAATGGTCATCTGGCTGGTGTCCAGCACCAGCGCTGCGGCGCTGGCAATAGGCTCCAGCAGTTCGCGCTCGCGCTCGATGGCCTCGGCGAGTGGCATTTGCTCGCCGCTCAGCGGGTGTTTGCGCCGGGTTTCGCTGAAGCGCTTGATCAGCACGCTGTCCTGCGCTTCGAGGAACAGGATCTCGCTGTTTACCGTGTCCGGCAGCGCATCGACAATGGCGTTGAAATCCTCGAGGTTACGCCAGGCGTTGCGTGCATCGATGCACACCGCCGCGCCGCGAAAGTGCTCGAACCCCGGGCGGCTGGCCTCATCCACAAGTGCCGGCAGCAGGGCGGCTGGCAGGTTGTCGATGCAGTAGAAGCCTTCGTCCTCGAGCTGGTGCAGCGCTGTGCTCTTGCCCGATCCTGAGCGCCCGGAAATGATGACCAGATGCATGGTTTAGGTCAGGCCTGCCATTCGGTAGCGCGCTGGAACAGTACGCGGCTATCCGGTGCGTCGCGCAGGGCTTCGCAGAAGCTGGACTGGCTGAAAAGCCGGGCGATGCGGGCGAGAATTTCCAGATGGGTCTGGTGTGCCTCTTCGGGTACCAGCAGCACAAACAGAATGTCCACCGGCAGATCATCCGGCGCATCAAAATCGATGGGTTCTTCCAGCGTCACCAGGCAACCGATGGGCTGGCTGCAGTTGGCGATACGGCAATGTGGTATGGCGATGCCCGCACCGAGGCCAGTGCTGCCGAGGCGCTCGCGTGCGATGAGCTGGGCGAAGATGTCTGCCTCGGTAATTCCCGGGCTGTCCTCGCTCACCACGCTGGCCAGCGTTTCGAAAAGTCGTTTTTTGCTGCTGCCGGGGGCCCGGCAAACCGTGCGCCCCGGCGTCAGCAGTTCAGAGAGAACATGCATGGATAGTTCCTAACGGGCTCGCGCCTTCTCTTTGTGTTTGATGAGTTGACGGTCGAGTTTGTCCGCCAGTGCATCAATGGCGGCGTACATGTCCTCCGATTCCGCTGCGGCAAAGATGTCCGCTCCGGAGATGTGAATATTGGCTTCTGCCTTCTGTACCATTTTTTCTACAATCAGGGTGACTTCGGTGTTGGTTATCTGGTCGAAATGTCGCTGTAGGCGCTCGAACTTACTCTCTACATACTCACGCAGCGCGTTGGTAACCTCTACGTGGTGGCCGCTGACGTTCAATTGCATACCTGACTCCTTCTTCACATGAAACCCGGGCTGGGTGCCCGGAACCGGTGTGCCGCTGACTGGCGGCGACACACCTGACAACGTACTGCCGGGCAGTACACTGATAGTCTAGACCAATCTCTTGCGCTCATTGGATGGCGGGATCATCAGCATCTCGCGGTACTTGGCCACGGTGCGCCGCGCCACCTGCAGACCCTGTTCCTCCAGCACGCCAGCGATCTTGCTGTCGCTCAGCGGTTTTTTGGGATTCTCCGCTGCCACCAGCTTGCGAATCAGGGCCTTGATGGCGGTGGAAGAGGCCTCGCCCCCCTCGGTTGTACCCACGTGGCTGGAAAAGAAATACTTCAGTTCGAAGATGCCCCGTGGCGTGTGCATGTACTTGCGCGTTGTGGCGCGGGATATGGTGGATTCGTGCATTTCGATGGCCTCGGCGATGTCGTGCAGCACCAGAGGCTTCATGGCTTCTTCGCCAAACTCGAGAAAGTTGCGCTGATGTTCCACGATCTTGCTGGCCACCTTCATCAGGGTTTCGTTGCGGCTGTGCAGGCTCTTCAGAAACCAGCGCGCTTCCTGCAGGTTGTCCTTGAGGAAGGTGTTGTCGGCGCTGCTGTCCGCACGGCGAATCAGGCTCGCGTAGCTGTCGTTGATACGCAGTTTCGGCGCGATGTCAGGGTTGAGTTCGACCACCCAGCGGCCGTTGCGCTTGCTCACGAATACATCGGGTACTACATATTCCGTGGTGTCCTCGCCCACACCTTGGCCGGGGTTCGGGTCCAGCGTGCGAATCAGGTCGAGGACGGCTTTCAGCTGCTCTTCCGTGAGGCGCATGCGGCGCATGATCTGCTTGTAGTCACCGCTGCCCAGCTGTGCCATGTGCCGGCTGATCATCAGCCGCGCCTGTTCAACGCAGGGCGTAGTGGCGGGCAACTGCTGCAGCTGCACCAGCAGGCATTCCTGCAGGTCGCGCGTGCAGACCCCCGCGGGCTCGAACTGCTGCAGGCAATGCAGCACGGCGACGACCTCGTCGAGGTCGATATCCAGTTCCGGGGTGAGCGCCTCGTGAATGTCCTCAACAGTGCTCTGCAGGCGCCCGTTGGCATCGGTGGCGTCGATGATCGCCATGGCAATAATGCGGTCGGTGTCAGACAGGCGGGTCAGGTTAAGCTGCCACAGTAATTGGTCCTGTAGGCTGTCGCGCGCGTTGTTGCGGGCGTCGAAGTCGCCGTCGAAGGCATCGTCGCCCTGACTGGCCGGGGCTGAGGAGGAGGGCAGCAGGTCATCCCACTGGGTGTCGACGGGGAGCTCGTCAGGCAGACTGTCGGTTTGCCACTCCTCGGTGCTGGCGCTGGTGTCGCGCTCGGGCGCCGTGTGCTCCGCGCCTGCCTCGCCGGTGGACTGGCTGTTCTCCGTGGCCTGCGCGCTGGCTTCGGCCTCGGCATCGTAGTCGTCTTCAGCCAGCTCCAGCAACGGGTTGCTGTCCAGGGCCTGCTGAATCTCCTGCTGCAAATCCAGGGTGCTCAGCTGAAGCAGCTTGATAGCCTGCTGCAGCTGAGGCGTCATGGTCAGCTGTTGGCCGAGCTTGAGTTGGAGCGACTGTTTCATCAAGGGGCTGAATTCATCCCGGGTACCGCCTCGGGTTGGCAACTGTCTGCAGTGTAGCGCCGGCGGATGCGGCCACGCAACAGGATGGCGCGAAATTTGCTTAAGCGCTGTGCGGCCCCCCTGGGCTGCATGGGTATGATCTACAGCCTGAAGTGCTCGCCCAGGTACACTTTTCTCACCCGGGGGTTGTCCAGCACTTCCTGCGCGGTGCCTTCGGCAATGATATGACCCTCGCCGACGATGTAGGCACGCTCACAGATATCCAGCGTTTCGCGCACGTTGTGGTCGGTAATCAAGACGCCGATACCACGCTTGCGCAGGTGGATGATGATGTCCTTGATGTCGGATACCGAGATCGGGTCGACACCGGCAAATGGCTCATCAAGGAGGATAAAGTCGGGTTCGGTGGCCAGAGCCCGGGCGATTTCCACGCGGCGTCGCTCCCCACCGGAAAGGGCCTGTCCGAGGCTGCTGCGCAGGTGGGTCAGGTGGAATTCCTCCAGCAGCCGGTCGCAGTGGGCCAGTCGCTCTGCCTTGCCCAGATCAGGCCGCGTTTCGAGAATGGCGAGCAGGTTGTCCTGTACGCTGAGCTTGCGAAAAATGGAGGCCTCCTGTGGCAGGTAGCCCAGGCCGCGCCGCGCACGATCGTGCATCGCCAGGGAGGTGATGTCCTCGCCGTTGAGCTCGATGCGCCCGGCATCCGCGGTAATAATGCCGACCACCATGTAGAAGCAGGTCGTCTTGCCGGCGCCGTTGGGGCCCAGCAGCCCCACCACCTGCCCGCTGGACAACTCCAGCGACACATCGATCACAACTTTGCGGCCGCGGTAGGCCTTGGCCAGGTTACTCGCTTTCAGTTGCGCCACGTGCCGCCTCTTCCCCGTCGCCGTCCAGTGCGCCCGCCGGGATAACGACTTCCACCCGGCCGCCATCCTCGCGGCGCCCGGCATCGGCCTTGACGCGCTGTTCCGCCATGAAATAGTCGATAGTGTTGCCGGTCACGATGGAGCCTTCCTGCTCGATACGCGCCTCGCGGCTCAGTTTCACCCGCTCCTGCGACTTGAAATACTCGATACTGAGCGCCGCGGCGTGGATGACGGCCTTGTCCGTGGTGGGCTGCTGTTGCAGCCGAGCGGGGCTGCCTTCAGCCACGATACGGTCAGCCGCTTCCTGTCGATGAAAGATGGTGAGCTTGTTGGCCTGAATCTGCAGGCTGCCCTGCTGCAGGCGTACATTGCCGGTGTACTCGGTAAAGCCCTCGCGCTCGTCGCGCAGGGCCTGGTCGGCGCTGATTCGAATTGGCTGCTCGCGATCGCTGGGGAGAGCCTGGACGGCGCTCGCCAGTAACACTGCTATGACCGCAAGCCCGATGCTGACAGCACGCGGGCCAATGCGACTCCCGTCAGGAGCCCTCTGGAACATAGATACCCTCCACGCCAGGCGTCAGGCGTATGGTTTGATGCTTCAGGTCTGCGTACATCCCGTCGGCGGTAAGCACATTGTTGCCCTGCGTCAGCTTGACCGGCACTTCTGACTTCGCCCTGCGTTGTTGCAAGTGCAGTGTCATGGCTCTGGTTTCAAGCACGCCGCCGGCCTTGTCGTCGGTCAGCACCACGTCTTCGCGCAGGATAAGCACGCTGGTGCGGTGTTTGAGCCTGCCCCGTGCGGCGCTGGCCGACCAGGTCTGGTTATCGCCATCGTGGGAATAGAATCTCGGCTGGACCAGGTCTGAGACCTGCGTATCAGCGATATGTTCCACCCGCGCGGCCTCCATGACCTGGGTCAGCGAACCGTTCTCCGCATAGGTCAGGCTGCGCGAGTTTAGCAGATAGGTTTGCACAATATCGGCCGGCTGTGCGGCCGGGCGCCGCTCCAGGGGGCCGCCGCCGGTAAACCCGAGATACCAGGCGGCAACACCGACCAGTGCAACCGCCAGCAGCCATGGGCGCTTGCGGCGCTCCATCAGCCGAACTCCGCCAGCAGGTTGTCCCATTGTCCCCGTGCGTGCAGCAACCACTCGGCGGCTTCGCGCACAGCACCCGCGCCGCCGGGGGCGACGCTGCACCAGTCTGCGGCGGCGCGTACGTCGGTGACGGCATCGGCCACCGTCAACCCCAGGCCCGCGGCGCGTATGGCGCCGAGGTCGGGCAGGTCGTCCCCCATGTACGCGCATTCCGCCAGGGTGAGACCCAGCCGTGCGCAGAGCTCCTGCAATGCATTAAGTTTGTCGTCACGGCCCTCCATCAGCTCGACGATGCCGAGTTCGCGGGCGCGCCTGGCGACCATCTCGGAGCGTCGACCGGTGATGATTGCTACCTGTACGCCACAGCGTTGCAACAGCTTGATACCGAGTCCATCCTTGATGTTGAAGGACTTCAGCTCGCTGCCATCGCTGGCGTACGTCACGCGGCCATCGCTGAGCACGCCGTCAACGTCCAGTGCCAACAGTTGCAGGGCCAGAGCAGGGTGTGGCGCAGTGGCCATATCAGGCGATGCCCGCATGCAACAGGTTCATTAAGTGAATGACTCCGACCATGTGGTCACCGCGTTGCACCACGAGGGAGGTGATCTTGTTTTCCTCCATGATACGCAGTGCCTCCGCCGCCAGCATGTTGGGGCCAATGGTCTTGGCGCCTCGGGTCATGAGCTCGCTGATGGGGGTGTTGCGCACGTCCACGGCCTCATCCAGCGCTCGCCGCAAGTCGCCATCGGTGAAGATGCCGACCAGCACATCCTCTGGGCCGGTGACCGTGGTCATGCCCAGGCCCTTGCGGCTGATTTCCAGCAGCGCGGCGGAGAGTGGGGTGGAGGGCTCCACGCGGGGAATAGCCGCGCCGGTGTGCATGACGTCTTCCACCTTGAGCAACAGCTTCTTGCCCAGTGTGCCGCCCGGGTGCGAAAAGGCAAAGTCCTCGGCGCTGAAGCCGCGTGCCTCCAACAGCGCGATAGCCAGCGCATCGCCCATCACCAGGGCGGTGGTCGTGCTGGAGGTGGGTGCCAGATTGAGTGGACAGGCCTCGGTGTCGACACCCGTATCGAGGTGGGCATCGGATGCCTCAGCGAGCGGCGAGGCCGGGTTGCCGGTCATGCTGACCAGCGGAATGCCGAGTCGTTTCAGCAGCGGCAACAGGGTGACGACCTCGGGCGAACGACCGCTGTTGGACAGTGCAATCACCGCATCGTCAGCGGTGATCATGCCGATATCCCCGTGGCTGGCCTCGGCGGGGTGCACATAAAATGCCGGCGTTCCTGTGCTCGCCAGGGTCGCGGCAATCTTGCTGGCGATATGCCCGGACTTGCCCATGCCGGTCACGATCACGCGGCCGGTGACGCCCAGCAGCAACTCACAGGCATGGGCGAAGCTGGCGTCGATGCGTGGCTCGAGTTGGGCAATGGCATCGCGCTCCATGCGAATGGTGCGCTGCGCGGAAGCGATGTGGGCATCGGGGTCGTGTGCGTGCATGGCAGGGCTCAGGCCTGGCGGGTCCGGTACAGCCAGTAATAATACAGGCCGTAACCCGCCAGTAACAGTAGGCCCAGGCTGCGGCCGATGTAGGCGTAGCCTCCGTCACCGGATTTGCGCCGCCCGCGGCTGAGGTACACCGCCGCCGCCAGCAACAGGGTCATTCCGGCCATGGTCAGGTAGTCGCGATACAGCACCAGTTCACTCAGGGCCTGCGTCTCGATGAGGCCTGGAATGGCCATCACGGCGAGCAGGTTGAACAGGTTGGAGCCGATGACATTGCCCACGGCGATATCGGCATGACCGCGCAGGGCGCTGGCCACGGTCGCCGCGAGTTCCGGCAGGCTGGTACCGATGGCGACGATGGTCAGCCCGATAATCAGCTGTGACACGCCGAGTTGTTCGGCAATACCGGTTGCGCCCCATACCAGCAAGCGTGAGCTGGCGACCAGCAATAACAGACCGCCGCCGAACTTGAGCCAGGCAGTGCGCAGGGGGGCGGGCTGGCGCGTCAGCTCGGAGGCTTCCTGCAGCAGCTCGGGGTCGGTGGCTTCGCCGCGCAGCATGCTGGTCATGATGACCGCAAGGGTGGCGAGCATGACAATACCGTCGACGCGGGACAGTTCGCCATCAATGAGCAGCACTGCGGTTCCCAGCGTGACCAGCAGCAGGGTGGGAAGCTCGCGCCGCATGCAGCCGGGGTGCACTTTTAGCGGTGCAATCAGCAGGGTCATGCCCAAAACCAGTCCGATGTTGGCAATGTTGGAGCCGATGGCGTTACCGATCGCCAGTTCGCCGGCATCGGTGAGCGCGGCCGTCAGGGAGACGAGGATTTCGGGAGCCGAGGTGCCAATCGACACAATGGTCAAGCCGATGATGATCGGTGACATGCCGAGGTTGGCCGCCAGCGCAGCGGCGCCCGCGATGAACACGTCGGCGCTCCAGATGAGAATCAGGAACCCGATAACAATGGCAGCTGTTGCTAACAGCATAAACATGCAAATCCTGTTAAAGTAGCGCGCTTTCACAACCATGGAACTGCAGCTGGCGCCGCGTTGTCAAAAACCGCAACGGCCTGCGGTACCGGGTTGTGGGTGCGCAGTATACAGAGCGCCGGCCGGCATGTAATGACATTCAAGGATAACGTATGACCCAATTGCTGCAGTGGGTTGCAACCCTGTTCATGGTTGTGGCCGTTAACGTACAGGCTTCCGAGTCGGTTGCGACACGGGGTGCGCACGATGTGGTGCGCGAGGCCACGGACCAGGTCATGTCGGCGGTCAGTGAAGCTGATGACTACATGGACACAGAACCCGAACGCTTCTACGACAACTTACAGTCCATTCTGGATGACGTGGTGGACTTTCGCGGCTTCGCGCGCGGTGTGATGGGTCCCTACGCCAGTGTGGAGCGCTACCGCTCGCTGGATGCTGCGGGTCGCGACCAGCTGCGAACGCAACTGGAGCGCTTCACCGAGGTGATGCGTGAGGGCCTGGTGCGCACCTATGGCAAGGGCCTGCTGGCGTTTGGCGGCTCGAGGATCGAAGTGCCGGACCTGAGCGATGAAGAAGCGGCGGGGCCTCGCGCCGCGGTGCGACAGCTGATTTACAACAGCGGTGCGGAGCCCTATGTTCTGGTGTACCACATGGGCCGCGATCGCGATGGCAGTTGGAAGCTGCGCAATCTGGTTATCGAGGACGTCAACCTCGGGGAGATCTATCGCAGTCAGTTTGAAGCCTCTGCGCGCAAATACGACGGCGACCTCGATACCGTGATCGCCCAGTGGTCGGCCGTGGACATCGACGGTTGAAGACGAGGCGGTTGGCCGGCCACAGCGTTGGCTGCCACAGCATCGGCTGCCGCAGCATTGGCTGCCACAGCATCGGCTGCCGCAGCGCTCGCCACTGACCGGCGATTCGCCTAGAATGCGGCGTTTTGCGCCATGTTGAGATATTTCGGGGACAATACATGATGGACGCGGCAACGGTATCAGCGCTGCTCGAGAATCATCTGCAGGGGTGCCAGGTGCAGGTAGAAGGGGCGGGCAACCGCTACGATATCACGGTGATTGGTGCGGTATTTGAGGGCAAGCGCCCGGTGCAGCGGCAGCAACTCGTGTACGCGGGCCTTGCCGAGCAAATCGCTGACGGCAGTATACACGCGGTCAATATTCGCACGTTTACCCCCGAACAATGGGCCGCGGACAGTTGAGTCCCTTCGGCAGGAGCATCTAGTGGACAAACTGGCTATTCGCGGCGGGCATCGCCTGCACGGCGAGCTGCGCATTTCCGGTGCCAAGAACGCGGCACTGCCTATTCTCGCCGCCACCTTGCTGACCGATGAACGGGTAACGATCAGCAATTTGCCGCATCTGCATGACATCACCACCATGATCGAGCTGCTTGGCTGCATGGGCGTCAAGCTCACCCTGGACGAAAAAATGGGCATTGAGGTGGACGCCAGTGACGTCACCGAGTTTTCCGCGCCCTACGAGCTGGTCAAGACGATGCGCGCCTCGATTCTGGTGCTCGGACCCATGGTGGCTCGATTTGGCCGCGCGCACGTGTCATTCCCCGGGGGTTGTGCCATTGGCAGTCGCCCTGTGGACCTGCACCTCAAGGGCCTGGAGGCGATGGGTGCGCAGATCACCGTTGACGGCGGCTACATCAATGCTGAGGTCGATGGCCGCTTGCGCGGTGCCCGCATCGTGATGGAAACCGTCACCGTTGGTGGCACAGAGAACATCATGATGGCGGCAGCGTTGGCTAACGGGCGCACCGTGATCGAGAACGCTGCCCGCGAGCCGGAGGTCGTGGACCTCGCCGAATGCCTGATCGCCATGGGCGCGCGCATCAGCGGTCACGGCTCCGACACCATCACCATAGACGGGGTGGAGCGTCTGCACGGCTGCCAGTACCGCGTGATGCCCGACCGTATAGAGACCGGTACCTATCTGGTGGCCGCCGCCGCGACCGGCGGGCGCATCATGTTGCGCGACACCTGTCCTCACGCGCTGGAGGTGGTGCTGGCCAAGCTGGCAGATGCCGGTGCGCGGATGGACCAGGGGGAAGACTGGATTTCGCTGGATATGGAAGGCCGGCGGCCGCGTGCGGTGAGCGTGAAGACCGCACCTTACCCGGGTTTCCCCACTGACATGCAGGCCCAGTTCACGGCGATGAATGCCATCGCCGAGGGTACGGCAACGGTGACCGAGACAGTCTTCGAAAATCGCCTGATCCAGACCCATGAAATGAACCGTATGGGCGCGCATATCGTCATCGAGGGCAACACGGCGATCATCACCGGACAGCCGGGGTTGCAGGGTGCGCCGGTAATGGCCAGTGACCTGCGCGCGTCCGCGAGCCTGGTGATCGCCGCACTGGTCGCCCAGGGAGAGACGATCATCGACCGTATCTACCATATTGACCGGGGCTACGAGTGCATCGAGGAGAAACTGCAGGCACTGGGGGCGGATATCCGCCGCCTGTCGAGCTGAGTTCGTTATGGCGCAACCACTGACCATGGCCCTGACCAAGGGCCGCATACTGAAAGAAACCCTGCCCCTGCTGGCCCGAGCCGGCATCGAGCCGCTGGAAGATATCCACAGCAGCCGCAAGCTGATTTTCGCCACCACGCGCGAGGACATCCAGCTGGTGGTGATTCGCGGTACCGATGTGCCCACCTATGTGCGCCACGGCGCGGCGGACATCGGTGTGGTGGGCAAGGATATTCTGCTTGAGCACGGGGCCGAGGGGCTCTATGAACCCCTCGACCTGGGCATCGCCCGCTGTCGTTTGATGACTGCCGGGCCTGTAGGCTGGTCGGCCTCGGGCGCGCGCGTGCGGGTGGCCACCAAGTTTGTCAATATCGCCCGTCGGCACTTTGCCGCGCAGGGTGTGCATGCCGATGTGATAAAACTCTACGGTGCGATGGAACTCGCGCCGATGATGAATCTGGCGGATCTGATTGTGGATATTGTCGATACGGGGAATACCCTGCGCGCCAACGGCATGGAGCCTCTGGACGAGATCGCGCACATCAGTTCCCGATTGATCGTCAACAAGGCCTCCATGCGCGCGCGCTACCGTGTTGTACAGGATCTGGTTGAGCGCCTGGCGGCGGCAGCCGGGGACAACTGACATGCAGCGCCTGGATACCCGCAGTGCAGACTTTGATCAGCGCCTGGAGGCACTGACAGCCTGGGAAGAGGGGCTGGACGCCTCGGTGGAAGCGGCTGTGGCCGAGATCATCGCGGCTGTGCGCCAGCGCGGTGACGCCGCCCTGCTGGAATATACAGCGCGCTTCGATGACCGCTCGCTGTCCAGCGCGGCGCAACTTGAGGTGTCGCCGCAACGCCTGCAGGAGGCACTGGCGACGATCCCTGCGCCGCAGCGGGAGGCCCTGGAGCAGGCCGCTGCGCGGGTGCGCAGTTATCACGAGCATCAACGGCAGGCCAGTTGGCAGTACCGGGATGACGAGGGTAATCTGCTCGGCCAGCAGATTACGGCGTTGGAGCGCGTCGGTATTTACGTCCCCGGCGGCAAGGCCAGCTATCCCTCGTCGGTGCTCATGAATGCTCTGCCGGCGCGCGTGGCCGGGGTGGAAGAAATCATCATGGTAGTGCCGGCTCCGGGCGGCGAACTCAATGACCTGGTGCTCGCCGCCGCCGCGATTGCCGGAGTGGATCGCGTGTTCACGCTGGGCGGCGCCCAGGCGGTCGCGGCACTCGCCTACGGTACTGCCACGGTGCCTGCGGTGGACAAGATCGTTGGCCCCGGCAACATTTATGTCGCCACAGCCAAACGGCAGGTGTTCGGCCGGGTGGGTATCGATATGATCGCCGGCCCCTCGGAAATACTGATCGTCTGCGACGGCTCCACCGACGCCGACTGGGTTGCGATGGACCTGTTCTCACAGGCGGAGCACGATGAAAACGCCCAGTCACTGTTGCTGTGCCCGGATGCGGGCTACATCGAGCGCGTGGCAGAGAGTATCGAGCGTCTGCTGCCGACAATGGAGCGCGCCGATATTATTCGCGCTTCTCTGACGGGCCGTGGAGCACTGATCCTCACCCGCGACCTCGCCGAGGCGGTCGCAGTCAGCAACCGCCTGGCGCCGGAGCACCTCGAGCTGTCGGTCGCGGACCCGGAAGCGTTACTGCCGCACATACGCCACGCCGGCGCGATTTTCATGGGCGCCTATACCTCGGAAAGCCTGGGCGATTATTGCGCCGGCCCGAACCACGTGCTGCCCACCTCGCGCACGGCCCGCTTCTTTTCACCGCTTGGCGTTTACGACTTCCAGAAGCGCAGCTCGCTTATCATGTGCAGTGAAGCCGGGGTGCAAACCCTGGGTCGTGTTGCCTCGACGCTTGCGCGGGGCGAGCGCCTGACGGCCCACGCCCGCAGCGCGGAACTGCGCCTGCACGACGACTGATGTCCCGCCACAGGATGGCGAGCGAGCCGTGTCGTCAGATTGTGGGGGAGTGTCGCAGGGTGCCAACAATGGCCCGCAGATCTATGGACTGCTGATTGCGCTGCACCGTGATGTCGATGTTCTCTCCGGGGCGCAGCTGGGCAATCCGGTGCATGGTAATGCGCCCATCCTGCACCGGTTCACCATCGATATGGGTAATGATGTCGCGCACCTGAATACCTGCGCGCTGCGCAGGGCTGTCTTCCGCCATGGCGGTGACTTCCAGCAACTGCATGCCCGGCCGGCGTTCATCCAGCCCGCGCACCGGTGCTACGCTCACACCCAGCCAGCCGCGGATGACTTCTCCATAGCGAATCAGGTCTTCCATCACGAACAGTGCCATATTGACTGGCGTAGCCAGGCTGATGCCGATACCGGTTGCGGCGCCTCTCGACTGGTCGGTGCCGGTGTAAATCAGGGTATTGATGCCGAGCAATTCACCGCGTGCATTGACCAGTGCACCGCCGGAGTTGCCCAGATGAATGATGGCATCGGTTTGGATGTAGTCCTCGTAGGCCGACAGCTGCAGACCATACCGGCCCAGCGCGGAAACGATACCCTGGGTCACCGAGTGGCCGAAGCCCAGCGGGTTGCCAATGGCCAGGACCACATCGCCAACGCGCGCGGCATCGGAATTGCCGAGGGTAATCGGCTGCAGGTCCTCGAGTTGCACCTTCAGGACCGCGAGGTCGGTGGCCGGATCCGTGCCAATCACCACGGCATTTGCCGAGCGCCCGTCCTGCAGCAGAACCTGGATGGCATCGGCTTCATGGATGACGTGATTGTTGGTCAGGATGTGACCCTCGGCGGTCATGATCACACCGGAGCCCAGTGAGCGTTCAATGCGCTGGCGTTGCGCTGGCATCCGGCTCGACGGCCGGTTGAACAGGTCGCCCGGGCGCGGATCATTGCGCGATGAAATGAGCTTTGCCGTATAGATGTTGACAACCGCGGGTGTGGCGCTGCGCACCGCTGCGGCATAGCTCATGGCTGTATCCGCGCCGCTGTCCACGGTGTTGCGGGGCAGCACCCAGCGATCCAGGATCAACAGGGCCGCCAGCAGGCCGGCAATCGCGGGCCAGGCAAAATAGCGCAGGCTGTTGGTCATAGGGTGGCGGCCGTGTGTCGATTCGCAGCGCTATTGTATATGATGGCCTGTCTGTCCACAGCCACGAAACCGCAGAAAACCCGGAATACCCTCATGTCTGTATCGCTCAAGGAACTCGTACACTACATCGACCAGTTGCTGGACGTGGGGCGCTTTCGCGATTACTGCCCCAACGGGCTGCAGGTTGAGGGTCGCGGAGAGGTACGGCGGCTGGTGACTGGCGTGACGGCGTGTCAGGCCCTGCTTGACGCAGCGGTCGCGGCACAAGCAGATGCGATCATCGTGCACCACGGTTACTTCTGGCGCGGCGAGGCTGAGCCGGTGGTGGGAATGAAGCGGCGACGGCTGGCTGCGTTGTTACAGCACGATATCAGTCTGCTGGCGTACCACCTGCCCCTGGATGCCCACCCTGAGTTGGGCAACAACGCCCGGCTGGGTGCGCTGCTGGGGATCACCGATTCGCAGCCGCTGCGCGCTGATGTCGCCGATGCCGTCGGCAATATTGGACAGTTGCCGGAGCCCCGCAGCGCGGCCGGGCTGGTCGCCGACATCGCGCGCTTGACCGGGCGTGAGCCACTGCACGTGGGTAACGCCGGGGAGCTCGTGCAACGCATTGGCTGGTGCACGGGAGCGGCGCAGTCGTATATCCAGCATGCGGTTGCTGCGGGTGCAGACCTGTTTCTGACCGGCGAGGCGTCAGAGCCAACGGTGCACATTGCGCGGGAGGAGGGTATTCACTTCATTGCCGCCGGGCACCACGCCACCGAGCGTTACGGCGTTCAGGCGTTAGGCGCGCACTTGGCGGAAGCGTTTGGCCTGGAGCACCGCTTCATCGATATCGACAACCCGGTTTAGCGTGGGGCTCAGCGCTCCTCGACCGGCTTGCGCTGGCGCTCTATGCCAAATTCTTCATTGAGCATGCCCTTCTCGCCGGGAGAGGTTTTCGGCGCGTAATCCAGCGGCGGCTGGATTTGCGCCAGGTGCGCCGGTATCTCCGCGTCGTCTTCAGCGCCGCCCTGCAGTCGCTCCAGTGACACCGGACCCTTGTCTTCGCACAGGGTTTCGGCCCCGGAGGCCAGGTGGTTGTGCACATTGCGATAGGAGTCAGTCAACGTGTTCAGCAGGCGTGCTGTCTGCGAGAAGTGCTCGACAACGGAATTTTCGTAGGCGCGCTTGTCCTGCGTCATCTGGTCCAGCTTGCGCTCCGTGTCGCGCAGCCGCTGGCCGTCGGCGGACAGGCGGCGGCCGATAAGCAGGCCGATAGCGCCACCCACTAGCAGAGTGATGGCGCCGGTGGCGATCAGAATGGTCAAACTGTACACAGGGTTACCTCTTCTTCGCGGGGGTGTGACTGCGCCAGTATACCTCAAACTGGCTCCGACTCTAGCGCACACCGGGCAGGCGCACTTGACGCTGCGGCGTTTGAATGGCGCGCCCGTCGATCCCGGGCGTTGCCAAGGTGGCGAGGCATGGATAGAGTGTGCCGCCAGTTTTACCTTCAGCGGGAGGCCGGAGTCCGGCGTGAATACAGCGCAACAGTCGCCCTGGGGGCGTTATCAGGCGGATTTACAGCAGCCGGGGTTTTCCCGTGACCCAGCCCAGGAGGCCGCTGTGCGTCATTTGCAGGATCTGTTCGAGCGTCTGCTCGCGCGCGAGGCACGCGGCGGCGGGTGGTTGCGGCGACTGCGTCGTGAGCGCCCGCAGCCCGAGCGTGGCCTGTATATGTGGGGCGGCGTGGGGCGCGGCAAAACCTATTTGATGGACACTTTCTTCGATTGCCTGCCCGCCGAAGGCAAGTTGCGTGTGCACTTCCATCGCTTCATGCAGCGGGTGCACGCCGAGCTCAAACAGCTG
>TARA_R110001599_G_C12275936_1_pt1 | contig 19117 bp, 20 predicted proteins | sample TARA_R110001599 | Tara Oceans TARA_R110001599 (sample SAMEA4398360) | marine metagenome | biome: Polar Biome; feature: [MES] marine water layer (ENVO:01000295) within the mesopelagic zone...; material: water (ENVO:00002006), including particulate matter (ENVO:01000060) such as...... | reverse complement strand
TGAAGGCTGCGGAATCAGGCTCAAGATGGGTTTGCCGGACGCTTACCTATGTTCAACATGGCCATCGACTGCAAACTACGTTCCTGCGACATGGTGAAACTATTAGTTCGAGATATTTCCAGGAACGGAGAAGTATTGGACCGAGCGCAAGTTATTCAGCAGAAAACCAATCAGCCAGTTAGGTTTGAGATCACTAAAAAAACACGCGAGTCGGTTGAGGCGTGGATCAAGAATAGCGGACTATCGGGCATGGATTACCTTTGGCCAAGCCGGATCAGGCGGTCTGAACACATAACCACTCATCAGTACGCCCGTATCGTTAAGAAGTGGATCGGAAGCATTGGACTTGATCCTTCCGTCTATGCCACTCACTCGATGAGGCGCAGCAAGGCAACACTGATTTACAAGCAGACCAAAAATCTTCGAGCTGTCCAGCTGTTGTTAGGTCACACCAATATGTCCAGTACCGTTCGATATCTTGGTGTCGAGGTCGAGGATGCTCTGGAGATAGCTGAGAGGATTGAGATCTAATGGTGTAACGTGGCCCTTCGATCCTCGATCGTTGGGTGACGTAGCCGCTTTCAGCTCCAGTCGATGATCATCCTCGGGAACCGATCAGGCCTCTCCAATGGCTAAACAAAAGCGGACATTTGCCTTTAGCAAGATATCCGTGGAAGCTCCCCTCTTTACATCTCGAAGATATGTAGTCCACATTCACGCAGTAAAGTCTGTTCGTTTGAGGGCCATAGATTTGGCAAAAGAGGATGTTTAGTGCCATATACGTCAGCATACAACTTTGAGGTGAACCAAGACCGATGTCAGTTCCTGATCGACAGCTTCGGTTTGATAATGTTGATCAGGGTTTTGAGGCAGGTGCGTTCAGGACGCCGGTTTCATCGTTATTGGAGCCTTCATGACAGAACAAACACCATCCGATCCGAATTTCTCACCACGGAAATTCATGAAAGAGCGGCGCCCCGAGCGCTTTTCAGATTCTGTCAGTCGAGAGGTGGGGAAACTTGATCGTGGGTTCCTCGAATATCAGCTCGATACCCTCAATCGCAGAAACAAAGAGTTGGCGTTTGAGGATTTCGCGAAAAAGCTTTGTGAACGGGTGATATGCCCAAATCTCCTAGAGCAGACCGGTCCCGTTGCTGGCGGGGATGGCAAAGTTGATTCGCAAACCTTCCCTGTCAGTGAACAGACCAAACTGTGTTGGTTTGTCGGTGTGAATGAAAATTCGCACAAGGAGCGATGGGCATTTGCCGTCAGTACTCAGGAAGAGTGGAAACCAAAGTGTCGGCGGGATATTCGGAAGATCAAGAATACGGATAGGGATTACGCAAAGGCTTTTTACGTCACGAACCAATACATAAAGAGTAACCAGCGAAGTGATGTCGAAGACGAGTTGGCGAAAGAGACCGGAATCGATGTCCGGATCCTGGATCGTTCCTGGATCCTTGATCAGGTCTTTTCGCTTGGCCTTGAATTAATGGCGATCGATACCCTTGGCATAGAAGTGGACTGGCGGAGGGAGGTTCAAACCGGTACCGCGGACTATGCGCGGGAATTGCGGCTAAAAGAGATTGAGGAGCACATCAAATCGGGGGTCAACTCTTCTGAGATTTCCACTGAAGAAGTCAGCGAGTTTCTTGAGGCTGCGATCCTCTCTAAAGAGCTGGAAAATCCTGAAATTGAAACGCGTGGTCGTTTTGATCGGGCGGTTAAGGCTGCCGAGAAATTTGGAACTGTGTTTCAACAGTTTAAAGCCCACTACCAATACGCCTGGGCGGCCTATTGGTGGTTCGAGGATTTCTATCTCTTTCGAGAGGAGTTTCTATCGAGTTTGGAGGTGGCACAAGAACTGGATCATGCCTCCCAGTGGGGCGACATCGTCACTCTTTTCGGCCTTTATTCAAGTGCTTTCAGGATCCGGATGCAAGGTGATAAGGCAGAGCTAGAGTCGCTGCGTGATCAGGCTCGCACAGCTTTGGATTCGATTGTCGACATGGAGGAACGCCCGAGCAATTCGCTCATGGGTGAGGCCTATATTCAGTTAATGAATTTACACTCACTTGAAGCGCCAGAGGAAGCTGATCCGATCTTTGCCTCATTGCTTGAAATCTTTCGAAAGGGTGAAGGGTTAATCGGCTTCGCTCACTCGGAGCTTTATAACCTGGTCCTTGAACTTGACGGATTGCTTGGCGATAGCGAGAGCTACGAGGAGCTTCTCGATTATGTCTCCCAGAGCTATTCGGACCGCGAAGGACGCTCAAATGCCGCACAAATGTGGGTTAGACGTGGCGCGAAGAGGCTGGAATCTGGCAAACCCTACGAAGCGATTAAGCTCCTTGGAAAATCCTTGCATGGGCTTTACCAAAAGGGACATGAGCAGGACCTATATGCTGCATTGAACATTTTGGCTCATGCATATACAGAGGTTGATTTGTTGTGGGCGGCCAGATCCAACTATCTCTTGGCGTCGACCCTGGCAACCAATGAATATTGGACGAGCGGGGAGTTGCTGAGCGGCCAAGTCTTTTCCTATCTGCGATTGGCGAAGCTAGAGCTGAGATTGGGCCGGATTTACGCGGCTCTTGCTTGGTGGCATCTAGCTCTACTCACCTCAAATGGATTTGATGATGACCTAATTTCAGACGATGAGCGTCAACGCTTTGATGCCTTTTTGTCACAGACGATTGCCAACAGCGACCACAATCATCTCTCTGCCTTATCGAAACTGCCCGACTGGTTGTCCACGCACGGGTTGGTGGTCAGTGAGTCCGCTCTCCTCTACGTGTTGGGCTATGAGGAATTGGCAAAGGGATATACCAATGAAAGTTCCGAAGGCTTAATGGATTTCCTGAAGCTGGCCCGTGATACTGATATGGGAGCGGCGCCCGCGGAGATAAATCTCCTTTCAGGAAAATATCCGAGTCTCAGGACTATGGTTATGGGATGTGAGATCGAGGTGGCGTTCCCCAACCGTACACCGTTCATGGAGTTGTCGGAGACCATTTTGGCTGGGCTGGAATCGATACTCGCTACGAGTATCGTGGATGGTTTGATCATCTTGGAGAAGCGGTTGGTTGTTGAAATTTCAGCCGATGACGGTGATGAGATCGCGATCTCGCATGAAATCAATGATTCAGATCGCGATCTTGTGTTTGAGGTGCTGTGTTCTTCTTTCGCATATCGCAAACTGACTGCCGAGGGTCAAGGGGCTATCCAGCGATGGCTGCAGGAGTTCTTGATTGATGCTGTTGTCCGGATTGCCCAAGCAAAGGACCCGGAGCAAACGTTCGAAGCTATGTTTGGGGAAGACAGAGTACTTCAGAGGGCCGTGCCTTTTAGCTCATGCTTTACAGCGGTTCATAATGTGTTCGGAGAGGAGGCGGCTGCCACTGTCGTTTCAACGTTTGATGTCCCTGACCAACGTGATTTCCCTTTGATACGGAAGGAAAAGTGGGATGCAGGATTCCCGAAAGACCTACCGGAGACGACCCGGGCGAATAATCTGGTACCCGGGAAAGGGGCATCGCCTACTGACAGTTTCGATTCTGAAAAGACCAAGCATGGCGACTATAAATTACAGGGGCTGATCAATACTCGGTTATGGAATCAGGCGGGATGGCAGGGTATTGCTTTCATGGAATCAGGGGGAGCTTCCCTCGTGCCTGCGCTTGTTTTGCTATTTCGTAACGCAACTCCAGCTGAAAAAATCTTTGAGGAACTTGTCGATACCGTTGGACAAGATGATCCAAATAATCGGCTACGAGTGTCAATAATCCGAGGAGTGAGCAGACGGCATCCCGGGCATTATCGTGTCCAGTTGTCAGAAAATTTCGACGCGAATGAAAGTGACAGAGTGATGATTGCTAGTCGGATTCATACTATGGAACCGTCGTCGCCTGCCAACCTCGATCGCTTATTGGCGACTTATGAGGCGGCTGGGAAATATGTTCTAACTTTCGCTGTGATGGCTGAAAAAACAAGCCCTCCTCAACCTCCTACTTGGAAGTCGGGAAGTTTCCTAAGGCTCAGGGAACTTAATGTCATCAACGCCTGGGAGGTTGGGTTGAATAGCTTGGATTCCGTCGCTATTAAGCGGGATGACGACCCGATCATTCCTGCAGGCGTTGGGAACCCGCCCGTGCGCGAGCTTCTGGACACCTTGGAGAAGAGCAAGAGATAGGGTGGGGTAACCAGAGCCGCGATTCGTTATCATTGCGGCCCTGATCGTTGGTTTACCAGTCTTTAAAACTATCGTGCTTTCGATAATCGTTCTTGCTGAATGTTCGCTTTGCGACCAAGGCTACTCACGTACCTCAGCTAAACAGAAGCGAACATTCGAGTCAGGGCTTTCCTTGAGAGCCTCCAAGCTAATCACAGCCATTTCATCCACTATGATTGGTGGAGCAAATTGCAGACGCTGAATGATTACATGGCAGAGATGGACATGCTCGGCTAAGCTATTGTTTTATTGTTTTATGTGCAGCGCGATTGATGGTTCATAGTCAGTAATAATGACGCAATCAAATTTCTTCAATGATACAGCGCGCTGCCTAATTGCTGTTAAAAAAAGGGGAAAGTCATGTTTAAGTCACCTGGCATAGACGATGTGATTGAGGCATTGGAATCTCTGAAAGAGATCCGTCGACCAGATGGGGACAACGAAGGTGACCCTATTAACTCCACTCCAGTTTATGGCCGGCTTTCGAGTAAGCAACAAGAACGTGTTAATGAAGTAGAACAATTGGTCAGCGAGTACCTGTTGCCAGAAGGCACGCCCCAAGCAAAGGCTCTAGCTGAACTAAATGCGCGAGGCTATGAGGCTGACCTTGGCCCTGATCAATACGAACCAGACCTAACTGTTGGTGGTGTGAAAGTTGGAGATTGGACGCTGGATCTTGGCGAACCTTCTTTGGATGAGGATTGAGTCGAAAATCAATGCCAAGAACTTTTTAACTAATAAGGATAGGTCGCGCGCAGCCGCGACCTGATCCGGGGTTGGACGAGCCCGGTGCTTCTATATAAGGAAATACCTTCGGGGAACTGAGGGGCCGGATCGGTCTTTGGTGACAAGGCACTTTTGCCGAGCCGAGCGAGGCTGAGACCGGCGGTTCAGCCACTGGCGGGAAAGGTTTGTCAGGCTGTCATAGGGCTACCTTGTTCTCCTGAATAGGTGCATGAGGGTGATTGTATTTCTGGTGTGTCATCGTCGGCGAGCGACGGGCCAGCGGCAGGGCCGTCGCCAGAGCGTGACATTCATGGCCTGACCACAACCGGGACAGAGCCGTGATGGGCGCGTTTTAAGATCCGGCATCTCCGGCACCGGAGTGCGCAAAAGCACTTGCAGTCGCTGCAGGGTTCGCCGGGCATTGCCGTGCAAAAAGCCGTAATCCCGTGCCCGCCGGAAGCCTTTGGGCAGTACATGCTGAAGAACTCGCCAGAGGAATCGGACGACCGGCTCGGTCAGGGTTTGCCAGTCGCCCGTGGCGCTGTCCTGGTACTGGAAGCTGACCTGCTCCTCATCGTAGTCCAGGATGTTCTGCTCCCGCAGCACGCCCCGGTAAAGGTAGCGGGCCAGATAGGTGAGCGCCTGTTCACCCCGGCCCACGTTCTCGCACTGGGCGATCCAATCCCCGGGCAACGTGTTGGGGAGAGTGAATCCCTGCTCTTTGAGAGCGGCCAGGAACCGGCCCCGGAACACCTTGGCCAGTGCCTTGCCGTTGAACAGATAATGCCCGGCCCGGGCCTGCCATTGATGACGGTTGAGACCGCCACCGGGCACCACGAAATGCACATGGGGATGGAAGGCCAACCGCCGGGAATGGGTGTGCAACACGCCCACCAGCCCCAGTTCACGGCCGATGCGCCGGTCATTGCTGGCGAACTGGTTCAGGGTGGCTTGAGCCACCGAGAACAGGGTGTGATAGAGCCGTCGCTGGTGGTGCCAGACAAGCCCGCGCAGTTGGGCTGGCAGAGTAAAGGTCACCAGATAATAGTCCACCGGCAACAGCTTTTGCCGCTGCCGCTCCAGCCATTGATTGTTGGTGCCGTGCTGACAGGCCGGACAGCTGCGATGGCCGCAGGACGGATAGGCGCTTTGGGCCTGGTGACAGGCGTGACAGTCATAGCGCAGTTCGCCGCAGGCCGGGGAATGACAGGCCAGGATGGCCTGCAGGGCCGAATAATGCTCCGCCTGCATCCGGTTGCCGTAGGTTTGCAGCAACCCGTCCTGATGCTCGCGCAGTAACTGCGCCAGGGTGATCACGACACCACCCAGTCGATGCGCAAGCGCGCCACCAGGGCATTGATCATCAGGGCACTGTTCTGCTGGGCTTCCGCCGTCATGCGGGTATACCGGGCCGTGGTCACCGGACTGGCATGGCCGAGCAGGGTCTGGATGGAGCGCAGGTTCACGCCCTCTTCCAGCAGATGCGTGGCAAAGCTGTGGCGCAACGAATGGATGTGCACATTCTTGCGGATACCGCAGTCCCGGGCTACCAACTTGATGGCCTTCTGGACGCCACCCCGATCCATGACCGGCGGCTTGCGCCCAGCGGGAACCGGCTCAAAAGGCGGTTTGCCCCCGGGAAAGATCAGCTCCGGATGGCGATGCGTGGCCCAGTAGCGCCGCAAGGCTTGGAGGGTCGTCAGTGGCAAGGGCACGAGCCGGTCCTTTTTACCCTTGCCACAACGGACATGCACCCGCATCAGGTGGCTGTCCACATCCGCCACCGTCAAATGCAGGGCTTCGCTCAGACGCAGGCCCAGGCTGTAGGTGGTGAGGAAATAGACCTGGTAGCTGAGCTTGCGGGTCCGGCTGATGAGTTCGCCGACCTCCTGCTGGGACAGGACATCCTGCAGCGTCTGGACCTTGGGAGGCTTGACGATGGGTACGTATTCCCAGGGCCGATTCAGCACATACTGAAAGAAACTCTGGATGGCATTGCGGGCAATCTTGACCAGACTCCAGGAGCGGTGTTCCACCAGGTGCATGAAGTACTGCCGGAGCTGATCGGTGCTAAGCTGGTCGGGACAGGCATCGAAATAATCGCTGACCTGGCGCAGGCACCGGGAATACAGATCGATGGTCTTGTGGCTTTTGCCGCGCAGGGTGAGTTCAGTGAGGTAGCGTTGATACAGGGACTGAAAGCGGGCATGGTCTTGAGCATTCATGGCGTCTCTCCTCTAACCCCCTCCCGAATGGAAAGGGGTCAGAGAAGTACAGACGAATTCGACCCTTGCCGCGTAGCGGCTTCGTCCAACCAGTGAATCAAGCCGACCGTTTTGCGCTGCCGCTCAAAACGGCGGCTTATTCTGGCGTTAGGCAATTTTTAGCCAAAAGTACAGGGAGTTAATTCGGGATGTCGTCGCCCAGCAAGTCTGACAATCGCAGGCACGGCGACGCCTTTTCCTTTGCAGCTTCGCCTCAATTCCAAAGGCGCGCACCGTTGCGGAGACAGTTGAGCATCTCATTGAGGTTCGGGGTAGCACCTGACAATACGCTCAAGCCGCACGTATCTGGGGTTCAGGGAGGAAAATGGTTTCCAGAATTGACGAGAAAGGAGTAATAGCGGGAGCGATTGTGTGGCTGGCACTCATGGGAATGATGTCTACCCTAATGTCCTGCGTCGAGTCTCGATCTTGTGGTAGTGAAGACTTCTTTATGTATGCTCTTATCGGAGTAGGCATGGTGGCACCATCATACTTCGTGGCGGTCTTGTTCTCGAAATGACATTGAGGCATGTCACGGTTGATCCTGCCTCGATTCTTTTCGGCTACCAGTAAAAAGGCGCATCAATTGGCGGCCTGCGACCGCCGGACGCCCTTTTCATTGCGGCTGCGCCTTCGTTATAAGGGCTCCGTTAAACGCTGGCGTTATGTTTTAGATGTAGGGGGGTGTGTAAGTGCTGAGTTGGCTGGCAGATGTATTCTCGGATACCTCAGATAAGGCGAGGCTGATTTCAGTGCTCGCAACTGGCGGCATTGCTATTGCTGTATTGCTTCTTAGCCAGCATTTCGTCACTAGAAGAACCCGAAAAGAGCTACTCATTAGAAAAATTGAAGAGGCCTACCAAGCAACGCTGGCATATGAGAAAAATGCTTGGTCCTTGCTTAAAGATATACAATCCGGGCGAAGAGATGAAAATGGATACTTCAATCCGGACCACTCATTAATTGATGGGGTTAATGAGGAGGTTGAAAGACTAGCAATGCTATTTGGTCTTTATTTTCCCCAAGTTCGTTTTGATAAAGATAAATATTATGCCGGCCCTACACTTCCGGTTATGGAGGCGGTGTTCAAAGATAAACTGATGACGGAAACTGAGCATATTGTCATTTCTCATAGCACGAGAGATAACATAAAGTCCCATGCAGCTGAGTTGAGAACATTTTGCGCGGAACTTATGAAACAATATCGTCACTAGAGCATAACCATATTAGTTATGGCGACGTCTACTAAATCGTGGCTTCGCCTCCATTTCGTAGTAGCGCGTGCTGAGCGACGTTATGTCGGTAGGATATGCCAGTCTCTAAAACTACTTTTATCATGAAACATGAAAAAATAGGTAATACACTATGAAGCCAGTGTTATTTGATTATGCACATCCACAACGGACAGGTGATTTTGAAAAGATCAGCTATAGCTACGACGATGATGTCAATAAGCTCGACGGTAAAGGTCTTGTGGAGAACAGTCGTGCTCATGTACTGCATATGACTAAAACGAACACGGCCAGGGAGTCAGATGAAAGTTCAGACAGTCTGATCATGGGAATGTTAACTAAGACCGATGTTGTTCGTGAGTCGGATGACTCGTCTAATGACGAGGTGCTTGGGTCATTGACCAAGACAAAAGTAGAAAGGGAATCAGATGACGATTCGTTCGAGGCTTTGATACCTTTTTCAACAAAAACTGCGACTAAAAGAGAATCTGATGATGCTGACACAGATGCAATGCTGATGCTCCTTACCAAGACAGAAACCACGCGAGAATCAGATGAATAGAAACAATGTCTTAGTCATCACTAACAAGGAGGATCTAACAGTTGATTTCGTCATTGAAGCTTTCAAGTTGCGTAATATAAATTACTATAGATTCAATACTGAAGATATTGGAACGATTGTTAATATTTCTTTTGGCGGCAATGGCTATACATTGTTTGATTCCAAGAAGTCAAAGTTAATCAACATAAACGATTTTGGCTCAGTGTATTTTAGAAGGCCTAAGCTACCTCGCCCTGATGCTGGACTGACTTTTGGTGAGCAACAGTTTTATATAACAGAAATATCAACTTACTTGGAAGGAGTTTACAGAAGTTTGGCATCACGTTTCTGGCTAAACTCAGTTTTTGATATCCGGTTTGCTGAAAATAAGCCACACCAACTCAGCGTGGCAAAAAGCATTGGCTTTCTAGTTCCTGAGTTTTCTATATCGAATGACCCTAAAATATGCGAAAATTTCATAAAAAAGCATGATAGGTGTATATTTAAGCCATTAAAATCCGGCCTTATAGAAGAACCTGAAGGCATCGGAAAGGTGCTTTATACAACAAAAGTTGACTCAAACTTTATTGATAAAATAACAACCAATGGAGCTATGCCTATATATCTTCAGCGTCAGATTATAAAGCAAAGCGATATAAGGGCTACCGTAGTTGGAGATAAAGTGTTTGGTGCAAAAATACTTTCACAGGATTCTGATGTAAGTACGATTGACTGGAGAAAATCCGATGCAATTCTTCCGCACGAAAGAATAGATATTCCTAGTGAAATTAAGGGTATGTGCTTGAGGCTTTGTGAACGTTTTAACCTGAACTTTGCAGCAATAGATTTTATATTAGACCATTCAGGACATTTTTGGTTTCTAGAAATTAACCCCAATGGTCAATGGGCATGGATTGAAAGTTTGCTTGGATACCCAATAAGCAATGAGATTGCGGGATTGTTATTGACAGGAGGGAAAGATGATAGCAAAGCTCATTGAATTCGTTTGGCCAAGATTGGAAGGCAAACCCTCAGTGTACAATGACTTTCTTAATGCCGATACAAATATCTCGGATGAAAATATAGAAACCTCTATTGAGCTTGGGATATTAATGTATGAGAAGCAGAGAGATCGTATTGCCACTATTGAATCAAAGTCCAGCATCTACTTAGGTTTTTTTGGAACTGTTGTGGCAATTCTTGCCTTTGCTCTAAAGGATATTATTTTTTATGAGCAGCGTAGCTTTACACATGATTTGGTACTTGTCTTTGTTGGGATACTAATAATATACATATTGCAGGTTATGCGTTATTCAATTAATGCATTGGAACGTCAAGCGTACCATAGTTTCGATGAGTCAGATTTTTTGCATGGCGATAGACAAAAATTAGTTGTTAATATCGTTAATAAAGTCAAAAAGAACTATGATGTGATAAATAAAAAGGTCGAATATATGACAATGGCGCATGAGTTTACCAAACGTATTCTTTGGTTATTACTTATTGGCACGATAGCGCTAGTCGCTCTGCCAGTTGCTAAATATTTATCTATGATACCAACTATCGATCTCTCAATGTCCTCATTACAATTTGACCTGAGTCTATCAGACTATATTCTTGGCCTTGTCACTATTGGGCTGATCGTCAATTATTGCCAGATCAGAAAGATAAAAAAGTCGATAGGTAGTTGAGGTTATGATGTTAAAGTTTTTTTGCGGCCCGAGCTATTCCACATAACAATCGGCTGCACTGCGACCGATTTCCACTGCTTCGCGGCTCCAAACCAGCGCGCGAGTCATGCGTTATCGCACTATCTGAATGTTCGCTTTGCGACCATCCCGCATCCCACTCGACACCTAAACAACAGCGGACACTGGGACAGAGGCTCCTGTCCCTTCTTTGAACCCGGCTATCTCCAGAAGACAACCGCACTTGGCGCAGTCGCCGCTATGTGTGAGGCTGGCAATCTCAGTTTTGATACTTAGTGGAAAAGTAACTCTCCTTTAGAGTGTCGAGCGTACCCACTTTGAGGAAGAAAATCATGCTGGAATTAAACGAAAATACACTGAGCTTAGGCCAGTTTAATAAAATTATATGTGACGCGATTGGTCTATGGGCTGGAGAAAGTAAGGACATTGTTTTTAATGTTCCTGCCAGTGAGAAAGAGAGAAGAAGAGCGTTGAGTGAGGCCTTTGGGTCAGTTCAATCAAAGAATGACTCATGGCGTCTAGATGAATTGATTTCAGAAACGTCAAAGATAGCACCCAAAGACAAAAAAGAGGTTAAAAAAAACAAAACTCTCAAGGCCTACACCAATCACTTTGGGAAAGAAGATTTTATTTCTTATGACGAATTTACGGAGTACAAGGAGTATATAGAATTATTAATTAATGAAAAATTCCCTGGCGGCTCTGTTTCTGGATTCGCTACAGAGTTTTATACGTCATCTATGATGTACTATCGAGAATTTATTAGAGAAGATGTTTCATGTCTATTTTTCCAGTCGCAGCCACAAGGTCATTTCAAAAATAAAATATTACGAAAGTTAATAGATTCTCTTGTTAGAAAAAGAACGATGAGCGCCGACAAATTTTATAGTGTGCTAGAAGGAAATGAGTGGCACCTAAAGTCTTTCATGGACTCTTTGGTAAGCATGTGCGGTATATCTTTGTACAAACTTCACCAGTTTCATGAAATTCGGCTTAACAATCGTTTTTCGGATCAAGAAATATGGAAAATGGACCTCAGTTCGACTCCAGTCAATACGAAGTCAAAGCAGGTAGTTGATAGGCTTAGAAAGAAGAATAAAATCAAATGGGACTCCTTTTTTGAAATTATAAGACCTTGTGTATGTCTTTTGCCCGATCATGTTGATGAGGATGAGTTTTCTGTTTTAGCTTTTTCGGCATTCGTTACTCACAACTTGGATGTTTGCGGATTTAATGAAGAGTCTTCTATGCCGGTTTCGGGATACCCCAAAAGTTGTCTTCCGGATTTCATGCTTCCGGTTAGTGATAAAATTGATTTGTTAGTCAGCAGTGAAAAAGGTATTGATGATGATTCAGTTATGAAATTAATAGCTGAGTATCGAAAGTACCTTGAGGAACTAAAGAATTTGATCCGCTCACCGCAGATAGGTTTTTATGTTCCAAGCGTTCTCGATTTTGTTTATGGTAAAAACGATGACTTCCAAATAGAAATGTTTGCGAACAAAATAAAATATAAGCCTTTTTGGATAAGTGAGTGGTGTTTAGCTCGAAAAGATATGTTTTCGGGTGATGGAGCTCAAGCTCTTGAACATTTCAAACGATCGTTGGTAGAGGCGAAATATCGATCCGGACCTTTGTTTCTTCCTCTATATATTGAAATTTGCGCCTTTTGTAAGTATCAATTTAGGCATTTGAGATCGAAAGGCAAGAAAGATATATTTGATCGGTTTTACGATTCTTTGGGTAACGACGCTACAAGATACGCAGCATTGCTTGGGTATACTTCGGGGTCTTCGAGAGACGCTAATACTTTAATTCCGAGGTTGATTGCTCCCGTAAAGGAGTCTGCTATATTGCATCGAATCGATCAAATGGCCGAGTCGCTCAAATTTAATCTCACGTTTATTTGATAACGCTTTACAAGCGCATATAGCGAGGTCCATCTATACTTCGGCCTTTGATAAGAAGTTTGCATGGACAAGCATCAGGAATTTTGGAGAAAAGATTATGAGCGAATACTATCTGTACCAATGCGAAGGTTGCGCTACGACACTCTACGGTGATCATTTACCTGCGGGAGAGCAATATACCTCCATAATGAATGGTGATTTATGCGAGTCCTGCCAGCGCCAGCAGGAGGAGGATGAGTGGTATGACGACGATGATTAAGAATTTAATCTTGCGCCGAAAATTGCACGGTCTTACGGGACCGTGATTGTTCAATCATTGAAAAATATCACCTAAACCAGTCGAGCAAGGCGCGATTTCCTTCAAGGATCCCGATTTCGCGCTTTAAGGATAGCCTCATCTGAGAATCCGCTTTGCGACCAAGCCTCTCAAAATTTGTTAAACAAAAGCGGCCACAGGCACGAGAGACTGTCTCTCACCCTTTGTATGACCTACTGGTTTACGGAGATCAACGACCACTGTTGCAAAACTTTGTTAATTGAGCTGTCAGCGGCTTACAACCCATAGAAAGTTATGAAATGGTGGCGTGAGATGATCTTGGAGTAGGCGTTTTCTCTGGATGGCTAGGGATGGTTTTTTTGAGGTTGGACTGTGCTCAAGGGTCTGTTATTCCGATCTTCCCGAGGGCAGCCGAATCACTACATTTTCTTCCCTGCTTTTGTTTTTGTCGGGCACTGGATTTATGCATCAAGTCAGCGGTACGCGAAGGCTGAGACGGCAGCTAATCGTTGAGGCAGAGTAAATCTGCCAATTTTTTAACCAAACCAAGGAAGCTATACATGGAGAATTCGAAGCTATACCTCGTTCGCAGTCCCAACAAACTCATTGCTGAGAACTTAGCTGGCTACGGATGGCCACAGGTTAACTTTTCAGAGGCGGAAGACATCGCCGGCCTGATGGCTCTATTTGCCGATAAGGGCATTAATCCGGGGCGTCAGCGCAGCCAGATAAAGCGTTTATTCTCTATTCAGGAAGGCGATATTGTGGTTGTGCCTCTTAACCGCGCAGTGGCCTTTGGCGTAGCCACTGGCAAGCGGTCTTACGCCAAGGGCGTTGGTTACGGAGAAAACCGTATTGGTGTGGAATACTTTCGCCACGAAGACGGCTCTGTTGTTCGGATACCCCGCTCTGAACTACCAGAAGCGTTGTCTACACGGCTCAAGATTCGCATGTCGGTTGTTTCCTTGGGGGAATTCAAAGACGACATCATCCGCATCGTCAATCAGATTCAGGACACCGGCGGTGCAAGATTCGACTCCCATATACAACAATTGGAAGCAGAGGCATTGGCCAGTCTGCGCGAACAACTGCTGAACAATATACGTGTCGGTAAAACCAACCTTGCAAGTGGCGGCATCGGTCTTGAAAAATTGGTCGCCGAGCTTTTACGCACCGAGGGCTATGTAGCCAAGGTTCAGGCCAAAACAGCATGTGAGGGAAACGCTGACGTTGATGTCGAAGCATTTCGCAATGACCGCTTTACCTCAAGCAAGCTGTTGATTCAAGTGAAACATCATAGCGGCAATACCGGGCACCACGCGCTGCACCAGCTTCAACCGCTCGACAACGAAGACGATGCTCAGCGATGGATAATCACGACCGGGGATGTCCAGCAGGAGTTGGTCGAAGAGGCTGAAGGCCAGGGCATTGGAGTGATGGACGGAGAACAGTTTGTTGACTGGATATTGGAACGTGGCGACTCCCTATCTCAAGCAACACTCAATCGACTTGGTTTATCAACAGGGCTTTCGCTACTCCTGTAGACGATGGCTTCTAGGGATACTGAAATGAGCTTCGACGATTCTTTTGACCAGAAGTGAATATCAGGCTTGCCAGACAATGATGCCCTCTTGGGCAATGGTCAATAAAAGCTTCAAGTCCACAGCCTGCGACCGCTCAGGATCAAGCCATTCGACCTCCCAGACTGGATATGGCCGAATTCGAACACCTGTCATTAGCAAAATATCATAGGCCACGATCGCCATTCCGGTTGACTAAGGCGCAACCAAACTCAATGATTTCTGTGTTGCGGATAGTCCGGGGTTCGCCGGACGGAGTTGTTCGGCTCTCCCGGTACTTCGCTTCCAGGTTGACAACCAACAGAGGGCGATTATCCAAAGGGAATTCGACTCCAAACCTAGCCAAAAATATCCTTAGCCCTTACCAGAGCTATATTTCCTGCTTGCTCCAGAATGTCCGCTCGATATCGAAATCTCGACATCTTATGGCCTTTGCTTCAGATGAACCGAGGCAAGCTGTAAAACGCCATCTAGTTCGCCTCGCTTTAGCATTTTGAGCGGCGTATCTTCGGTATGCTCAGGGTTGTATCTCACCAATAAAAACCGGATAAGCTCCTCTGGTGCCCAGGTTGCTGTCTCGACCAGTACAGTTTGAAGCCCTGCAAGCACTTGCCCTTTGCGTTCATCAAACTGGAACCGAGGAAAGCTAAGCTCCCCGGAGGCCGTGCGTCGGGCAATCAGTGCGTTTCGCTGTGCACGATTTCTAATATCCGCTTCACTGATCTCCAGCAGCTGCGCAACCATGCAAGAGGATACGAACCCGCCTGCACTCTCAACCAGCTTACGGAACCGTTCTGCGCCTTTTATAAGTAGGTCATCCATTTGATTTGCGCTTTCCAACCCAATTGAAAATTTCGGCGACTCGCACCAGAGTTATGTTCCCGATTTGCTCCAAGGCATCATTCCAAACCTAAATGCCTTTCGGAGTCAGTTCCACTACAGCAATATGATTAATACTGAAACTCTGAAGCTACAGGAGCAAGGTTTTTAACGGACTAAATCTTTGAACTTTCTTCCTTTCTTTATTTCTTCCTTTCTTTCTATAATCTGTGAGACTCTTTTTGGAGAATTCATAATGCGACCAGCCGAAATTGCGAATCAAGAGATCATTGATGCAGGTAAAAAGCTGCAAACTACGGGCAAGAATATTACCGGATATGGGCTGCGTCGCATTCTCGGGGCGGGAGACCCCAAACGCCTGAAGTCTGTATGGGACGAATACGCCAGCAAAGACAAAACGGACAAAAGTGCTGATCTACGCCTACCTGCCGAGCTAGAAGACCTGGTTATCGAGCTTGAAAACAAGCTCGTAGAACAGGTTCGCCCGCTGACCATTCAACTCTATGAAGGTGCCTTGAAGGCGGCACAAAGGCAGGTCTCAGAGACATCTCGCGAGCTCAAAAATCTGCGGTCAGAAATGGAAGCCGAAGTTCTGGATGCGAATACCATCATTGAAGAGCTAGAGCAGCGATTGGTAGAGACCACGCAGCAGCTTCAAGAGTCAGCAGCAGACCTAAAGCAATCAGATAAAGCTCGTTATCAGTTTGAGCGACAAGCAATTTCTTTTGAGGCCGAGGTAAAGCAACTCAGAGAAAACTCAACGTATGAAGAGTTAATGAGGCGAATTATATCGCTCGAAAGTAAACGTAACGGAGATTGATCCACATTGCGTAATTTAGCGTCGATAGCCCTGGCAATCTTACCGAAAGGGCCTTAAGAGTCGGTCAGTCCATCCTGACAAAAGAACTCCAGAATACGCTATGTGTTTTACTGAAAGCATACTAAGCAAAGAGTCACGCCACTTGATCTCCGAATAGAGACAAGATCTCGTTCCAATAATGTTTGCTGATAGTGAGTTCCGCCGACTCCCTTGGCGCGACATGCTCCTGCCCAACACTCCAGGTACCGCCGGCATCGAATCCAATGTCCCACTCTGCAATGTCGCTGGCACTTGCGTGAAGGGCATTTCCCTTCAGGCCACCGGAGTTTTCGCTTTGTGCTTTGGGTGAAAATGAAACCACCGTTTGTTCCGGAAGGTCTTCACCAATTCTGCGTGCGAATTCGGTTAGGCTTGGTTCTGCAAGGACGTAAAGCCAACCTCCGATGTCAGAAGGCTCATCGGTTTGGCGACGAAGGATTCTTCCGAGAACCTGCCGAAAATGAAGCTCTGTCCGGATTCTGCTGAGGTGGCAGCATACTTGCAATCTCGGGATATCCGTTCCCTCACTAATCATGCCTACCGAGATAATCCAGCGATCCGTGGATGCCCTGAAATTGTCGATTGTTTGGTGTGCGTTTGGTGCTCGGCAACTTACAACGACTGACCTTTCGCCCAGCCCGGCGAGCCTGGTCGCAATATGCTCTGCATGTGCAACTGTCGCTGCGACAACTAAACCACCCGCATTGGGGATGTGCTGTCGAATCTCTGATAGTTTTTTTGATGCTTCCGAAAGCGTATGGTCGATTACCTCATCTCGGAAAAGAAAGTCGGGATAAGAAATGTGACCATGCTTAATGGTATCGCGGATACTGGAATAGGTTTGAAGGCCGAGTTCAGATGAGCTCAAGTGGATCTCTCGGTTGTCGGTGAGCACAATGTTCGGCTTCCGGCACACTCCATCTGCGACCGCTCGTCGTAGTCCGTACTCATAGTCACAATGCAGTTCGCCACTGGGTTGAGTATACCGAGCCAGAGCGATAGGGGTATCGTCAGTCCTCCACGGTGTTCCAGATAATGCTATTGAATAGGATGCGCGCCCCTGAATACGATCTAAAACAGTCCGTCCCCAGCTATTGCCAATGATCAAATCATCCGAGCCACTTCCGGAGCAATGATGGATTTCGTCCAACACTACGAGTACGCGGTGGTCGCTTAACACCTGCCAAAGCTCCTTGGGTAGCGTGCTCATTGACTGATAGGTATACGACCCACCCGCAGCACCAATCTTCCCGTTAAAGCTTTTTCCAAGAATCTGACTAAAAGTTGTGGCGACGCTTTGAGCTATTGTGCGTGAAGGTGAAAAACAAATAACAAAATCGATTTTATCGCTTCCAAAGAGGGCCTTAGCGACAGATGCGACCATTACTGTTTTGCCCGCAGCTGGTGTTGCATGACATAGGAAATGGGATTGACGTTCAAAGGATGACAAGGCCTGAGCAATACATTCGCTCTGCCAAATGCGCAACTGCCTCATGAGAGAAGGCCAATTTGGGTAATCACGGTCTCAACTGCACGTAGTTGGCCCAAGAGTTTCGTGCTTCTCTCCCGAGACTCCAGATATTGCTCCTTCACGGCATCTCGAAGCGCTGGATACTTGTTGTAGAGACGCTGATATTCCTCCGCTTCCCCAATGCTGGCTACAAGCTCGACCCTCCTTTGAGAGAGCTCTTCTTGCAGGGCTCGCTGTGTTTCAACATCCATCGTCGACTCAACATTAGGATCGCTGTGTCCAAACGGCGAGGGCTTAGCCTTGATCTCAACACTTGAATGCTCTGGGCAGAAGGTAAATTGGCATCCGCGGCCGGCGGATCCGCCGTGTCGTTTAACCAGTCTGGCTGATTCAAGCCGCAATAGTTCTTTATAGATATATTTTCGGAGCTGGTTACGTCCCGGTCGTTGCCCGTCAGGAATTTGATGGATGTAGAGATCCCGGATATCGGTAGTAGAGAAAGGGGTACCTGACTGCTCTCTTAACAGCTCGATCAGTGTCTTATCGACTTTCAATGATTGCGACTTTTCCATCCGAAGGCCCAATTGGTCTCGGAGTCGATTTGGTCGACTCCAAAAAATGGGTAGTATATGCCGTGGCCTGCCATGCCTCAAGAAACCATAGTCTTGCCTTTTGTGAGGGCGAGAAATGGGTTCACCTGTTTGTGAGGCATTTGGCCGGAACCTGCGGGCAATGCGAAAATCAAAAGGGTTCTCTCAAGAGCGCTTAGCGTACGATGCTGGGATAGATAGAAGTTATGTTGGCAAGATTGAGAGAGGGGCGGTTAATATTACGCTCGAAAAAATTTATGTATTCGCTGAGCTACTTGAATGCTCGCCAAAAGATCTGATTCCAGACGTTAATCAGCTTTAGAAGCTATTCTTTGGTTTCGTGAGCACATTACTGATCTTCAGGTGCCTGCGTGGTGAATTGACTACTTTATATGCCCAAGAAGGGCTAGCGTGATCTGCTCCAAGTCATTGAACCGCTCTCTGCTCAGTAATGTAGGTTGATTTTGCCCCTTTACCTTGCTCGCCGTCCGTTCGCCATCTTCAGCTTGGTCCAGCTCGCAGCGCTTCACGAACGTTATTTGTATGGCTGTTTAAATGATGTGCTAGTCCGGCTGCCCAAACATAAGGCCACTTTGCCCTGTGAGTTGTTGCCTTAGAGCTGGAAGTCAACTGGCGAGGTGTGATTTCGGGATGCGTGCAAAAAGTTAAGTTTTGAGCCTAAATTCGGTCCAGAATTGGTAAAACGTAACAAAGTCGGTCGATTTTATGTGATTTCTAGGACGGTGGGGTGCTTGGTTGTCCTAGAAGGGTTGCCACTAAGAGGTCCACTAGTCCATCTATAAAACGTAACTAAAAACTAATGGGATAGATGTGCAGACTGGGCCATAAAGGCATTACCCTCTTTGAAAACGAGATGTGACAGG
>TARA_R110001599_G_scaffold136920_1_pt1 | contig 19154 bp, 20 predicted proteins | sample TARA_R110001599 | Tara Oceans TARA_R110001599 (sample SAMEA4398360) | marine metagenome | biome: Polar Biome; feature: [MES] marine water layer (ENVO:01000295) within the mesopelagic zone...; material: water (ENVO:00002006), including particulate matter (ENVO:01000060) such... | reverse complement strand
ATAATATAATAAAGATCTATCAGTTCTCCACGACATTTTAAAGCTTCCTCAATAGCTTGTTCTTTATCAATTTTAAAATGTTTAGCCAATTGCTGGAATAATATTTCTAATTTATTAAATTCGTCTTTTTCAAAATCTTCAAGTAAACGTTTTCTACGAGAACGTAATAAAGATGTCATTTCAACATATTTCCCTATATCATCACCACACTTTAAAGCAATTTCATTCATTTCATGCTCACACCAATCTGATTGGTATTTGTAATGTGAATAATCAAAATCTCCATTTAATATGCGGTCACGAAGTAGAGATTTATTATCTAGAGGTTTATTTGGATTATCATACATCCTCCACCACCTAAACGCGTTGTAATTTAGTTTGCGCAATTTAGAAAACTTTTTATCTAACTGTTTTCTAGAGGTTGTTGGGTTGAAGGGTATAGTCATTAACCTTTATTAAAGTATTTATTTATTAGTTTGATTTTAACCTCTTCACTAATCTCGTTTGTCTGATATAAATTTTCTATTAGCTCTACCATATTTAAGATTTATCATTATATTTCTTTACAATGTTATCCCAAGTTAAATTACTAGCTTGAAATATAAGTAAGGCTACCATGTCTGAATCACACCAACCCATTGGCTCGATTGGGCAACCATCTACTGAAGAATTGGTAATAAGAACTTCAGCCGTACTAGTCTGTGGGTTTGGGTTTGAATCTCTATAGCTTCCATAACAACCTTTCCCCCATTGAATAGAAATTTGATTCCCATTATCAAATGTCATAAATACTCCAGTCGATTCTTCAAATAATGGATCTTGAAAGGAGTTAGTGTTTGTTTTACAAATCTTTATCATAACCTTTATTGTTTTAATTAATTGTTCGACTCATTCGAACACGTGAATATACGAACCCTCCTCGGGGTAACCACATTTTACGCAATAGAAATTTTATCTATCGACATTTTGTAAATTGTTCTTGTACACATCATATCATAGGAATACAAGGAAATATATTTTTTGGAAAATTTGCTGACATTCATACCATTTATACCATTTCCACCCCACACGGCATAATCTATTTTATTGTCATAAGAATTATAGGCTTTTAATCTATATGTTTTATCATTATAAACAAAATTAAGACTTTCTTCATTCTTTAAATTTTTGATTTTTTTAATTACTTCTGACATAACTTTTATTTTTAATTAACTGTTCGACTCATTCGAACACGTGAATATACGAAGGATATCCCGGGTAGCCAAATCTTTATGTGGAAGTCTTTAATGAAATTATTAATCTAATATTTTTTTATTAAATCATCATTATTCTTACCTTTATTTTTTAATTGAATAAGTTTACTAAGTTTATTTTGAAGATTTGCCCAACCATCTTCTCCAGATTTATTAGCTCTAGAGGTATTTCTTATTTTTTCCTCTAATAACGATATTTTATAGTCTAAATCATCGATAGGTTCTACCTTAATTGGGGGTTTTGTATAAGCCTGGTAGTGTTCTCCATCATTTCCATTTTGTGCTATAATGTTCATTCTTTTTTCAGCTGCCTCCCAATCAATTTCAACACCCTCATCTTCTAAAATATGTGGGGGAGTTGTAGGTTTTTCAGTAATTGGAACTATTTCCCTATAGAGGTTTTTTTTTGTAATTGGGGTAAGTCTAGCAAATGCAAAATTTGCAGCTATAACTAGGGCTATTGCTAAAGGGTCAAAGACAAATACAATGGTTAATAATAAATAATTAATAATTCTATCCATTGGTATACCAGTTAAACCTGAGAGGTATTTTAGTGGGCCTAATTCTCCAGCTATATCACTACTAGTAGATATTTCAACAATTTCAGTCTCATATTTAAATAGTTTTTCATTTAAATCATCTACTTTAGTATTAATTATATCTTGCCTCCCAATAGCTTGGTCTAGTTGTTTTTCTAAAGCTCTACGAGTTGATGAGGATGTTGTTGTTACTACGTTACCTAATGTGTCTGTATAGCGTATAACGTTGTTACTTAAACCAGACCTTAAACCGGCCACGGAGTTATTTATATTCTTTTTTTCGTCGTTATATACGAATAATTGGTTTTTTACATTATCTCTTTTAACCTCAACAAGTGCAATTTGAGCTTCTACATTTCCAGATTTTGAAGCTGTTTCTTGATAGGCAGCACTTAAAAAACCATAAATGCCTATAGAGGTAATTAAGATTAAAATAAAACAGGATATTGACAAGTAATATTTTAAAAATTTTGGAAGGGTTTTACGATATTGGTATAGGAGAGATGCTATTACTAATTTAGCAAATTCTAAAGAAGATGCCATTAAGATAACTGCAAAAGCGGCACCTGCAAATAGTTTGCTCAAACCACTAATAGAATAAAATGCGGCAGATGCAGATACTGAGAGAGCTGATAGGGCTATTAAAAAGGGAAATACCCTTTGTTTTATTTTTTGTATCATAGGTTAAAATATAAAAATAACCTAATTATACTCCAAGCTATTATTTTAAGTTTATTATATCCTTGGATTCAATTAGGGTATATGTGAAGGAATTACCGTAAATATCTTTTGAAAGGTTTACTAACTCCATTAATTTTTGGAAATCATCATAAGAGGCTACTACTTGACACCCAGCTGACCATTTATCTACTTGAGTAGATTCACCATGGGGGTTTGAGGTTGCCCTGTGGATGTTAATTCCAAACATACCTTCTTGTAAGCTGTATTCATTAAAATCATACTTATCATCTTTATTATCATCTCTATAAACTTCTACTGGGAGTTTTTGGACAAGTGCCTCATATTTGCCTTGGTGTAGTCCAGTTTTGTAAGCACCTCTATACTGTCCAGGTTTTAGTATTGCAACTCCATCGGGGTTTAATAAATTTTCAGAATAATATATTCCCGGATCGGTTGTGCATTTAAAACATGAGAATTTTGACTCACAATTTACAGAGTATGAAATTGATAGGCAATCATCGAATTTATTTGTTATCTCATCATAAGTAGTGGAGTTTCTTATCCCAACTATATTTAAATTATAATCTCCTCCTTCGAACCATTTATATCCTTTTGATTCTACTGCTACTTTTATTTGATCTTTTGTAAAACAATTCATTATTTTTATTTTCTTATACCTTTATGTTGGTCTAATTTATCTAAAATTATATTTAATAATTCATTTTTAATAAGCCCAGCCATAGAAGCATTTTTTAATGCTGATATTACTTGGAATACAATGAAGGGTGCTATAACAGTTTCACTCAACCACCCAGTACCCATAAATCCTTTTTCTATCATTAAAATAACTGTTAAAAGAAGTGACCATGTAAATATAGACTTAATTATTTTTAATGCCTTATAAGTTTTAAATCCTTCTCTCTTAACCCCAGCTAACATTCCAAAAAAACCATCAAGGAAGACCACAGCTACTACGGCTAAATATTGTTCATTATTAGTGGTTGTAAGTTCCATAAAATAGGATAATATAAACCCAAAACCTAAGGAGGAAGCTGTAATTATTTTCATATATGTATTTTTGATCATGTTGGGGTGTTGTTATTATTTAGTGTAATATCAACTTATGTCTAACTATACATATAGAAAAGGGAGGTGCTATTGCACCTCCCCTTATATAAAAAACTAAAATATATTATCTTATTTTACTAAACCTCTCACCCAGACTTTTAATAAGTCCCAATTACGTGAAGCAAATATGCCAAACGCAAATCCTGCGTAGATTTTAAAACCAAGGGGCCAAAGTGCTAATCCAATGATTAACCCTAAAAAGCCTTCTATACCGTTACCCACTATCCAAGCTTTTACAGCGTTGAATGTTCTTTTGATGAAGCCATCTGCTTCTCCTTGTACTGCTTTGTTTTTTGCCATTTTATTATGTTTTTATATGGTTTGCTATTATACATATTGTAGGAAATATTAAATCCACCAATTACTTTTTTTATAAAAATACCATTACCCTTCACAAGCACTACAAGTTAATAAGTCTTGTGAAAATTGTTGAGCAGCATTTAAATTATATTGGTAATATAATGATTTTATCCCTTTATCAAATGCATCTAAATGTAATTTAATTACATCTTTAGGGGATGCGTTAGGGTGAACTGCTAGATTAATAGACTGCCCCATGTCTATATGTTTCTGTCTTTGAGCAGCAAGATTTATTACATCTACTTGTGATATTTCATGGAATAGTTTAAATACATCTTTCTCATGTTCTGATAGAAATGATAAATGTTGTACTGAACTTCCGTAGGCTAAAATACTTTCCCATACTTCTTCAGTATCTTTACCTTTAGATTTAAGTAATGCCTCTAATTCACGATTTTTCCACTCTACTTGAATTTTTGCAACCATTTTTTCCCCATAGTTTATTTTATGTGGTTCAATACCTTCACTATAGGCCATTGTAACCCCACCATCTATAAAACTAGTTGATTTTTTTGGTGCTTGAGCCATACGACTTGTATTACGTTCCCCATATCCTTCTAACATTTTTGGTTCTCCAAAATGTGCAGCCATCCACTTTGAGGCTCTATCACCTTCCCCTCGCATTGTAGAAAATATATTATTATTAGTACCTAAAGATTCTAAAGACCCAAATACTATATTATTCTTTTGTAAATATGAATGAAATGATGATATCCCCATACCTATTGCTCTGTGTTCTTCTGCAAATTTAATTGCAGATTGAATAGCCGGGATTTTTTTTCCTTTTTCTATATATTCTTCTATAACACAATCTAATGCTATATTCATATCGAATAAAAAGTTAGGATCCTGTTTAATTTCATCCCAATGGTAGACATTTATTGAAGATAAACAACAAGCAAAGGTTTTATCATAATCTGTATATTCGATGGCTTCAGCACATATATTTGCACTGCGTATTCTCATACCTTTATCTATATAAGATTGGCAGATTCCTTTATTTGAATTTTCTTCATCTAAGATATAAGGGAAACCAGCTTCTTTTCTAGTATTTAATATTTTAGTAAATATCTTTCTCCTTTTTTTATCCCCATCTTTAAGTGCTTGTCTAAACCCTACAGGGAGTACTACTGCTGTTGTTATTGTAGTAAGAAATCTCTGTTTATCTTTAGGTATCCTTTCAGTCCCAATATCTAAAAAATCCATTATTTCAGGATGATCAGCATCACAATAAAAAGTAATAAAACCTCTTCTTTGGGAGTTTTGAGCTGTTTTACATATCATATCTGCATATAATTCAATCCAATCTATAATACTATTAGCTTCACCCCCAGCAGCTATTGGGGTTCCTATTGGTCTAAGATCTGAAATGTTTACTGCAGTACCCGAACCTTTACTTCCTAGAATACCAGTTTCATAAAGTCTTCTATATATTCCATCCATAGAGTCTTCTAACAAGGTATGGTTACAACTTATGGGTAAGTTATGTTCAGATCCAAAGGATCTTATTATAGGTGTTGACCATGACGGCCATCCTTTAGATATATAACCTTCAAACCTTTTACCTATACCTTTAACATATTCTTTAGATTCTTTAGTTTTTGCTAATTTGGTAGAATATTTTTGAATTGTATCACATATGGTTTGGAACCTAACTTCCGGAGTTTCACCATCATCTAAATAACCCCTCTGTAGCATTTCTACTTGCTCATCATCTTTAAGCCATTTTAATTCTAGTCCCATGCTTCGTCTGTTATTAAGTTTGTTTTATTATAATCTGTACTTTTCTGTGCAAAGAAATCAAAAGCAATAGGTGCTTTAGCCATTCTATCAAAATACTCTGTTGGCTTTAATAATTCTTTATTTACTTCATATTCTTTTTCATACCCAATTAATTCTAAACCATGGTTTAATCTTTGCTTTGTGTACTCTTTAATAACTGCTTTAGGCATAAATTCTAGTTCTCCTTCTTCAAACACCCAGTCTATTAATTCTTCTTCAGCTTTAAGTGCTTTTCTAATATTTCTACGAATTTTATCTTCCATTTCCTGATCAAACCATTCAGGATTTTCTTGTTTAATAATTTTGATTAATTCAGCTCCAAACTGGGCATGGATTGCTTCTTCTTTACTAGTGGCATTAACTACAGTAGTAAAGTTTGTAAACATATTTTCATACTTACCGAATGCTGATATGGTTAGGAAATTAGCAAACAAACTTGCATTTTCTACTAATAAAGTAAATAAAATTAATGATTTAGTAAATTCCTTATTAGACCTAGATGTATATCCCTTTAAATATTTATTTAAATAATTTACCCTACCTGCTATTTGAGGTATTTCCATTATTTTCCCAAAATCTCCATCTAGCCCTAAAAGATCTAATCCCTGTTTATAAGTTCTTCTATGTACTACTTCATTTCCTGCAAAAACATGACCTGCATCTGCTATTTCAGTTTTAGGTAACCTTATATCTATCCTAGCCCAAGATGTTTTTACTTTATTTTCTACAACACCTATACATAACATTGATCTTTTTATAGCTTCCTGCCAGTGAGGTTTAAATTTTGTTTTAAAATCCCTTACGTCTCTATCGTAATCAAAATGTTCAGGTGTCCAAAAGGCTTCCCAAATTACATTGGTATATGGTAATAAATGCGGGTAATCATTTCCTCTAACATCTTCGCTAGGTTCGAATATGTCTTTTTTCATAGTTTTTTTATTGTTTTTAGGTTAGTATATTGGGATAGGTTTAGTTTTAACATATTTTATTATTTATTTAGTTCAAAAAATTTATTTTTCAATGTTTGTTTATCAAAATTATCAAAACCACCTCCAAAGTTACTTTGTTGAGGTTCTTCCTTTTCATAATCATCCTCATTATAATCATGTACTTCAAAATGTCCTGTAGAGGTATCTGCTTTCACACCATATGTTAAACCATCCATACCATAACGGTTTTTCATAATATGAAATCTACCAGTTCCATTTACTTTATCCTGTTTTTTTCTTGAAAGAGACATACAAAAGTCGGTAATCATAATTTTATCATATGAACCTGCTGCTTTATCTCCCTCAATAACATCATCTTTAGCTCCTGCTCTATTTACTTGAGAAACTGACCAAATCGGTACATCTAATTCTCGAGCTAATCCTTTAGTGCTTGTATAAATATCATCAATTTCTCCTTTTCTATCAGCAGTTCTCTTTTTTGTTGAAAGTAAATCTACATAATCTATTATAATTAAATCAGCCTTAGTTCCTAAATCTTCTACTTTACGAATATGGGATTCAATAGTAGACATTGTTGCACGACCCGTAGGAAATTCTTTAATAATTAATTCTCCTGGTAGTTCAGGTAGTATTTCTTCAATCCTAGCCCTATTCTGTAAGACTTGGTCAACCGATATCTTACTAAAGAAAGCATCATATCTTCTACCAACATATTGCTCCCCTAATTCTAAAGTATAATGAATTACATTATATCCCATCCTTACAGCATACCCTCCTAAAGCAACTAATGACCATGATTTACCCCCTCCTGGATTTCCAAATATAAGACCAAAATCACCATTACCTAAACCGCCTTGTAAAATATCATTTACTCTATCCCATGGAGTTGGTATCGTAACTCTTGAATCTTCTCTAAAACGGGATTCAATATCTTTATTATATTCATGTCCTACATTCTTATCATTACCTGCTTTTAATGCCGATTCTACTAAATGTTTTATCCCATCAAAATCTCCAGCTTTAAGTAAATCCACACTATTAAGTAATGCTTTTTTTAACTGTTGGTTTTTGCAAAAGGTTGAAAATTCTTCTTGAACATATTCTAAATCTTCATCTGATGATTGGAATGCTGCTTTTAATTGTTCTTTTACAGATAGTTTTAACACTTCATTTTCTATCTTTTGGAGTTCAACTTTTAGAATCTCCATTGAAGGGGTAGTATGATATTTATCGTAATATTTAAGTATTTCTTTAATAACCCACTGTTGTGCTTGGTTATCAAAATATTCTTCACTTAAAATGTCATGAATATTAATTAAAAACTCTTTATGAGTTAATAATGAGGATAATACCTTTATTTGAAAGTGATTACCATATTGATTTAAACTGGTTAATGTCATACAACTTTTTATTTTTAGAACTGATTTTAATTATAACTTTATTTTTTCAAATATATCTTTTACCCAAAACTCTACGTTTCGAATCATCCCTCCAAGCTTATCCTCATTATAAAATGAAACAAAGGTTTCGGGGAGGTACTCATACTCATTAGTTTCTACACATTTATCTAAATATTTTTTATCCCTTTCATCTAACATTGGATTTGATAAATCCATTATTTTATAATTTGTCCTTAATTCCTCTATATGTTGAATTACACGAGCATATATCACATGATCCTTAAACTTTTTCTCACAAATACTATAAATATCATCTAAGGTTACCCTACCTTCAGTTAGTTCCGGGAATTTTTTCATTAATCCTTTTTCCCCTAGCCCCTTAACACCTTTTATCTTATCTGAATTATCCCCTAATAAGGTTTTATATATAATAAGATTTTCAGGCATCATGTTATACTTCTCCTTTACAGTTTGTTCTGTATAATAGTTTTTTTCCATAGGACGATATACAATAATATTCTCATTTATTAATTGTAAAAAATCCTTATCAGATGAGACTATAAATATTTTGTCTTCAGGTTTTTCGGGAATTACACCGGCTAAATAAGCTATAACATCATCAGCCTCAACTTTAGGTAAAGTAATAGTTTTAACTGGTAGTGTTTTTAAGTATTGAATTATCCTAACCATTTGATCTACCTTGGCATCATGTTCATCTTCTAAGTCATCAAAAGCATCCCAATTAGTAATACGCTGTAAGTCTCTACCTGATTTATATTCAGGTAAGAGGTTTTTTCTAGCATTAGCTGACCCTGGACCATCAAATATTACATAAACATGGGTTGGGTCTATTTGACGAATTAAGGCTCCTAATGATCTAAAAAAACCACCTAAACCACCAATATGGACTCCCTCAGGATTAACCATATTCATCATTGCGAAGTTTCTAAAAAATAGATTTAACCCATCTATCATTAAAACTCTTTTACTTTCTACAGTTTCCTTCCCTTGCTCATCGATGTTATCGAGGAGATTTAATAATTCTTTTTGATTCATTTGGTGTTTTATTTATACCCGAAATATACGAAAGATACTCCGGGTATCAAAATTTACTGTGGTTCGTCTGTGTGAGTTGTTATGTCAGTATAAGCTTGATCTTCTTCAGCAATTATAAAATCACCCCCACCTAAAATCTTCTTCCAGGCTTCCGATTGTTCATTCTTGTACTTTTTCAATGCTTTATCATCATCTAAAATAAAACCATGGGGTGTCATAACTATTTTACCTCTAGTAGTAACACCATTAATGTGATTTTTATCAATCTGGATATTTACTCTTTTAGCAAATTCAACTTGCTTCCCATCCTTAATAGCTTTAATTTTAGAAGTTCCAGCTGACATGACATTTCCAAAAGTTACAACAAATGTAGAATCAAACCACATAGCATATCCCCCTTTGTTCATTAATTTTGGCTGCCCCATTGGAGATTCTGCTTTTAATGTCCAAACTTTATTAATACACACAAGTGTATTAGTGTAAGGTGATGATTCTTTTCTTGATAGTGTAATACGTTGGTTTACGCTGTTCCCAAATTGGGTTGACATAGCACCTGCATTCCATTCGTTATTATTCTTATTGGATTTAATAGACATTTCACAAGGAACTGAACCAATGCTGTCCCAAAGAAATAATAAATCATATGGTAAATTACCATTTTTTTGTTCATCAATTAAGTCTAAGATAAACATAGCAACATCTTCAATTGAATTGATAGTTTCTCTATCTACATAGATAAAATTACCATTATAATCTACAACTTCTCCTGTTTCTTTGTCTACAACTTCGTTAATGTTTAACCCCATCATTTGAGCATGTTCCCAAGACCACTTCATCTCTGTAATAATAAAGACAGGGAGTATTTTTCGCTTTTGAGCTTCAACAGCTGCTTCTAATAATGCTGTTGTTTTCCCTGTATCTGAATGACCCCTAAGTAGACATATATGTCCCATAGGAATACCAGGTACTGAAGTAATTTCTTGATACGCATCTGAAAGAGGTATCCACTCTTGTTCTTTAAATTTCGCTTTAGAGGTTAAACCTTTTTTAGATTTAAAACCGTCTAAATTGAAATTTGCTTGTATTTCTGAGGAGACTGCCTCCGATAGAGATTTTTTAGGTCTTGCCATATATATTTAATTAAAACGGTAAATCGTCTGTTTTTGTATCATCACTAAAAAGATCATCAAATTTTTGTGATTTTGTTTTTTTAACTGTAGATGTAGTTGTATCTACGGAGTAATTAGATTTTTTAACATCACTGTCAAAAGCTACGGGTCGTTCAGAAATAATTGAATCTTCTTCTTCACCTTCAGGTGCTAAGAATTCTTGTAATGATGATTTCATCTCATCATAAGTAAGTGGTTTAAACACTTTCATAGGATCAGCTTGATCTTCTAATAAACTTTTAGCAACGACTTCATCATCTGATAATTGGGTAGTCTTTAATGATGGTCCTATTGATGTTTTATTATAAGGAGTACCAGTTGATTCTGGACCTACAGTTGATAATTTAATATCACGTCCTTCTACAATATCTGTAAAATCTCCAATTTCATCATCAGAAGCCATATTAAGAAATTCCTGATATACTTCTTTACCAAACTGCCATAATTTAACACCTTCTCCTTCTTCACCACGAATAACTACAGGTGCGAATATACGAGTTTTTGGGTCTAATTTCTTAGCCAATCTCCAATTTTCTTTATCATTGGTTTGACGAAGTTGTTTAGCAAATTCCATAATTGGGTCTTTCTCACCCCAATTAGAAGGAGAAGCCATTACTTTTTTAGGACCAATTCCATAATAGAATTTCATCTCTGTAAAAGGGAACGATTTGTTGTATTTGTTTGGGACAACTCTAATTAGCTGTTTACCAATAGAGGGTTTCCAAAATAATTGTTTTTGAGTACCTCCTGAAGTGTTTGTCTGGCTCTGTAGAGAGCTAAGACGTTTTTTGATTGCATCTAAATCCATAATGTAACTTATTTTTAATTATAACTATTTGTATGTAACTTAATATACGAACTATATTTTGGGGGACCAAATTATACCTCGATTATTTTGTGTATTTTTGTATTTAATTGCTTTAACTCATCATGTTGGGTAAGTAGTACGCAATTTTTATAATGTTTCCAATCTATTGGAAATTTAGTATCAACTACACCACCATTCAGTTTTTTTATTAACTCATTTAGAGCATTGATAGTATAAAGAGTATTTGTATCTTTTTTCCTATGAACCATAATAGTGTTAAGGGGTAGTTGGTTTTGGTCTAAAGAAGATGAACTGTTTCCTTGATCTATATTGTATGTACAAACATACTCATTATTACTCTTAATATGTAAGACAAAAATCTTATTATACATAATAGAATAGCTAGAGGTAATATGATCTAAAAGACCATCTAAGCCCTCTAGGGTTGTGAACGTGCAAAATAATTTATTATTCAAATCTGATATGTTTAAGTTACCCAACTCCTGGAAGTCGTCTACCTTATACATATTGGTGGGTTTATTTAAAATCGTATGTGTTTCCATAATCTATTTTTATTTGCAATTTATGCTTTTTAAATATTAATAATATTTCCTCAATTATCCCGCGTTCACTTTTATCTAAATCAAACAAAAAGGAATCATATGTGTAGAGTATCAATTTAGTTTTTGCCCCTCTTAATAATCTTACCATTTCCCATAATATACAAACGTTATATGACGTCTCCAAGTTCTGCAGCACATAATTCAACAGCTTTTGTGGTTTCATATCTTGTAGCTCACCCTTCCTAAATATATGTTTTGAAATAGGACATTCAATGTAACCCTCACTTTGATATCGAGCCCACAAATCATCAGTATATACTTGCACTTTCCTAAAAAACTCTAAATCTTTATACTTTTCAAATACTCCTCCATATAGTTGCTTAAATGTTAATTCCTTAGCTTTTTGGTAATCTACACCATACATTTCGGCAAACGCCATATGAATGTCTTTGTCACCAAAGTCATAATCAATCAATTTAGCTAATAGGGTTGGATGGTAAGCTCCAATGTCTAATTCAAGTAGTGTGTCATTACATGCTATAAAAGACTTTCTATCTCCGTTGTCTTTGTTAATTGCCGCGTAATTTACTCCTTTAAATCTACTTGAGGGTCTTCCTGTAAGGGTTTTGAAGTTGAATTGCGTGTGAGTGTACTCTCCATCGATGTTGTGAAAACGCGTTTGGAATTCTTCTCTATTAATTCGTATACCACTTCTTTCAATGGAGTTGAATACCATTGTGGTTTTTGTGTTGTAAAAGTCGTTGATGGGTTCATTTATTCTGGGTTTTAATTCATTAAACATATTCTCACAATACTCATAGTGTTTTACTATCGGAATAATACGGTTTAAATCTTTTTTATCTCCCATTTTACTATAAAAGAAAGAATGGGTTTGAGTTGTTTGGCGTATATATGTAGGGGATGTGAGTGTTATGTCATAGAGAGTTTTTAAAATTAAATAGTGTAAGAATTCCTTTTTATCACGAACGTATATAGCATCATAATTTGATAATACGCGTCTTATATCGTCTATACTAGCGTTAGACGTTTCGCTATGCGCCGTGGGTATAATAAATCCTTTAGTTGCTAATAACGGACGAATATAAATGGCACATATTTGGTTTTGAGTTGGGTGTATGGTGTCATTGTAGGGAATTATCTCCACAAATGCCTCCTTATAACCGCTTTTTGAAAATCTTTCTATTTGATCCTCAGATTCTACTAACCAAAACATAACCTTATTTTAGACTAATATACGAATGGAGTATGGGGTTACCAAATTACTTATAATATCTTAAAAAGTCAAATTTTAGGAATCTACCTAGCCCTACTATTTTCATTCTTTTTTCTTGAAGTTGTACTATGTTACTATTTGTTAGGTTAACCGAGGATTCAACTCCAGCTATAGTCCAGGGGATAATAATTAAAAGATAGGGTTCCCACAAATAATCCCCATTTTTACTATTTAGTTTATCATATAATTTTTTATCTAATTCCAAAAAGGAGTTAGTATTAATTTTCATTGAAAAATACCTTGTAAAAGATCCTATTTCATAGTCGTTAGGGGTTGGTGATGGGTAGCATTGATATGGTAAAAATTTTCTTGTATTATCATCTAAATTTATACCTTGTAACCCCGCATAAGTTATTACCATATTTTCAGAATACCCAGGGGTATCTATACTATCAAAAATAGTTGGAGCTTCCCCATATGCTAATTTGTTTTGAGGGAGTAATGGTGTAAAACTATTTTCTGTATCTTCTACAAATAATAATTCGAGATTTGGTGGATCATTTGGAGTTTTACCCGTAAAATATTTACCATCAAAAGTTTTGTAGTAGGATCCTATATAAACTTCCTGAGATGTTTTGTAGACTAACTTTCGATCGTTAGAATATTGGTTGGTTAGTATTCTATTTTTTGGGATGTACATATCTTATTCTTCGGGGGCTCTAAATATTATTAAATTCCAAGAGTTACTTGGTCTTGTTCTATAAGGGAAATCTGTATTATAATTAAGTTTAGTTGATGTAGCCCATTTAGGGGAATTAATATCACCCACATAAATTTGAGTATGTCCATATTTTTTATGAGTTGCTTGAGGATCACCATCATTAGCATAATATGCTACAACATCCCCGTAACCCCAAGTTGTTCCTGTAATTTTTGATATAACCCCGGATTTTGAAAGTCCTGTTAATGTAGTTTTAGAGTAACCTAACCTTGTTAAATTATTATAATACTCATTATTATTATTTGCATTACCCCCAGCTGAAACTTGTTGGGATGGGATCGATTGACCTTGTAAAGCATTTACATAACCCGCAGCTAGGTTAAGAGTCCACCTAGCACACATCCCTTTAACCTCACCATCCCTAGAAAATACACCATCATAACTAGTTAACATTGCTTCTCGCCTTGTAGGAGAATCCGGTTGTTCTGTTTCTGGAACTGGGGGTTCGCTTGTTGGGGGTAATGGGGGTTCATTATTAAAGAATGGAGGAAATGGGTCAGTTGGAGGTTGGATTACTTCCCCTAATTCTACATTAGGTACAGAAAGAGTATCTAATTTTGTTACCCACCCATCTTTTGATATAGAATGATTAATACCCGTTAATTGTAAGGCAACTGCATCCTTTTCATAAGATATTGGTAGGATTTCATCAGTCATTTTAAATTTTTGATAAAGTACCATCCCACTTAACCCATCTATATCTAATGATAGGTTAAAAGGTAGAAAAAAAGGTGCTGGAAGTTGTTGGGCAACTCGTGTGTTTGTTGCATCCGTAAGAATACCTAATGCTAGTTCGGTATTAGTAAGGTTATTTGATGTAAATGAGGTAATAGTTTCATTAACCCATTTCAACTCACCATAAAGTTGATTTATGGGTTTTATTAATAGGTTTGTATCTTTCCAAACTTTTTGTGATTCTTTTTCTTCTTCAGTGTTGGTATCTTTTAAATCATAGGAAGATTTTTCGGGAATAACTCTATCTATTAACCCCGCATTATAATTTGCGAAGGATGTTGCATTACCTGCGGTTTGATTGGGGTTGGATTGAGCCCCAATAGAAATCATAGTATAGAAATCATTAGATATATCAGCCGTTAGATTAATATTACGAACAAAACTACCTTCAATTCCAGGTTTAACACCATATACATTAAATTTAGAATAATTCACACCTCTTGGTGGTTCTGAAAGTCTTTGGGGGATATCTTCTATAATTTGATACCCTAACCCATTATCAGCTAGTTTAAATTCAAATTTATTTATACCTCCTAAAGAAATTATAATATCTTTATTTATAGATTTTAAGTAATCTAATAATACTATTGTTCCCTCAGAATCTTTTGTATATTGATCTAGGATTTTTTGTAGAAAATTAATATTAACCATGATATTAGCAAACCTACCTAAATAAATATCATCATTATATTTAAAGTTAGTTTCTTTTAAAACATCATTTAAGTCTGATGGTGGAAAATCACCAACATCCCCAACATTACAAGTTTCATAAGGTATTAAACATACATTGGGGTCTGAAGATAATTGTCCTGGGATGTTTAGGATCACATTATTATCATTATCCATGTCTTCAAAATTAATATTAAATGTAAATAAAGGGGTATCTGTTGTAGTACTATATAGTAGTACTCGAGATTGGATAAAAGCTAAAAACGCACCATATTTTATAAATATTTGAGGTGATATAGCATCGTCCCCAGAGGTTGTACTCTTCATAGGAACTATAAGGAGCGATTTTGGAAATAGAATATCCCTTCCAGGTGTTCCCTTATCATCTAAATAATCAGTAACTGTATAGTCTTTTAAAACAATATCATTATTTTCTAGTTCTTTATTATTATTATATATTGTAAATAGTTCTTCACCTATTAAGGTTTTTCTTTTATTGGCTACATAGGGAGGTGTTAAATCTTCCTCAACAGGACCTTCTGCTACAGCATCTGGGGATTGGGGTTGAGGTGAACTAATTCCTATTGAGGATGATTGTACAGGGGGAGGGGAAATATTACATTTTAGGGATTCTAAAACATCACCTACAGCTGTTAGTTGGATTTGGCAATCATAACTACCATCCGGGAGGAATTGCCAATTAAATTTACTTATTTTACCAAAAACAGCTTCATAATTGCCACAATGGGTTTCTCTTGTTTCCTTAATAGCATCATATACTGCGTATTGGTTAGTTATACCTTGACCTAACACTAAACTCATGGGGTTTGTATAAAAATCTGGAAAGTTTGTTAATACTGGAGGGTTTTCTCTACTATCTAAATATTGACTCCAACCAAACTCCATTAATAATGTATATCCAGGCCTTAAATATAAAACATCAAATAGTTGAAATTGAGTTTTACTAAAACATCTAACATTGATTACAGTTTTACTTAAAGCACCATTATTATAATAAGTAACATCAGCTTGGGTAATACCGGGCATTGGAACATATCCCCTTTCAGAGGTTCCGCCCCATCCGTAAGCCCCATTAAATAATGAAGAACCATCATTTAAACCTTTTTGTAAGCCTCCAAATACATCTTCACCATCAACAGATGTAACACCACCTTGTAATATAAAATTTCTTGCTAACTGGTTGTCCCTTATTGATTCTTCATTATAACCAGTTGCTATTAATCTAGATAATACTGAGTTATTATTTTCTCCAGATGGGTTAGTTAAACTAACAGAACTAGCTAATCTTAAAAATGGGGTTTTTGTAGTATAATATTGAAGATCTTGAGAAGTGATGTTTGATGCTACCCCTAGGGATTTTTGGCGAGTATCAATTTGATCTTTAACCCAATCTTCAAAAGGGGTGCCTAAAAAATTATCATACATAACTTTATCTATTTAATACATTATAACTATCTACTATTGATACTATATTTGTTGGGATCCTAATTTGAGAACCAACGGGTATATATAGTGAACCCATATTTATTATATTAGGGTTAGATATTGAAATAACCCAGTATAAGGTAACATCTTGATAAAACTGATATGCTAAAGAATCTAACCTGTCTCCGAATTCAGTTTCAACCCAAATATCATTTTCATTTGGTGGTATCTCTGGGTATGTTGGGTTAGTATAATACCTTGTACCTAGGGTTCCTACAAACTCATTTGTATTTCTTAATTTTTGTATGTTAGAGTATCTGTTCATTAAAATGAAATTGGAGGTGATGGTGTTCTTAAAGCATCTGTCCAAAGAGAGTCAAGTGGCTCAACAGGTTCTGGTTCTAAAGTAGATACAGGTTCTATTTCACTACGTGCTGGGCGATAAGAATCGTACACTGCATCATAGTTGTTATTAACACCATTATTTAATGCTATAAACTTAGAATTTGGGTTATTAGCGTCTTCAGGTTTTTGTGGGAGGAAGTTATGGATTGGGGTGAAAGAAAACCCAGTAACCTTAATCATGTGGGGTAGTTCTTTTACTGAACTATCAGATCCACCTTCTTCATTAATAGCTATTTCCCAAGTTGATTCTTGAGGGACTGTATATGTTAAGGCTGTAATAAATCCAGGTTGCTCATATAAATAACCCCCTATGGTTAGTCTAACCATATTACCTCTCATAAAACCTGCCCCACTATAATCAGGAGCTAAGGTTGATGCCAAGTAATTTAATTTTTTATACATTGGTATTAGTTCTGCTTTTGATTGGGCAGCAACGGTGAATGCTAGTGATACGGTTCTTCCAAATTTGTCATAGTTGTATAATGATTCCCCCCTACCAACATAGTCTACAGAATTCCAAGCAGCAGTATAAGAATCTGAAAAGTCATCTAAAAATGCTCTAAAATGCATGTAAACGGCTTCTCCATTAGTATTATCATTATTAATAGCTGCTATTCTAAATTTAACAGAATCATTTAATGCTTGGCCTTCTATATCAGGACTTGAACCTGAATACATTGGTGATGCTGTAATTTTATCTAATGCCTCTAACTCCACTGCATCTATCCCATAGTTCCATATATTTTTAATTAAGCGATTAACACCAGGATCACTTCGACGTTGACCCCCCTGCCTTCCAGGTTGACCCATTTCTAATCTGACATCTAGGTTTTTATCTCTATATGAAGGTGATAATGATAGAACTGTTGATTTAGGATTATCAGAAGGTAAAATAGGATTAGGTGTAGTTCCATATAATTTTTTTCTAAAATCCGTAGGATATAAGGCCGTTGCACTTCCTTTAATTATATTATCCTGGTTAAGGATTTGGAGGGATGAAAATGTTTTAGAATTATTTAATTGTTGGAATTTTGCAGAATTTCCTGTTCTTTGATCTGCAAATCGTATATGGGTTTTACCTATGCCTAATATTGAACCTGGACCTCCTGAATAGGAAATTAAGTTAACCTTATTTTGGTCGAAGTCTCCAGTATGGAAAGTGTTTAATGTTACTAACCTATTTAAATTTGGATTATCGTTTAATTCTGGGGAAGTTCTTGGATTTACAACGCTATCATATGTGTTTAATCCTAAATTTACCCCAAATATGTCTCCTAAACTACCTTGTACTACACCGGACATTGGGGATGTAGGGTCTATCCCTAATTGGTTTAAATGTAAACCTGCAAAACCTCCCAAAGCTTGACCTAATGTTGATAATGGAGTATAAATACCTTGATTAACAGGACCCCCACCACCCATAAGGACACCATCACTAGGATTTGTATAAATAATATCACGTGCTCCCCCATACCCTATACCTGCAGAGGCTTGGGTTTTTACTGAATTACGAGATAGTATATTTTGTTTTGCTATAAATAGAAGTCCTGCGGGGGTTTTAAAATCAAAAAACATCTGAGCTAATCTACTTACATCCTTCAAAGAATTAGTAATTGATTTTAACCCTCCCCTAATAATAAAATCAGGACCTGACCTTAATGGAAGGTCATCGGATTCTAACCCCTTAGGAATATCTTTAGTGATATAAGGTTGATTACTAGAACCACCATCACGTCTGTCTCTCCCCCAAGGTAGATTAGTTAAATCTGTTTGGAAATTAATTAAAGGCATATTACTTTTTTAAAGTCCTGCTGCTCCGTCAGGTAAGTTATTTGAATATCTATTTACTGGTTCTTGGTATGCTTGTGTTTGTTCTCCTAACTGTGAAGTTGATGGAGTTGAATACCCTGAAGCACCCGCACCCATATTAGTGTATGCTGGTGGTGATAAATTTGGATCACCTATATTGGAATATTGGTTGTGTAATAATGAATTACCTACAATACTAACACTATCTGGGGTAACACCATTAGCTGGTGATACAGGGACAGCTAAGTTGGAGCCGTTTGTGTCGAATTGATTTTGAATTGAATTTGCCATAATTTTTAAATTATTTAATTGTTATTTTATTATAAATATTAACCTAAATTTGAAGTTGCAAGTGCTATGGATCTACCTACCTTATTTCCATCCAT
>TARA_R110001599_G_scaffold11830_9_pt1 | contig 19197 bp, 16 predicted proteins | sample TARA_R110001599 | Tara Oceans TARA_R110001599 (sample SAMEA4398360) | marine metagenome | biome: Polar Biome; feature: [MES] marine water layer (ENVO:01000295) within the mesopelagic zone...; material: water (ENVO:00002006), including particulate matter (ENVO:01000060) such as...... | reverse complement strand
TTTGGGGGCTGTTTGGGCATTGCCGCTGGTTTATTGCGTGCACCGCGCCGCTCGCCACTGCTATTTGCTGATTGCACGTCGCTGGCTTTGTCATCCAAACGCATAGACAGTGCGATGCGTTTGCGTTGAGCATCTACTTCCATGACTTTCACTTTCACGATGTCGCCAGCTTTGACCACACTATGTGGGTCTTTAACAAACTGGTTGGCGAGTGCTGAAATGTGAACCAGGCCGTCTTGATGGACGCCAACATCGACAAATGCGCCGAAATTAGTCACGTTGGTGACCACGCCTTCCAGGATCATATCGGGCTCTAGGTCTGATAACTTCTCGACGCCGTCTTTAAATGTCGCGGTTTTGAAATCAGGGCGCGGATCGCGGCCGGGTTTGTCGAGTTCGGCAAAAATATCGGTCACCGTGGGAATACCGAAACGTTCGTCGGCGTATTCCGCCGGTTTTAGTGTCTTCAAGAAGCTGCTGTCACCCAGCACGTTGCTGACCTCGCGGCCGCAGCGGTTCACAATTTTCTCGACCACACTGTAGGACTCGGGATGCACTGCGGAGGCATCCAGTGGATTGTCGCCACCAACTACCCGTAAAAATCCGGCAGCCTGTTCGAAGGTTTTGGCGCCAAAGCGGCTGACTTCTTTTAATTGCTCGCGGCTCTTAAAGGCGCCGTTGCGGTCACGGTATTCAACAATATTGGCTGAAATACTTAAATTTAAGCCGGAAACACGCGCTAACAGCGCTGGTGAAGCCGTGTTTACATCAACGCCTACGGCGTTTACACAGTCCTCGACCACTGTCTCCAAAGTGCGCGACAGTGCAGTTTGTGAGACGTCGTGTTGGTATTGACCAACACCAATGGATTTGGGGTCGATTTTAACCAGCTCTGCCAGAGGGTCTTGCAGGCGGCGGGCAATAGAAATAGCGCCGCGAATGGTGACGTCGAGGTCAGGAAATTCTTTCGCGGCGTATTCTGAGGCGGAGTAAATTGACGCGCCAGACTCGTTTACCATCACGCTGGTACAGCCGAGTTCCGGGCGCGCGCTGAGTAAATCTTTGACGAAGCGCTCGGTTTCACGGCTGGCGGTACCGTTGCCAATCGCGATGAGCTCAACACCGTGTTTTTTAATTAAGGCGAGTAACACCGCGGCGGACTCGGCGATTTTGTTCTGTGGCGGGGTTGGGAAAATAGCGCAGTGGTCTACAACCTTGCCGGTGGCATCGATAACGGCGACTTTGACGCCAGTCCGCATGCCGGGGTCTAGACCGATAGTGGCTCTCTGCCCTGCGGGTGCTGCGAGTAGTAGATCTTTTAAATTATGGGCAAACACGTCGATAGCAGCGTTGTCTGCGAGTTCCCGTAACTGGCCGAGCAAATCGGTTTCCAAGTGGGTGTAGAGTTTAATGCGCCACGTCCAGCGGATCACTTCTTTAAGCCAGGTATCGGCGGGCCGACCCTCGTCTTTCACCTTCCAGAATTCGGCAACCATGCCTTCGCAGGGGTGGGCTGCACCCTCTTCTTCGCTAAATTTAATGGCTAGGCTGAGAATGCTTTCATTGCGGCCGCGGAACATTGCCAGCGCGCGGTGTGACGGCGTGGTTTTGAGCGGTTCGCTGTGGGCAAAATAATCGCGGAATTTTTCGCCTTCCTGCTCTTTACCGGTCATGACAGTGCTGCACAGTAAGCATTCATTCCACAGGAAATTGCGCAGTTTGGCGAGTAGATTCGCGTCTTCGCTAAGGCGTTCCATCAAAATATATTTGGCGCCGTCCAGTGCGCCTTTAACATCATTGATGCCTTGCTCAGGGTTTAAATAATTCAGTGCCAAGCTGGCGGGATCTTGGCTGGGATCATCAAACAGAGTGTTTGCTAAAGGCTCTAGGCCCGCTTCAATTGCGATTTGGCCTTTGGTGCGGCGTTTGGGTTTATAAGGGAGATATAAGTCTTCTAAGCGGTTCTTGGTGTCTGCGCCGCGAATATCACGCTCTAACTCGGGGCTTAATTTGTCTTGTTCGCGAATACTGTTAAGGATGGTCTCGCGCCGATCTTCCAGTTCTCGTAAATAGCCCAGCCGAGACTCGAGATCCCGCATTTGGGTGTCATCTAGGCCGCCGGTGACTTCCTTGCGGTAGCGGGAGATAAACGGGACGGTGGCGCCTTCGTCTAACAGGGCAACAGCTGCGCTAACCTGTGCTTCTTTGACACCAAGTTCTTGGGCAATACGGCTGGGAATGGAATTCATATGATTGGCTTATTGGATATTGAAAGGCGGACATTATGCAAAAACTAAGGCGCAGGTGCGAGGCTTGAGAGGAAGTTTTTTGGGCTGGGGGCGGCGCGGACTGGGTCGCGGAAGATACCACGCCAGATTTAGCCTTAGGGCCAAATTTTTAAGGCCTCGCGTCTAGTCATTAGCGTGTCATTTCGCAAGCAGCCGCTGACCTCGGTACTAAGCCTCACCCTGTGCTAAGGCGTCAAATAAAGCGCAGCACTCGTCATAAAAATAGCGAAATTCCGGGCGGAGATGCTGGGTCACCAGCGACATAATTTGAAACACACCCTGATGGATCATCATTTCATTGCTAGTGCGCTGCTCGCGTAGCTGGGTGTAGTTCAGCCAGAATGTGAGCGACATGGCGATATTGTCGCAAAGGCGTTCAAGTTGCAGATCGTCTAGCTCGAGGAAATTTTGGCTGCGCAGTTCTAGCGCTACTGCACGGGCTGCCTGGACCTTAAGTTCAAGTAGTTTAGAAAACTTTTTAGCAATTTGTGGGTATCGCTGCAGAATATCGTTGAGGTTGCGGTAGAAGTAACGGTGGTTGAATATGTGCTCAAAAACAATATACAGATAAAACCAGGTATCCTGTGCGCTAAGGTTTTTTTCTAGCGGCGCGCTGAGAATATCAATCAGTTCCAGCTCAAAGGCGGCGTAAAGCTCAGGAATAATTTCGTCTTTACCGTGGAAATGGTAGTAAAGATTACCGGGGCTGATATCCAATTCATTGGCAATATCAACGGCGGTGACATTGGGTTCACCGTCGGTATTAAATAAAGCGAGGCTGCTTAATAAAATTTTGTCGCGGGTTTTCATCCGAGATGACAGACTCCTGTGAAAGATGCCACAAGGTGCCACGAACCTCACGTCTGTGTCTAGCGGTGTTCGTCTATTCTGCGCCGGTCTCAATTCGACTTCGGCATAAAAAAGGGAAGATGAATGAATCATCTTCCCTTTTGCCTAACACTTGCGTCACTTATTTAGTGACAGCTTTCTTCGCAGGTGCTTTGCGTGGTGCTTTTGCTTTTGGTGCGGCTTTTGTTGCAGCGGCCTTAGGTGCAGCTGCGGGCTTAGCGGCTTTGCTCAGCGCGTCAACTTTTTTGCTCAGTGCGTCGAGTTTTTTCTCGAGGCGGCTAAGATCGTCGGCGCTGGCCGTGTGACCGAAGCCAAGGCTCGCACGCATTTTACTAATGCGCTCTTCAATGGAAATGGTTTTGCCAATATTGGTGGCTTCGCCAAGTTTAGCACGAGCTTGAGTTTCCAAGCGGTTGCCTTTGTCGACCAAGTCGGTAAATAGCTTAGGTGTTTCTTTGCTCGCCTTCTCGATGACTTCGTGGGCTTCGTCGTAGGCACGACCATATGCACCAAGTCCAGCTAGCCAAATGCTTTTTGCGACTTCGCCAGCGTGGTTAGTAGCGTCTTTAAGATCTTGCAAACTTTTTTTACTGTCTTTGCTCATGGCGTTCTCCATTGCAAATTAAAATTACTGAATCTAATGCACCGGCAAGAATACCTTGTCAGTGCGGAAACTATGAGTCTGGACTCGGGTATGAAAAAAGCACGATGGCCATACGGCGCATCGTGCAAAAGCATAGGTGAGATTCAGACCTAGGATTTGGCAACCTAAAACGGATGCCGAATGCTTACGACGCGGTAGCTTCTGCTACAACTTCAGCTGCTTCAGTAGAGCCGCCAGAAACTTTAGATTTCACTTTTTCAAAACCTTCGCGCAATGTTTTTAACTGAGTTTCAACAGCAGTATTACTTTCGCTTTTAAGTTCTTCGAACTTGGCTAGTGCCTGCGCTTTAGTGTCGTTGAACTTGGCAATTGCTTGCGCTTTGCTATCTTCAATTTTGCTAGTTACTTGGGTTTTGCTTGTTTCGAATTTAGAAACCGCATCGCTCTGGACTTTTTCGCCGCGAGCAACCAAGCCGTCAAAGAATTCGTTGCGCTTGCTGTAAGCGTCTTTGGCTTTAGTTTCGGTTTCTTTGATTTTGGCTTCAGTCTGCTTTAGCATTTCTTGGCTTTGTTCAAATACTTTGCCAGCCAGGCCTAGGTTAGCTAAAAACAATTCTTTTGCGATGGCATTGGCTTTTTCGATTTTGCTTGCTTCGGTCATGGTGACGTCCTCGTAAAAATTGAAGTAAAAGGCTGTGTGAGCCTGAATTCGGCGAGAACTGCGCTTGCTCGCTGACTTGGATGCAAGACTACGGTGTTTAATTAGAAAGCACATACTAAACTGCGGTAAGTCCCTATTCCGTGCGCGATAAATTCCCCTCATCGTTATATGCAATACAAGCGGTATTGCACTTATCGGTAAATTTAGGTTATATGGTTGTTACCTTTTAGGCTGCTTGCCCAAATATAAAGAGGTGATAATGGCTCAATCTAAGAATAACAATGGTCAGCCCACGGTTTTAAGAACAGCAAAAGAGCTGAGGGTGATATTTGAAATGCTGGCGATGGTCAGTTTTCGCTCAACCTTGGACAAGATTAAGTGTGGCGATGGTCATCCGGTTGTGGTGGCGCCATCATTTATGACCGGCGATGGCGGTACAGCGGCGCTTCGCGGGTTTTTGCGCCGTCGCGGCTTTGCCGCTTATGGCTGGGAACAAGGCTTAAATAGCGGCATGAGCGAGCAAAAGTATTTAGCTTATGAGCGTCATGTTAAAGATCTTGCGGCGCGTCATTGCCGCAAAGTCAGTCTGATTGGCTGGAGTTTAGGTGGAATTTACGCTCGAACACTTGCCTATAAAAACCCTGATATCGTTCGCCAAGTGATCACCCTTGGCTCGCCTATTCATATCCCGGACATGGATGGGGTAACGGGGCCAGTGTTAAAACTCTATGAGCTAATGAACCCTGGTGCGATGACCGATCCTATGTTGGGCTGGGGCGATTGTTGGCGAGCGACGCCGACGGTGCCGTCTACAGCGATGTACAGTGAGGGTGACGGAATCGTTGACTGGAAGTTCTGTATTGATAAAGAGTTGAATAGTAATACTGAAAACTTGCGTGTACCCGGTAGCCACGTAGGGCTAACCCACAATGTAGCCGTCATGTATGCGGTGGCGGAACGATTAGCCCAGCGTGAAGATCGCTGGCAGCGTTTCAATGTGGCTGGATTGCGGAGTCGGGTATACGCTCACTCGGCGGTGCCTGCCTAATCGCTCGCTATTCTAATTTAGAGCGTCTGCTTGTAGCAGGCGCTCTAAGCATTGCTCCTGAATTCCATAAAAGCGCTTAATGTCGGCTATTTGCTGGAGAACTTCGCTGTTATCTCGGTGTTGCTTGCGTTTCTGCGCGAGTATCATTTTATTTTTGCTGGTGTGTTCTAGCGAAATGAATTCAAAGACCTTAGTGTCGTAGCCGTGTGCTTCTAGTAGCAATGCGCGCAGACCATCCGTGAGCATTTCCGCTTCTTGGCCTAAGTGAATTCCGTGCTGTAGCAAGGGGGCTAGGGTCGCAGGGCTTTTGAGCTGGGGACGAAGCTGTTTGTGGCAGCACGGTGAGCACATAATAATGTCGGCGCCGCTGCGTATCCCCATATGAATGGCGTAATCAGTGGCGGTATCGCAGGCGTGTAGCGCAATCATTACATTGATTTCTTGTGCGGCGAAATGCTGAACATCACCCTGCTCAAATTTTATGCCGCTCAAGCCGAGATTGGCTGCGGTGGTGTTACAGAGGTCGACCAAGTCTTGGCGCAGTTCAACACCGGTAACCTTTGCGGGTATGTGCAGTTTGTCGTGGAGGTAGTCGTGCAGCGCAAAGGTTAAGTAGGCCTTGCCAGAGCCGAAGTCGGCAATGTGGATCGTGTCGTGTTCGGCCACGCCGGTATTGGTGATGGCTGCGGCCAGCACTTCAATGAAGCGGTTAATCTGTTTCCATTTGCGCGACATAGCCGGAATGATTTGCGCTTGCTGGTCGGTAATGCCTAATGCCTGCAGGTAGGGACGAGACTGCTCGACAAAACGATGTTTTTCGCGATTGTGCTGCGGTGCGTCGGCCGGGCTAGCGGGGCTATTTTTGATGCGATGTTTATTCAGTAATGGTTTGCCTTTTTTACTGAAGCGCAGCTGAATTTCCCAGCTGCTACTCACCATATGAGCATTATTGAAATCGCTGCCCAGCCAGCGATGTAGCAGGCTGCTTGCATCGTCCATGCTCATGTTCTTCGTCACGTGGCGATTGCGGTATTCATAAAGAAACGACAATAGTAAGGTGTTTTTAAGACTGACGGGGCGGATACTAATTCGATTGAGTTCGGGTTCGTCGCCTTGATATTTAGACAGCACCAAGCGTTGCAGTTGGCCGGCATGAAAAGCCTGCTGACAGTCGTTGATAAAGCTCGCAGTTTGCTCTGCCGGGGGAATTGCCGTCATAGACTTATCCAGTGAGAAGCCGAATTGGTATGCAGGCCGAAGCCTTTTACGTTAAAGCGCAATAAGTGTGGGCTGTGCGGGAGCGCTAGGCAAGTTTGAAGCACAAAAAAGGGCAGCTAAGCTGCCCTTTTTTGTATTGCGTAATGCCTTAGGCTTTAGGGCCGGCGGCAACAATGGCTTCGGAAACGTCAAATTTCTTGATGTTTTCTTGAAAGAGACGTGCCAGCTTGCTCGCTTCTGCATCGTATGCCGCGGTATCGCCCCAAGCGTTGCGCGGATTGATGTACTTCTCGTCAACGCCAGGAATTGCTTTGGGAATAGTCAGATTCAGTGCTTCCAAGCACTCAGTTTCGGCGCCGATCAGGCTACCGTTCTGGGCTGCAGCAACCACTGCGCGTGTAACTGGGATGGGAAAGCGCGAGCCAGTGCCGCCAGCCGCACCTGAACCGCCAGTCCAGCCGGTATTAATCAAGTAAACCTGCGAGTCGAAGTCTTCAATGCGCTTCATCAGCAATTCAGCGTAATCGCCAGCGGGGCGGGGCATAAAGGGTGCGCCAAAGCAGGTAGAGAAGGTTGGGTGGATACCGGCTTCTGCACCAAGTTCGGTTGAGCCCACTCGTGCGGTGTAGCCGCTCAAAAAGTGGAAGGCTGCCGCTTCTTTAGACAGAATCGAGATTGGTGGAATCACACCAGACACATCACACGTCAGGAAGATAACGGTTTTGGGCTCGCCGGCTGCATTCTCAATAACACGTTTTTCAACGTTCTCTAGCGGGTAGCAGCAGCGACCGTTTTCGGTAAGGCTGGTGTCGTCGTAATCGGCATGGCGAGTGTGATCTTCAATAACCACGTTCTCAACAATAGAACCGAAGCGAATCGCGTCCCAAATAATGGGTTCGTTTTTTTGGCTCAGGTTGATGGTCTTGGCGTAGCAGCCGCCTTCAATATTGAAGACAGAGCCTTTGGCCCAGCCGTGCTCGTCGTCGCCAATTAGGTAGCAGCTTGGATCTGCAGACAGGGTGGTTTTACCCGTGCCAGACAGGCCGAAAAACAGCGTAGTTTGGCCAGATTCGTCGACGTTGGCCGAGCAGTGCATAGGCATTACGTCTTTTTCTGGAAGCAGGAAGTTCTGTACTGAGAACATCGCTTTCTTCATCTCGCCGGCATAACGCATACCGGCTAACAGGACTTTACGCTGCGCGAAATTGATCATTACACAGCCGTCAGAGTTGGTGCCGTCGCGCTCAGGTTCGCAAACAAAGCCTGCGCAATTGAGTATGGTCCACTCTTCTTTGCCTTTAGGGTTGTATTTAGCTGGACGTACAAACATATTGCGGCCAAACAAGCCCTGCCACGCAGTTTGGGTGTGGGTAACCACAGGGATGTAGTGTTCTTCGTGAGCGCCAACGTGGAGTGAAGATACAAAGCTGTCGTGATCGGCTAAATAGTCTTCAACGCGAGTCCATAAAGCGTCGAAAATGGCGGGAGCGATGGGACGGTTGACGCTAGTCCAGTCGATAGCATCAGAAGTTGATGGCTCTTGCACAATATAGCGATCGCCTGGCGAGCGGCCGGTGCGCTTACCGGTGGTGACGACTAATGCGCCGCTGTCGGCCAAGCGACCTTCGCCACGGCTCAAGGCTTGCTCGATCAATTGAGCAGGGGTTAAATCTTTGTAAATCGTTGTTTCAGCACTCATTCTCTGGGTTCCTGTCGCGTAATTCGGAGATCAGCCTTATTTTGTGTAGCTGTGGGGTGGGCAATAGAACCCCTAAGTGGCTGTTTAATTGGGGCGCCATTATTACAAAAAACCCATGACAGCGCTAATTTTTGAAGATCGAAAGCGCTGTTTGGGGAAAATACCCGAATTTAATTTTTTAGTGGCGGGTCAGATCGCTACCTTGCTCAAACAAACCGGCTATATCGCCGGCGTTAAATTGGTAGAGGCGGTTGCAAAATTCACAGTTGGTCTCGATGAGTTCTCGTTCGCTTAAAATATCGTCGAGTTCGTCGCGACCAATGGAAACGAGCGCTTGCGCGACCCGTTCGCGGCTGCAGCCACAGCGGGCTACAAGAGGCTTGGTGTCAAAGAGGCGAACCGCGTCTTGGTGATATAGTCGGTAGAGTAGGGTTTCTGCTTCTAAACTGAGTAACTCTTCGTCGCGGATAGTGTGGGCGATGGTGCTTAGGTGTTCCCAGCGATCCAAATCAGGTTTCGTGCTGGGTAACTGCTGCAACATCATGCCGCTAGCGGTTTGACCATCAGCGCATAGCCAAATACGGGTGGCAAGTTGTTCGCTACGCTGGAAATAGGCTTCAAGGCAGCTCGCGAGGCTGTCGCCATCTAAGCTCACAATGCCTTGGTACGGTTTGCCATTCTCGGGAGAAATGGTCATCGCCAGCTGCCCGTTGCCGATCAGGGTCTTAAAGTCGAGGCTAATAGCTTGGTTTGCATCGCGGGCGATGGCACGTAGCTCCTGTTTGGAATTCGCCTCGGCCATTATTAATGGTACTTGGCCGTCGCCCCGAACCTGAAGGATCAGAGAACCTTCAAATTTAATGGTGGCGCTGAGCAGGCTAGTCGCTGCGAGAAATTCGCCCAATAGATTGGCGACCCCGGGGGGGTAGTGGTGGATGCTCAGGATGTCCTGATAGCTTTTCTCTAAGCGAATATGTTCGCCACGAACGTCGCTGTTGTCAAAAATAAAGCGGCTAATGGTATCGCTCATGGCAGATTGTTGTCCGTAGTCAAAAGGCGGCAATTATAGCGCGGACCGTGAGTGGGGTCTTGCTTGGCTGCGTTATAAAGTAGACGCTTATTCGTTGATGTTTTTAAAGCGGTGGATTTGGCGACGCTGTTTTTTGTTTGGTCGCTCGGGGTGCAGGGCGCCCGCCGCGGCCCCGAGTATCTTGCGGTCTGTGGCCAGCTGCTCCCGAGCGCGAATGCTGTCTTCGCTTTCTTGGTAAAGTTTTGCCGCTTCTGGCGCACCGCGGCGCTGGGCAGAAAGCGCGATAACCTCAACGATTTTACTGTCCCAGCCGGTACGAATACTGAGGCTGGCACCGATTTGCACTTCTTTGCTGACTTTGCAGCGCTCGCCATTGTAGTGAACTTTACCGCCTTCTACGGCTTGCTTGGCGAGACTGCGGGTTTTGTAAAACCGCGCTGCCCATAGCCATTTGTCTAAGCGGATACCGCTGGGCGTATCAGTCACCGACATTCTCCCGTCTAGGAATAGGCAAAATTTCATTAAAGTGCTGAACAGCGGGGTAAGTCAATTGCTCGCGAATAGCTTGCTTGCTGTCGGGTTGGCGCAGTGTGAGTAGATGACGGATGCCAAATGCCGCCGCAGCGTCGAGGACACTGCAGGTGTCATCAACGAGCAAGGTGCGCGCCGGGTCAAAATGCCAGTGTTGTTGGAGGCGAAGCCAGAACTCGGGGTCTTCTTTGGGTTTGGCCAACTCGTGGGATGTGATCATTTTTTGCATCCAGCGAGCCAAGTCAGTGTGCTCGAGCTTTAAGTTTAAGCTGTCGCGATGGGCATTGGTGACCAGCCAGGTTTCGCAATGGCTATCGCCTAGTGCGGTTAGGAAGTCTGCTGTGCTGGGGTGTGGTGCAATTAAATGGGCAACTTCGCGTTTTAAAGCGGGAATGTCCACATTTAGGCGCTTGGACCAATAGTCTAAACAATACCAATTTAATGAGCCGCGCTCCGCCATGATGAGGTCGAAGAGATCGCTAGTGACGCGCTCGGGTTCACCGCCGTGTATTTCTGCGTAGCGTTTGGGAAGGTGTTGCGACCAAAAAAAATTATCGTAGTGAAGGTCGAGTAAAGTGCCGTCCATGTCGAGCAGAACGGTGTCTATTTCTTGCCAATTTATCATAGCTTACCGGTGTTGTGCGCACCGGTATTAATTCGCTACCCGTGCTTTATTGAGTTTGCCGCTGACCGCATCACGCATTTCAATGACTTCTGCGTAATTGACGTTTAACCACCATTCTGCGCGGCTGCCACCGTAAACGTTAATGGTGTTAGTGCCGCGACGCGACTCTTGGAAAAACGTGCTTTCAGATTTGATGTTAGCCATGGGGAATCCTCTTCACTTACTTTTGACTGCGTGCAATGAGTAAGTAAGGTATCGCTAGGCCTAGCCTGCGAGTATAGGGAAAAGTCCCTAGTGAGGGTACCTTGGTATTGAAACTGTGAACTGGGTACGGTTTGGAGCGTCTTCTTATCTGCTGCGGAGATGGTCGGGCTTAAAAACTGAGCACTAGCCTACCTGAATAGCTGGTGGCGCTGAGGTTTATTTTGGCTGCTTGTTTTTTTCGCGTGTGGCTTTGGTATCGATCGCGGAGTCCATGTCGATATCTTCTGAGTAATCAATATCTAGCCACCAATCATCACGATGACTGCCAAACTGGCGCTTCGTCGTTGGTTTCTCGCCGATTTGCTGAAAAGGGGTGTTTGTCTTGGATTGGTCGTCAGCGTTTGCCATATCGATTGCGCTTATAGGGTGGTTAGTAAGGTGAACTGCACTAGTGCTTGCGTACCGCCTAAGTATAGATTGGCTTACGTCCAGCGCAACTAAATGGAACCGTTTGAACTAATATTCTTGTCATCCATACATTTGCTAAAACTCGCGGTATCAATGCTTCCATTTCCTGGTGCAATATTAGTTGCTGCAGCGTTGTAGTGCTGACACTGCGCGGTTCATTTCTACGATTTCTGCGTAGTCAACATTTAGCCACCATTCGCTGCGTTTAGCACCATTTTGGCTAAGTGAAGATTGGTGCATACGATTGTCACCAAAGATTGAAGTGTCTGCTTTTTGAGTTGCTGTAGCCATGATCTTGCCCCGAAATAAGTTGTTTTGTTTAAGTAGGGCTACTATAGCGATGGGCGGCATTTGAGCGTATTCGGGATATCACTTACACAGATTAGGGTTTGTGGGTAATAACGATACTGCTTAGCTGCTATAAGGTGCGTGAAGCGAGTGATAGTACGGGTTTGCGGGGAGTTTTGGCTTGCGTGGGGCCGGTGGCCCCAGCGCGGTTAAAGCATCAGCGCGAGCATGCTGGCTTTAAATTGTTCTTTTGTGCTTGGTGACTGTCGGTATGAAATAACAAGACGACCGACTATTTTGATTAGGTCATCGAGTTTCACATTGCGCTTATTGCGCGCATTGTAAGCATCCAAGGGCGCTTTGAGTAGCTCGCGCCAGTGTTCGTCAGACTCCTCGGTATCGATATGCGGCGACGCCTCAGCGGCATTTACACCTGATACTAAGTCGATTTTGCCGCCTTCTGGTGGCCGATAGGTAGCCGCAAACCAAATACATTCTTCGAGCATTAGCGGGAAGTTATTGTCGTGCAGGACGGCGATATCCTTCACTTTATAAAACATCCGCTGCCGTTCGATTTCGATCAGCGCGGTGATAATGTCTGACTTGCCGTTAAAATAGCGGTAAACAGTACGCCGCGTGACATTGGCAACTTTGGCGATATCTTCAATGGTGGTGGACTTTATGCCCTTGGTTATAAAACAGTCAACGGCGGACTTGAGTAGAATTTTTTTACCGGTATCGAGGTCGTCGACCCGTGCTCCATTGCCCCAGCGTTTGTTTGTTTTCATAGCTAGTTTGCTCTTCAGCGCCTTTTTGTGTGTCACTATCTTAGCACGGTGTAATCTTGTGGTTGTTGTTTAAACCCGGCATTTTGATCGTGGATTATACGTATTTATCGATGAAGTAATGTGTGAATTAGGTGATTTTCAAGACTTTAGTGGGGCCGATGATGGAGAAGTTCCCCGTTAGTCTGCGTGAAAATTGCCCATTGCGGCCCAAGCCGCTACATAATGTGATTGGTTTTTGCTTAACACAATGGCTTCCGGAAATATAAAACAGAGGCATATAAGGCTCTGCTTTATATTTCCGGTTAGGGAGTGGAGCGAGGTCGCTAGAAAAAGCGGGGCTAGAAAAAGTGCCCCTGAGTCGATTTACTTTAAGGGTTTTTCCAGTACAAACTGATAAACATCAATGGACTTGCCTCGGAATCCACCCTCGCAGTAGCCCAAGTAGTAGTCCCACATCCGCTTAAAGCGTTGATCAAAGCCCAGTGGTGCGATGCCTGCCCACTGCTGATGAAAGTTCTTTGTCCACTCATGCAAGGTTTTGGCGTAACCTAGGCCAAAGGCTTCTTCGTCTTTTACCGCGAGGCCGGCGATCTGAGCTTCAGCTCGGAAGCGCTCGGGGCTGGGCAGCATGCCACCGGGGAAAATATAGGTCTGGATGAAATCGGGATTGCGGCTGTACTCTGCAAATCGGGCTTCTTCTATAGTAATGATTTGAATCGCTGCGCGGCCGCCAGGTTTGAGACGCTGGTATAGGGTTGCAAAGTAAGTCGGCCAGTATTTTTCACCCACAGCCTCAAGCATTTCAATGGAGACAATGTGGTCGTATTGGCCTTGGGTATCTCGGTAGTCGGTGAGGCTAAACTCGGCTTTGCCCTTACACTCGCCCTGTGACGTTAATTTATCTAAGCGTTGCTGAGCGTATTCGAGCTGGCGCTCGGACAAGGTAATGCCATGGAGCTCAACAGCCTTTTGCTGACAGAGCTGTTCGGCAAAGCCACCCCAGCCGCAGCCGACCTCTAAAATACGGTCACCGTCTTTAAGCTCAAGTAAATCGATAAGCCGTTGATATTTAGCGTATTGTGCTTCGCCTAAGCTTTGATCTTCGTCGCTATAGTAAGCGGCAGAGTAGGTCATGCTGGGGTCTAGCCAGTGTTGGTAAAACGCATTCCCCAGATCATAGTGGTAGCTGATATTACGACGGCTGCCGCGCTTGCTATTGGCATTGAGGCGATGTCGCCATTTTTGAATTGCGCCTTCAAATTTACCGCTGTCTAACATGCCGCCGAAATCACTTTCGTTAACGGTCACCCACTCCACTAACATGGCGAGATTGGGGCTGTCCCAATCACCGTCCATATAGGCTTCACTCCAGCCGACTGATCCGCCGGTAAAGGCTTTGCGCACCGCCTGCCAATTGTGCAGGGTAACCACGGGATTCAGACGTTCGCAGGGATGCTCGCCAAACTCAACGCAGCTCCCATTGGGCAAATTTAGGCTTAACACCCCTTGGGAGGCTTTGGACAATGGCGCAAGCACTTTGGTGAGCATTTGCTGTTGGCGTTTTGCCCACCAGCCCGATTCTAAGTTGCCATCTAAGGTAGCCGCGGCTGATTTCATAGTAGACCCTTTGTGTATTCAACGGATTTACTTACCAATACGTGAAATTGGTGAACTTGGTTCAGTTGGTCGAGGGACTATTTTTAATCCGCGACTAAATAACTTTAGTGCCTGCCAGTGAATACCGCCAAGGACTTTTAATGTCATTAGCGGGAGTGAGCAAAAACTGCGTAACAGTTCTTGGTCATTAAATGGACGCCGCTGGCCTTGAAACGAGGCGTGGAGTACGTCTTGTTCATTTTGTTTAACGCGGATGCTAATGCCCAGCTTGTCGCTTGGTAGGAGCAATCGGAATTGGTAGCGCATTGCCATGCCGTTAAATGGGGATACGTAAAAGTTCTTGTCGCACTGCTGCCGAATAGTAGGTTTATTGCGGTCGACCGCGGGAACAGAGAATAAATAGCTGTGGCGCTGTTTAAAGGTATTGCTCACTTCGTGGAGCACAGCAAACAGCTCCTTGTGCTGGTTATAGCAGTAGTAAACGCTCAGCGGATTAAAAGCGTAGCCCAAGATACGCGGGTAACAGAGCACGCTTGCGCTGGCGAGGGTGTCCTCTAAGCCTTGCTCTTTCAGGCAGCGTTCAAGGTAGTCGCGGGGGTGTTCACTGCTGCCATTGCCAAAGTCTTTAAAGTAGAAGCTAAATAAATTAAAGCGATTTAGGGAAAACCAGCGGCAGTGCTGCTGGGCTTTGTCGAGTTCGTCGAGATCAAATAAAAAGCTACTAATGTTGTAGGCAAAGCGATTGCGGAGGGGTGTTAGGCGCTGATGCCTAACTTCACCTTTATAAATAGCCGTACTCAATTTAGGTTTCATGCTGCATTGTCTATCACCGGCGGTTTGCGCAGGTGAATACGGCCGCTGGGGTTGGGGACAATCCACGGCCTGACCGTATTGCCGAGTTGTTCAGCCACCGCTAGGCCAGATTGAATGCCGTCTTCGTGAAAACCATAGCCAAAATAACTGCCGCAAAACCAGGTGCGCTGCTGGCCTTGTAGGTCCCATAAATGCTGCTGCACGTTGAGGGCCTCTTCATTGAAAACAGGGTGTTGATAGTTAAAACGACGGTAAACCTGATCCGGACGCGCCTCTACTAGCGGGTTCAATGTGAGCAAAATCGATTCCTGGCAGGGCAGGTGTTGCAGTAAATTCATCCAATAGCTAACCGAGACTTTGTCGGTTTTTTGGTTGCTGTCCTTTAGGTAGTTCCAGCTCGACCAAACTTGGTGACGTTTGGGCATTAAGCGCTCATCGCGGTGTAAAACCGCTTCGTTGCGCTCATAGGCGAAGGCGCCCAGTAGACGTGATTCATCGGCGCTTGGGTCGTCAATGATGGCAAGTGACTGATCGGCATGGCCGGCCATCACGACGTGGTCAAAGCGATGACTCTCGCCGTGGACGTCGACAAGAATAACGTGATCCTTGAAGCGGCGTACTTTGCTAATGCCGCAGCTTAATTTCAGTGTACCGTTAAAGCCGCTGGCCAGCCGATTGACATATTCTCTAGAGCCACCGGAAACAGTTTGCCATTGGGGGCGTTCATCGACTTGCAATAGGCCGTGATTGTCGCAGAATCGCAAAAAAGTTTTGGCTGGGTAGGCAAGCATTTTCTCTACCGGCGTCGACCAAATTGCGGCGCTCATCGGCAAAAGATGGTCTTCGCAAAAACCGGGGCCGAAATTTTCTTGACGCAGTAGCTCGCCGAGCGAGAGGTCCGCTGGCAGCGTTTCTAGCCAGTCAGCACTTTGTTTATAAAAACGCAAAAGGTCTTTTAGCATTCCCCAAAAGCGGGGGCGCAGTATATTGCGTTTTTGCGCAAACATGGTGGCAATGGAATTCGACCCGCTATATTCAAGCCGGCCATTATCTAATGACACCCCAAAGGACATATCAGTGCCGCTGTAATCGATGGCCAAATGTTTAAACAGTGCGACTAAGTTGGGGTAACAGCGCTCATTAAACACAATAAAGCCGGTGTCTACCGCGATGGTGCCGGCGCTGGTTTGAATGTCTACGGTATTGCTGTGGCCACCGAGCCGGGCGTCTTGTTCAAATAAAGTGACCTGGTGTTGTTTGCTTAATAGCCACGCGCTGCTTAAGCCGGCAATGCCGGAACCGATAACCGCAATTTTGAGCGGTGCTGATGTTGACGTTGTATTGAATGGTGTGTGCATAAAATTATCGCTGATCTCTCGTTGCATTTTGTACGTATATCAACCATAAACAGATCAGCCACGACAAACGTTTGGCAGGGCAATTATTATTGCCTCTGTTATGGAGAGTTAAATGCGGAGTCCTTTCCGGGCTTGGCGGTATCTACGATACGCCTTGCCGGGTTTACCATTAGCTGCTTTGGGCCTGCCATTTTATCTTTATGCGCCACTATGGCTTGCTGAGCAGGGTGGCTATGGTTACAGCATAGTTGGTATTGTGTTTTTTGCTGCTCGGTTCAGTGACGTGCTGAGTGATCTGCCGGTCGGGGCATGGATTGATAAGCACGGAAGCAAACGATACCTTTGGCTCGGTGCATGGATATTGACCGCGAGTAGTGCAATCGCCTTAGTATTTGTGCCCCACCCTTGGTCTGTGCCGTCGCTTGTTATCATTCTGGTATTGCTTATGCTCGGCTGGACGGGCATTACTGTACCTTGGTTAGCGCTTCCTGTGAATCTCTCATTTTCGGCGGTAGAGCGATTGCGTTATAACAGCAGTCGTGAAGCAATGCTGCTGCTGGGTACCCTGCTGGCAATGGTCTTACCGGCCATGCTGGCATCAAAAACTATCCCCTTAGTTATCCTGTTTGTGCTTGGCTTGTTGCTGCTGGCGGTGTACTTGCAGGGCAGCCAAGGGGCAGTGGTTGGGGATCGGGAGCCACTGGGTCTAAACGTATTATTTGCTGATGTGCGGCTGCGTAGCTTAGCACTCCCGTGGTTTACCAATATGTTGGCTAACGCCATTCCCGGTACGGTGCTTATACTTTATATGCGTGAAGTGCTGCAGGCTGAGGACGATCTAGCTATTGTTTTAGTGAGTTATTTTCTAGCGGGTTTAGTCGGCGTGCCATTTTGGTATTTCTTGGCGAGACGAATCGGCAATTTACGGGCTTGGCGGGTAGGTTTGTGCAGTTCAGCGCTATTGTTTAGTTCTGCAGCGCTGTTGGGCGAGGGTGATGTCGGGTGGTTTATCGCGATCAGTATTGGTACCGGTCTGGCCTTGGGGGCAGACCAAGCATTGCCCGCGGTAATGCAAACGGGCTTGGCTCAGACATTGTCTGCTGAACACGGTGGGGCTGTGATTGCGGCGCGGATGTTCGCCTTGTGGAGTATGTTAGGGAAAGCCGCCATGGGGGTAGCTGTCGGCATTTCGTATTTGTGGCTGGGCAGTCAGGCGGAGGCTGCAACGCCGCCAGTATGGGCGATCAGCGCTGTATACGTTTTGGCGCCAGTAGCACTCAAATTATTGGCGTTTATTATGTTGGGCCGCAAATCACTGATTAATATTGAGGGGGATGGTAAATGAAAGGCGGACGCAGTGTTAAAGGTCATTGGAATCGGGCACTACCTATTTTGCTGTTCCTTGTCATTGGATCCCACGCCACGGGCTTACTGGCTGCGGCTAATTGGCAGACCGTGAGTAGTGAGTATTTCAGTTTGCTTTGGAAAAAAATAACCTACACCCAGTTGCAAGTGGATCCACAGCAAACTCTGCCTGACACGGGTGATATTCTTGCGCCTGAATACGCCAAACAAATCATCATTGAATATAAGATTGGCGTTTCTGCTGAGCGCTTTCGCGATATGACCGAAAAGGCCCTAGCTGGTGCCTATTCCCAGGCTGAATTGCTTCCTGCGGCTGGGGATATTGCGCGATTTTCCAGCTGGTACCAAGATGTCAAAACGGGTGATAAATATCGTCTTGCCTGGCGGCCGGCGCAAGGCTTGCAGCTTTATTTAAATGATGCGTATTTAGGGGTGATTGATGACCCAATTTCCGCTGCGCTGATATTAAGTGTGTGGCTGGGACCGGCGGCAGTGAGTGAATCCCAGCGCGATACGATGTTAGCGGCGTGGCGTCGAGCGCTTACTGACACCAAAAATAAGCTTTAGTTGCTGTGCGTTTTCGCTAAGATATTGAAATAAAAGATAATAACCAAATGGCATAACCTTAGAACATTTCATGCCCGGAGCAGTCAATTGCTTGAAAACCCTAGGCTGAATCCCTAGCATGCGCTGCTGATAGCCTGCCGGGAGTGAGTTTAGGTGAACAAGTCGACCACATTGTCCTTAGTATTGTTGAGTTTAGCCCCTGCGCTTGGCGTTAGCGCGCAAGAAAATACACAAACCCGGCGCGGCCTTAGCATCGAAGAAGTTTTGGTCACGGCGCAAAAGCGTGAAGAGGGCGCCAATGATATTCCCTTGGCGATTGCTACCTACACTGGCGAAGACCTTGTTGCCTTAGGGGTGAGTGATACCCGTGACCTTGGCAAATTACTGCCGGGCTTTAACTACGCCGATGGCGGCTTTAACACCCCAATCTACACCTTGCGCGGCGTGGGCTTTAATGAAAATAGCCAAACCGCGAGTGCCACGGTGGGTGTATACGTTGATGAATTCAATTTGCCCTTCCCGATTATGACCAAGGGTAGCAATGTCGACTTGGCGCGGGTGGAAGTGCTCAAGGGCCCGCAGGGCACGCTTTATGGCCGTAACACCACCGGCGGTGCCATAAACTATATTGCCAATAAGCCCAGTGACAGTCTGCTTTACGGCGGTAGTATTGGTTATAGCAGTTATGAAACCACTGAAGCTGATGGTTTTATTAGTGGACCACTGTCCGAAACACTCAGTGCGCGCCTTGCGCTGCGTGCGATTAATAGCAGCGAAGGCTGGCAGCGCAGCCGCACCCGTCACTCCAGCAGTGACGCCTATAATGGTGACACTGGCCGCAATCTTGGTGGTGACTACCAGCAATTTGGCTACGATACCTTGGGCGAGGTCGACAAGCAGAGCGGTCGTTTTTCACTTAGTTGGCTGCTTAGCGACAATGTTGATCTTAGCTACCACATTGATGGCTGGCGTGACCGCTCTGAGCCACAGGCACTGCAAGTGATTGCCATTGAATCTCAGAATGCGACCTTGGGGGCCGCGGGCTTGCATCCTGAAGTGGCAGATTACCCCGTGAACGACAAAGACACGCAGGACAGCCGCGCGGCCGATTGGCCCAATATTGGTATGGAATTTCGTTTAAACGACAGCTTTTACTCCACTGGTGTGAGAGTGGGT
>TARA_R110001599_G_scaffold188341_2_pt1 | contig 19199 bp, 32 predicted proteins | sample TARA_R110001599 | Tara Oceans TARA_R110001599 (sample SAMEA4398360) | marine metagenome | biome: Polar Biome; feature: [MES] marine water layer (ENVO:01000295) within the mesopelagic zone...; material: water (ENVO:00002006), including particulate matter (ENVO:01000060) such... | reverse complement strand
CTACGCTTGCACTGACTTCAATTCACGCCACTATCTTCTTTATCGCAGCCTATTTCGTAGGACACGACCATACGCACCACCAACATGAGGAAGAATAAATTATAAGTAGTAGAAACATACCATAGCATATATGGATGAAATCATTATTGCTGCGGCAAATGTTGTAGCAGCGTGGGATAACAAAGAGTTTCTAAAAGAACATATTGAGTCACTTCGTAAAGCAATTATACTGAACGTCCAAGTCTCTTGATGTTTTCTCGTTTAACTAAACCGAGAGTAATAGTTGAACCACCACGATTGTCCTCAACACTAACCTTTAGATAATCTGTATCAGAATAGTCTTCAAAGACTAAAGTCCTTTCAGAACCCAAATCAAGTTGTAAGCGCATAAACCCTTTAGGGTGACTCACTTATTTGAATCTATTGGTTTAGTCCATGTAGCGAGAACGGTATTCTGCATACAATTCATCAGTCAAATCAAAGATTTTAGCAACCATATCTTGAGGTTGGTTTTCTTTATCGCACTGTGCGGCAATAAGTTCAGTAGCATTGTTTAAACACATACCGAGAGTAATACGCTCTTGAACACTCATTTGACCCTCATCGAGATCCCCGATGAAGATACTGACACCATCTGGAGTCATAATAGTAATTTTAGATTGTTCTGCTGCTTTTTTGCCATCAAGAACTCCGAAACGCTTGCGTGAGCCTGTGGCTGTTTGAAACTTACCAGCATAGCGACCACGAATATCGTATCGTCCTACTTCGCCTTTGTCATTACTGACAGCATTTGGACCTTTTAAGAAATAGGCTAAAGTGCCGTCATCTCTTGTGTATTCCTTTGCTGCATATCCGTCTTTACAATTTATCTCTATTTTAACCATTTTGGTTCGCCTCTAATATTAAGTGGTAGAGGTCACCCTTATATACTTATTGTCCTTGTAAATTAGGTATCTATTTATGGACTGTGGCATCTTACAGTTGCAGAATCTACCATTTCCAATCTCAAAAACACCTGCTATTTTTTCTAAACTGCCCACATCCAAACTGATGGTATCCAAAAATGCCTCAGTGCCTATATTAGCCATATCCTCAATTAATTTACTATTGGGTGGTATTTCGGAAGGGTCGTATAAACCACAGGTGTCACATCTTGCCCAATCTGCAGGAACATAATCATCAATAGAACGTTTCATAAACTCAACCCCTTATATTAAATATGTGTGGACTGTTATTTATATTATTGCCCATCCTCTTATATTGTATTTTTGACTATATGTAGTTTAGGGTAGGTCTTGGAGACATGTTGCACAACATTGATATAGTCACAAAAAGAATAGTAATGTATGACTGAAAGTCCGAAAATATGGTCTATAGTTATTGAACCAGATCAACAATGTGAATGGTATGTTGGAGAAGTATGGGTAGAAATAGTTGGGCATCGATGGAGAGAAGATACTGTTGTAGATGTAGACTATGCTAACTTTGAACGTAGACTACACGAACAAATAAAGATACTTAAAAATATGTTTAACGATGGCACACACGAATCACTATTAGAGTTCTGATATTACTTTCTTATTGATACTTTGGTGACGATACTCTGGTTTTAGTAGACCCCATGCTTTAAATGCATCTTCACCAAAAGACATTTTAAGTCTGCTATTATAGTTTGATTTATTTTTTTTAACTTCTGTTATTTCTAACAGAGCCATATTACTAAAAGAGATAATTCCATTGCCACCATATGGCATTACTGCAATGTATCCTTGATATGTAAATCCATTCCAAATCGGAAATTGCATAACTGCATGATATAGATTTCCCTCAGTAATGTCGGAAGCGGCTTTCGCACCCATCCCCAAACGCTGTAACTCCCTCACATACAATTCCAAGTCATCATATGTTTTACCAAACTTTATTGGACCATTGATGCCTTCAGGTAATGGAACTAATAAATACTTATAATATTCAAGTCTACCAGTATCTGTCACCAAATGGTATACAAATGGAGCAGCAGGCTTATTGAGTCCCAAACTTTTGGTTTCAGCACTTACTTGAATATTGTCGATAAAATGGGGTGGTATCCATGGATCTGTATTAGTATTGTTGGTTTTTTCAGATATCGGATCTAAGAAAACCTCTTTACCATTGTCTACAACTATTTTTAATAGGCCATCATATAGGTCCAAAGGAATACTGAGGGTTCTCATAACTGCACTCAGCCGGTCTGCATTAAATGCCCAATATGTTTGTTCAACAGGTCTACCATGATATTTTTTATTTCCGAACTGCCATGCAGCCATTTCTGGATTTTTCCAAACTTTATTCTCAGTATATGCACTGTTTTCATCTCTACTCATAAACTCAGGATTCAGTATTAATATGTCTGCGTCATTGGACTCGGCATCAACCCCCGTCATGGATTCATAAGCCTCAGTTGTAGGAAAATAACCAAATACCGAAGAAAATATTTCCATTGCTATGTCCATAGAACCATAACCAGTATATTTAGACATGGTTTAAGTTACCCCCACAACTATTTATATTTACTTAAAAGATATACCACACGAACAGGTTTTAGTAGCATTAGGATTTCGGAACTTTAATCCACCACCCATCAAGGAATCATCCCAATCTATTTCTATTTCATTTAACAGTGTTGAGTCATCAACGTTGATAACGATTTCGATATTTTGAGATACAATAACTTGAGTCATATCTGGAGGACTCTTATCTAAGATCTGAACATCATATAAATATCCTGAACACCCACCACCAACGATTGTGATATAAAGATACCAGTCGTCATCAAATTGTTCTGAAGCCATACTTGATAATGTTGCGGCAGCAGTCTCAGTAATACTTAAATTACAAAACACAACGTCTTTTGGTTTGTCTGCAGTATATATCCCAACAGAACATCCAGCGTATCCATCTTCCATAATAATTATGGTGGTTGCTTCTTACTTATACTTTACCTTCAATCGAGCCGGATAGTTCTCCACTCAACCTTACCAGCAATAATTAAATCTCTAATGCGGCGTTGTTTTGTTGTCAATTGGCTTTTAGCGGCTTTTACATCTAATAGGACTACTTTTCCAACATCCATATTTGTTTCTTTATCTTGATGCCAGTCAAAAACTACATAATCGATAGGCTGTCCTAAGAAACACCAATCTTCTGATTTCCAATGTTCATCTATTTGTTCGTGAGAAACAAATGGTGCCCACTTCTCTAAAATCTGTCCTTTAGATGTATGTGCTGATTGTGCCCGACCTTTCTGCTTCTTCATTTCATCAGTCATACCAGTTAGACGTTGTTCTAAGATATGCACTTCGGATTCCCATTTCTCTTTATCGTCTTGTAAATATAATGTAGTTTCCTTTAGTATAGTTATGGCTTCATTAAGTTCATCGATCTGTTTGATATAGTGTTCTTGATTATCTACTACTTCAACAGGTTCTTCGAGTTCTTCAGGTTCTTCAGTAATTGGTAATAATAATCTAATAAGCCAGCAGACACAAATAAATAATAACGCCCATGGTAATACTTCTACCCACATACCCCGGCATTAGCGTGATTACCTATATGTAGATTCACTGACCGAGAGTATTTCTGTCAATTTCAAGAGCATCGCAGATATCATTGTATCTATTTCTAATTGTAACCTCGGTTACTCCTGCAGCAGCAGCGACATCTCGTTGAGTCCGATAACTTTCGGGATTCTTCATACAAGATAAATATACCACAGCAGCAGCAATTCCAGTAGGGCTACGACCTGTAGCAATCTTCTTTACTTTCTTTTCTGCTAATATACTCATGGCTTCTGCTTCAATAGCAGGAGGAACTTGTAATTTACTACAGAATGCGGGAACAAACCCTTGAGCACTACTTGGTGCAATACGCAATTGTAGTTGTTGCTTTACCTTTCTATATGTTCTTCCAATTTCCTTTCTTCCGATACGGCTATGTCGTCCGATCTCATCAAGAGTTCTGTGGATTCCATTAAGTCGGCAAGCAGCATGAATGCTGGCAGCGACTACACCTTCAATACTACGACCTTGAACCAATTTGGCTTCGGCAGCCTTTCGGTAAATATAAGCAGCCTGTTCACGAATCTGTTCATTTAATCCCATTTGACTTGCTAATCGTTGTAGTTCATATAATGCTTGAACTAAATTACGTTCAGTGCTGTTGCGAATACGAGTTCTTTGTTGCTGTCGGCGTAGTCTTCCCAATCTCTTACGAAACTCACCCTTGATAGGTGCACCTGAAGAATCTTTATTCATTCTACAAATATCTGTAGTTAGACCTTTGTCGTGTAGCAACCATGTTGCAGCCATTCCATGTCTTTCATTATTAGCACCTGCACCATCAGCAAATACTCTGTAGTCTTTGCCCATGTCAATAGCCAAGCCAAGTATAACTCCACAATCATGGCATTCATACTCGCCATTACGGTTTTCTTGAACCTTTACGCTACCTGCGCCGCACTCATTACAATCTTCTTCCCATGTCATACTTATTCACCTTGTTCTCCACCCTTATATACTTTTCGGTTTGTATATAAGATATTAATCCCTCCAATTGATAGGAAGTATGGTGGCTTGTGTTACTTCCTTTCGCTTACTATTATAAATTAATTTAATCTCTTGAGTCATAGAAGTTGCACGGATCACTTGATAAGGTTCAGCATATTTAATTTCAGTTATGGTAGCCTCATTACCATCATATCTGGTAGTCAATGCTATTGCCTTGAAAAGTTTATCCTCTTTGTCCCACATATTTTGGGTTTTTCCTGTCAGCATCTTGGCCATCTTTGTTTTAGATATTGTGTCTCCTTCTTTCATTCCTCTTCATCTCCTTCAGGGGTCAGATATTGGAAACCACATTTAAGACAAAGGGTATAACCCGAACTTCCCATGTCGTATGGTTGGTTGCAGTCGCATGGTTCTTTTAATGTTTTCATTCTTGAATCACCTCATCACATTTTAAACAAGTAGTAGGATGTGTTCCAGCGTGTCTTGGAATAGGTTCTTCGCATTCACACTTCATGCAATCAACTCGGCAGATTTAGGATATGCTTCCAGCAAACAACTCAAACAATAAGACCTACTGTTATTGTATTGGACACCAATATTTACTTGGCATATGGATTCATTATCACAAGAGTCGCACATTTTCATTCACCTCTATTTAGATTATAAGGATGACGTTCATCATAATGTCGATCAGCACGACCGAATAGCCATACTTCATGACTCTTTGTGCGAGCCACACTATCTACCTTTACCTTGCGAATCTTGCGAAATCGCTTATCTGCTTTTAATACACAGAAAATCTGGCGTGGACGTATTTCATGAACATGACCTTTGTTCAAAATCTCTGCCAATTCAGTTGTTAAGTATGCTCTATTTTCCATTAGTTCGTAGGCATTCACCCTTCGGCGGTCTACCCATGCGTGTTTTCGTCCCATTTTTAATCACTTCCAAGTAGTCCTGCGAGTTCCCCTATATAAAGGCTATGGTTAAACATATCATTCAGCCTCATATTCTTCATAGATGTAGCCACAATCACCACAACTACAATCAATGCAGCATTCTGCCTTCTCGATACTAAACTTTAGTCTTTCCATAGTATTCACCACATCTTCCAGCCAGTTCTTGTAGAAACCAAATACATTTGGACGGCCTTAACATGGTGGCATTCCTGCTTTTTCATTTTATTAACAGGGCAAGCACACTTGATATTGTCATCATCCCAAACAGCAACATTCCAATCCTTACCAGAATTGCCTGTCACTCGGAAATAATCATTCTTTACTCGCATCACCTTACCTTGTCGCAGTAGGCTGATGGCCATTTGTTGCCGATCTCTTTCATCGCTCATGGGTTCTAATCCCTGTTAGCACCCTTATATACTTATTTGTTATACAATAGTTAGGGATATTATTACTACTAAAAATACGATACTGATAAATAATTCAAACCATGGGGTTTCGTTGTCTGGAGGATCTGGGTCATATGTTTCCCAACCCATAATTAGTGTTGTCCGCACCACTTATTTATATCTTAGCGATATTTTTCATTGCGTTCTTGTTTTAAATGATCTGAGAAAGAGTTCCTCATTTCTTCCATTAAGACTCCATCTTTGGCTTCAATATCCTTAGCACATTCACAGCAAATACCAATAACTTCAATACATTTAGCATCCTTCCAATTGCTTACTGGTCTTTGACACATCATGCATTTCTTTGGCCACGTCCAAGTATTAATAGCAAAGATATTAGACATTATATTTCCTCCAAATAATTTTATAGTGACCCTCTGCAGTATTATGACCGAACTTGAGTTCCCAGTCCCGTTCCCAATTTGATTTAATTAGTTCAATTATCTTTACCTTTATAATATTATTTTGATTACCTGCCCATTCCATTTCAAATAAATGAGTTTTTTTGCCCATGAATATATCTTGTGTAGAATCATTAGTGTCCGCCCACCCTTTAGACGAGAAAGAAATATAATGTCCCCCTTTGTTCGGCAGACTCCCATCAGGTTCAAAGTGCAGTTCCCAACCATTTAAAAACTCATCAGTCATTTTTTGTATATTAGTATTACTTTGTGCCCAAGACGATAATTCATCATCATACATTGAAGCACCAGATATGGTGAATCTGTCCATGGTCTGCAACCAATTTATTACTTCAGACAAAGTTATGTCTCCTAAAAGAAAACTCCATTTGCCCGTTGCCATCACGATGCCAGACACTCAGCGACCAAGTTTTTTCCCAGACAGATTGAAGTCTTTCGTTCAACTCTTCCAAGACCCTTTCCATACCCTGTTCCATCAAATATGGATAGTCCCAAATCTCAGATTTTGAATGGGAATCATAAATATCTATATTTATATCTTCTGTTGAAGCCATATCTATGTCAAGAAGCATACCCGTCATTGCGAGCATGATTGCATCTTTTTCTTCAGGTAGTCGATAAATATGATCTGAAAGACTATTGTCATAATACTCAACATATAGCACTACGGCTTTAGGTCCAGCATTTTTCATCCAGTTTATTACTTCTGACAGGGTTTTCACCTCTTAATAAGTTTAACCGAACCGCCGTGTGCCTTGCTTCCCAAAGTAATTAATAATGCATCTACGAGGAACTTCTTATTATTTTTATATTTCCATTCCTTTCCGGGTTTAATCCATCCCTGAACTTCGATAACAGATCCCGGTCTGAGCACAGATTCCAATTGTTTGGCAGGATTACCTGTTAGTGATACATATGCTAAAGTGTCTCCACACCCCGGCGTAGTCACAGGGAACTTTATTTCTCTGTAAGCAATACTTTTCTTATTTTCCTTATAATTATTTACTGCACCACACTTCCAACAACGCTCTTTGGATTTATTACCATTATCTACGTCTTTTTGCGATGCTACCCATGCTTGCTTACATTTATTACATTTACGTTCATATTGTTGATAAGCAACATCTGTCCCACGAGGTCCTACGAGGAACTCACGATTATCAATTCCAGCACCATCAGTTACAACTAATTGTTGTTCTGGTTTTAGTGGTGTTCCTAATCTACCCCACTTACCTTTCTTCTTTGCACTTTGTTTAACTAATACATCGTAAAATGATTGTAGTCCACACCAAGAGTTTCCAGCAGGTGGTGACTTAGGAAGTTTAGGAGTATTAGTCCAAGCACCGATATAATCTGATTTAGCCCCTTTCTTAGCAGCCTTAAGTTTATCTGGGTCTACCTTTTTGTTCCAAGCATCATTAAGTATCTTTAATTTCTCAAGTGGATCGTCATCTGCTTCCCATGTTTCAGTAAACTGTGTTTCTGATTTTGCTGCTTTTGTTAATGCATATGCACCAAGTAATACAGCACCAAATGGCCACAGTCCAGTCAACTTATCTAAATCCATACATATAGTGGTTTGCGCCTGCTATTTATATTTGTTTAATCGTGGTATTACAAAGTATCAAATAGGTGACACCTATTAATAAAATTATGGATTGCCCTATTTGTGGTTGGAGAATGATTGAAAGAAAACAATGGAGTGCAGGTGGCTACGCATTAGGTTTATTTTATTGTAATGAATGTGAATGTGAAGTATCTATAAAAGCACCAATCGCCAATGTCCCTTCGTGGCCAACACTTGAAGAAGAATAATTAGTTTCCAGATTTATATTTCATAAATCCTAATAGACCTATTACTCCAACAATCGGCAAAACTAATTTACCCAGACTTGTTGGTTCTTGAGTTGTTTCACTTGTTACTGGTGTGGTAATACTACTTTGTGTTGTAATAGTTGATGTATCTAACCCACTGGCTGGTGTTGGTGATGTGGTAGTCACCGAAGGGCCTGCTGCTGCAGTTGATTCTCCTAAGATAGTTGGTATTGTTTTTCGATCCTCTTCATTTAAAGGAACTCTCGTTGATTGTCCACCACATCCTGCCTTAATAATGGTTTGGACCTTTTTCATATTTAGTGCACCAGATGCCTCGTCTGAAGCAATCCAAGACGCCTCTGTAGTATCTATTATTATTGTTCCATCAGACATAACACCCCACACCTTACGAGGACTTGAGTAATCCCCTCCCCAATACTTTAAATAACCGGGTTTATTTTTTGATGGCCTATATGTAATAGTAGGGTGTGTTGATGTTACTGCATTCGTGGATTTTCTGTATTTCCGTGCGTAGTTACTTATCTGTTGTCCACATCCAGAGACATCATCTTTTCCACCACAAGTGCAATCTTTTGTATATCCTGCTGGGTCATATTTATTACAACCCTTTGGGTGGTAAATAACTGCTCCATTAGAGCAATCAACAGTCATACTTCCAACAGCCCAACATTTCATATGGGGGTCGTTTGTTTTTGTCCATCCAGCATTACAAGGCCCACAGCGAGAATTGTCCTCTACCTTACAATCTTCACAGAAATCTACACTATTTGAATCTTTACAACCTACTTTAACTTCTACATTAAAGTCCCTTTTCGGTGCATCAAACCACACATATGCATAAGGACTTGGTTGGTGCATAACTATATTTCTATTGGCCTACTATTTATATTTAGTTAAAGAGGCCATTTGCTTGCATATATATGATGGGAATCCCTTGTGAGGCATACCAATCAATTAGGGGTTTAATTACTGTCCACCCACCGCCTTTACTGAGTCGAGGATCCCACTGTTTTTGGGTTAAACACATAACCATATTTACCATGGGTCTGTCCAAGTTCATTGTATGCTGTTTTATAACAGGGGTTTTCAATTGCATCCAATTGATAGGTATTGAATCAAGATAATTGGTATCTGTGTTAATAAAATCTGGCCAATCTCTTCCTATCATCGCCATCGTTATCTTTTGGGCATCTGCTCCAATTCCAATTCTTGGTTCCATCATTCTATTATGCATATCTATTACATAACCCACCCAATCACTCATACCTGATTCTAAATTGGGGTCACTCAAACCGGGATCATACCAATAAACTGTATCTATTTCTCTTGTATGTAACCAATCCACCATGGCACCTATTTGGGACAAACCATCTATTTTCTTAAACGTGGGTTTACCAATTAAAAATATAGAACTCATTCTTCACACCTTCCAAAATACATTCCACAAGAGCCACAAACTAATGATTTCTTATCTACATCACATCTGCGTGTGCATGGCCCACCATAAATTATATATTCAACCATAAAATCACAACAATTTAGCATCTTTCATGGCATCAAAAAAGGGAGTAATTTGATCTACTTTGATATTTGTAATTGGGTCTTCAAACTTCCATAATGTCGCCATCTTATGGCCAGATGAGACTTCCAGAAACACTTCCACCTTCTCAACATTTTTATAATCTACTCGTTGTTGGATTTGCATGTTAGTTCTTGGAGTTCCTTTGGCAAGGGCATTATAAGTCATACCTTTAGGATCGTATTGCACCCAATTAGAAACTGTTTGTAGACATATAGTTGATTTCATATCCTTCTGTCTTTTGAAACGATATTGGCTCGTTTGTTTTTGTGAAGGGTCCTTATTGGTGTGTATTAGTGGAGAATGAGTAAACCAGTTACGTTTTCCAGAAGAATTACCAAATGGTTGGTTAATCATAGTTAATTATTAACTCGTTAACTATTTATAATGTTCTAAACATATGGATTGGAAATCCAAGATCTGAACTACCATCTCTATTCAGTATCATTTTAGATTTAATTACTTCTCGAAGTTTGTCATATGGCAATAAACGGGTCTGACCTTCAATTACAAAGGCAAAATGTATCTCAGTGGCACTGCCATAACCCATTTTTAACATATCTTTAATTTTATCCATAGTGAACCACCACCCACCTTCATATAAATATCCTGTATTCATCCACTCTATGTCGGCGTCCTCTCCCTTATCTTCTTCTGTTTTAACAGCATCAGGTTCATAATCTTTCATCTCAAAGCCACAATTGACGCATTGATTAGTATAACCACTTGGACTTTCATCGCACTCTTTTCGTTTGAAAACTTGATTGAACTCATCTTCCTTCATTTTCTTAGGACGACTTTCTTTCCAACGAGCATCGTATTCAGTAGTATTTGTGCAAGAATAGCAGTAAGCATAGATCGGTTCCCAGCGGTTTCTTATCTGAACAACTGTATTTTCACCTGCTGCGTCATAGAGTTTTTCACCTGTAATAGCACTCCCCGGCGGAACGGGAGTATATACTATGCTAAAATCGTCCATGGTGTTAATATGGACTACCACTTATTTATACTTGGCTCTGTTTGATTATAGTGTCACAACACATACAGGTTATTACATAACAAGTATCTTGCTTCAAAACCTTCTTCAAAGGATGGTGACAAATATCTGACTTAATCCTTAATGTTTTAGTAACCATACTACCACTTACCTAATGGACACTTGGCAGAATCTATTTGTGTCTTTAATTTCATATTGCATCCACAGATGTTGCAGAACTTCCCAGTTAATTTTTTAGTCAATTCAGGACAATCACCGCAGATCTTCATGCGTCCCACATACTGTTTAATACCCATAATAACCATTTATATTTATATCTATATAACTCTTCTTTTATTTATGGTTTGTGGTGGCTTTGCGAGTTCTGGATTCCAACCCCAACCAATACCGACCTGTGATTGGATGTCATAATCCCATGGGGAGGCATCACCAAAAACAGTAGTAATCTCAAAAAATCCACCTGAGTCCTTAGTAATCTTAAAGATACTGCCATTACCCGAACCAAATAAATTATTAACGGTGACTATTACTTCCTTCTGTATGTCAACTGATTCTTTTTGCCTTGGTTGTAACTCAATACGTGCTCTTAAGTTTTTTGCATCCAGTTCCCATTTGATATCATCGACTGTAAAGGTTCTTGAATCATCTTTAACAATTTTCTCTAAATGTTTTTTAAGGTTTTTTGTTTTTGTTTCCCATACTTTATCAGTCGTTTCTTTTTCAAATACCATCTCAAGCCAATAAATTGATTCATCCATACCATACTCACCATGGTCAAATAGTGTGTCCAGATATTCCTCAACCTCCAAACCCGATTCCAAATCCAACATATCCAGCCGGTTACCTAAATCTAACCCGCCAAATGTAATTGTGTCAGGTCCATCTTGTTCGATATCGGGATCTTCGCCATCGCCCTCACCTTTTCTATAAAAGAACCATGGATGACCATTTTCGGTTAAATAATCCTGAAATAGTTTAATCTGTTGAATTGATGGGTATGACTCATACCATTTCCACCCACTAAAGAACAAATGGACCAATTCAGGATTGTCCCTAAAATATTTGTCCTCATACCAGACCTTTTTATATTTTAAATCTATGTGGGTAACATCTTCCCAATCATTTAATGGCATTTTTGGGCATATCTCTTCATACATCTGCAGTTGGCTTGATGGAAATACAAAACCACCATAAGACCTGTAACCCATTACTTCCACTCCCTACCGTTTTTCTGAAATCCTGAAATATATATACGATAAAGTTCATCATCCTCCGAATCATTTAATTGCAGGGCTAACATTATGTCTGGGCTCTTGGCTGCAACATCTGTTAAGTTTATTGGAGGGTTCAATTCGGGATTACCTGCTTCTCTCAGCCTCTTATCGAGATTCTGGAAGATACCTTCTGCTGCTTTGATGGCCTCATCAGAGTCATTAAATACCCATTGCATTATCGGAGATACTTCTTCCAATAGGGCAGGATGTTGATCGGGATCTCCACTACGAGTCAAAGTTAAAATATAAATAGTATTTCCTAAGAAATAGTTGATAACGTTACTCATGATAATACCCCAACATTAGGTTATCACTACTACTATAAATATATAACTATTCAAAGTTTGCTATCATACGACGGAAACATTGATTTCCTGCACGATATCTTAGTCCTTCCTTTTCCCATGGATGCAATAATCTGCCGACATCATCAGCAGTTTCAAACTTTTCTTTAAACAATATATTTATTTCTTTATCTGATAGTGGCCACACCACTTGCTGGTTAGTAGAGTAAGGAAGACGAATGAGTCCTTGTCTATAATTAGGGCTTAAATCTAAACTTGGATGTGCATTTCCTGTGGCAGCAAAGGTAGTATCAGCGACTACACGAGCATAGATTCTACCCAAATCTCTCAAAGGGTCCTCATTATCTTTTAAATCATGAAGGTGAACTCCAGCCATCTTTGCAGAATCATCGCCATTAAGCCAAACGTGAAAACCTTTTCTTCCCGAAAACACGATAGTTGGCTTCATTCCAGCCTCAATTAAATAATTATATACTTCATGGCTGTCTTGAAAAGATATACTCAAATTAACGTGATCAAAATCCCATACCATGTTTTTGCCTAACCAAACCTCTTCAAACTTTAAACCATATGGTTTGAGTCCTGCAGGTGTCAAGAAATGTGCCCATCTTTCTGAGTATCTTTTTCTTCCAGCAGTATTCACACCCCGGCCTTTAATTCTGTAGGGTGGTGGCATCTCGGGAATTGCCTTCCAGTTAACTTGATTAGTAGAGATAAATATATCCAAGTGACGTTGGTCAACCCCTAACATAGTAATCCAACTATCAAAATCTTTACTCCAAGCGATGCGAGTCTGACGAATCCCAATTTGTTTACCGTCAGGAAGACTCCATGTCCATTTAACTTCTCGGTTCTTTGCAATAGTTGCGATGTTACCTACGATTGCCGGATCTCTTAACCACTCGGCTTCCATAAATATATTTACTGAGAGCACCTACTTATGCATTTCCTTAATTATCTTCATTAGTCTGGTGTCATCATAAGTTGAAGAAGATAAATTATATACATCGGGATCTTTATCTTTAATCTTGTGTTTCAATTCAGTAAACATAAGTTCCACAGCCATACTTGATACAGACAGATTGGGGTTGGCTTGGTGCTCTGCTATTTTTCCTCGCATCCAATCGTGTCGTTTTCTGAACTCCGGTAATGGCATAATAGGATAATTACCCATTATATATTTTTGCATCTTTGAATCTTCTCCAGCCATAGCACCACGTCTTTTAGTATTAAGAATCACCAAAAGCATTTCTGCTTGTAAATCAGGCAAAAGTATTGCCATAATGTATCCTGAACCCGATCTGCCACCTTCCATCATGTAGGATATACTTACCGAATTGTTCATTTTCGTTTGCTGTATTTTGAAATCCTCCACACTAAGTAGGGCAGAAATATCTGCATCACCACTATCGACAATCATTATCCATGGTTTCATATTCGGTTCTATGTCACCTATTAGATTATTTATATCTGTTAATGTGTGATTATTTATTGCACAGGGGGCTACAGTGACTCTTGCCTCATTACCATCTGCGTCTTTTAGGGCTTCTTGTGATAAACTACCAAATGCCAAATTAATTATTTCTTTTTGTTCTTTAGTTAATTCTGAAGTGTATTCAACAGTCCCAACAATACTTTTTGCGGCAGGGTCTCGTCTATTATTTAATCTTAAATCATTATTCTTAAGCCATTTTACCATGCCTTCTTGTCCACCGGCAATAATTTCTACAGTATTACCACGCAAACCTTCATTTTGCATCTCGCCATCTACTATCTCTAATATCATATGGTTATTCGGAAAAAGTGTAGCATCACCCACCCTATGCCATGTGGAATTATAAATAAACCAAGTGATTATATCCATTGAAGCAACACCTACCGTGACATTGCTACTATTTTTTTGAATGCATCTTCTTCAGTTATCATACCAAGACGAATATATTGTTCTAACTCTAATATTGCTTCATTAAGTCTGACTTCTTGCATACCAACTTGCGTTTTCATAACTTTATCCACAATACCTTTAGGCTTATTCCAAACTACTGCTCCATTAAACTCGTCCAATGTTTTTTGATCTTTGTGAATTAAATTAGTTATAGTTAATGGCTTTTGTTTCTTACTCCTTGCAACTTTTAATGCCCTTGCCAACATCCCATCTGAATCTTGACTCCAATCTTCTGCACCATACATATCATCCCAGTTATTTGGGTCCATACAATGCTCACACATATTTTCAGTATATCCTTCCAACATGATTTCAACTAATTCACTATCTTCGGAAGTAGCACCGCAAAATAAACAATTTAGTGTAGGAGTTTCAACTAATTCTGACTTCAAGCGTGGATCGCTTCCAATCGTAGAGATAACTTTACCCTTGTTGTCACCACTAATTACTTCTGACTCTGCCCGCAACTTTAACTTATATGCCTCTCTGAAAGCATCCCTATCAATACTATTTTTCATAATTGGTTGGTATCCTGATTTATTACGGCCATCACTGTGGCCATCATTGTAAGCCATGTTGTATGCTTGTTGTTCTGCTTCAGAATAGTGATATTGAGAATCTACCCCATAGCCTAATGCCCAATCTTGGATATTCATTGGTTGTATATTGTATTCCCAATCATCGTCAGCATTGTGAACTCTGAATCTGTTGCTGTGGGAAGAACAAGGATAACAAAGAACTCCTAAGTCTGGTGATGATGGATTCATCCTCCACTTTCCACCTTTTCGGCATCTATCACACTTGTTATCTTTATTAATGGCTTGGTCCATAGACCAATCATCACCTTCTGCACCAAATGATGGTTTAGAATTGAACCATGCTAATACACTTCCAGTTAAAACAGCGTAGAGAGGCCACATACATATATTTACTTGCTTTCGCTATTTATATTTTCGCTGAGCACGGAAATTAAAGAATCCAAGGATCTCATATCTTCATCTTCCTTTAACCAGATGTTATCACAGATAGTTTTGCGGAAAACACCTTTATCTTTAACATCGCTTGCCCAATTCCAACCCCAAAGTTTTACTTCAGAACCTTCTTTATTGGCTTCAGTAGTTGCCCAAATAACAAGAGCATTTTTAGCCACATATTTATCTAATTGAACAGGTGGTATACATCTTTTTAGGGAATCCCACTGATGGTTACGTAATCCTTTTATCTCAATTTTTTGGTCACCACACATAACATCTGTATGGCTCGTTAGGTTCTCGAAATCAGCAGTAATTTTCTTACCTTTGATTTTCCATCGCAACCATCCAAATACACCATATTCACATTTAGTTCCAATTAAACAACCTTCTATGCGATTGTGTTTATAATTACCACTACCGCCTTTGCCGAATCTATTATCATAGTAGTCCACAGACTTTTGTGCTAACTCAACAGCACGTTTAAGATCGACTGGTGTTAAACCCCACTTATACATCTTCATCACCATGATTCAATAAACCGCATTGATTATCTGCTAAGTCTTGAATCTCACCTAAACTTAATTCAGGATTATTCTTCCAAAGGTGTGCTGCTACTCCGCTGACGCCCAGTTTTCCCCACAATGTCTCTAACAGACTTTTCTTCATAGTCTTTATCGGTGTTGCTACCCTTATCTATCTTTGGGGTGTGAGGTCCTCTAATAACTCCTTTATCTGAACGAGTTTTACGCTTTTTTGGCATCTGAGATACAGATTTAACCTTTTTGGGCTTCATACTACTGACTATTGTATGTTTGTGTCGTCTTGGTGCTGGTTGTGATCCAGCAACATCTTTTATTTTAATTGCTTTGGGATTGGTAGGTGCTTTACTTAGTTCGGTAGGTGGTGAACGACGAGTTAATTGTCCTGCAACTATTTCAGAACCAAATGTTTTACCTTTCATGGGTGTTTGGACTGCTGCAAAATATATTTTATATTCTAATGCTTCATATGACATCATATTTAAACATCTTAAACAATATTGATTCCACTCTTTTCCTTCTTTGTATGGAACAACATCCCTGACATTTAATACAGTATTGGTAGTAATAACTTTACTACATAGACATTTTTTCATATCTGGTTGGCCATAACCACCAGTCATATGCTTCTTTTTCTTATTATCTACCCATATAAAAATGGGAACGGGGGACAGAATCTCATTATCGATTGGCACATATAGTCTTTCTCTCACTCTCCTATATAAAGGCACCGCTGATTAAAGTTAAATAGTTGAACGCCTAACTATTAAATAGAGTCTGTGTATTATGTCTGCAACACCTACCATATTTCAAACGCCTGTGAGTGGATTGATTGGTAATTGGGCCACAGAAGATCTTCCCACAATTTCTCTTAATAGTCCTTCATTCCTTACCCAATGGGTTGGTAATAACTTAACAAATATATCTAATTGGTATGGTGGTCCGTCTTCTGAACTTAATTGGAAACAACAATCATTTGAACAGCAATCATCTATGTGGCAATCTGACTCAGGTGAAACTAATACTATGGATTATTGGCAAAATGCATATGTCGTCAGACCAAATCCAGATGGAACTATGAATGCCTCACCCAAATATACTTCAGGACTGCCTGATTTAACTTTAAGAAAGGTCGATGCTATGAATAGTGAAGATAACCTTGGGCCCGGTGGTGAACAACAACCAGAAAAGGTTACGTTGGATAAAGATGATTCTGGCTCTGGATCTGGTTCAACCACTAATGAAAATGTCACTATAGATTTAACTACTCCTGATGGTAGAGCCCCATATATTCAAGGTGCACTTGTTGTATTGGGTTTGTTAATTTTATTAAGGAGGTAAAAATATGTTATTAGGTAATAGTATTTTTCAGACTGAAGTGCTGTTTAATACATCAACATATTCAGTCCCTTTCGTTAATAGCGAATCTTGGGTAAAAACTGCCTTTACTACTTTCTTCAATAATTGTTGGGGTCCTCGGTGGTATAGTGATGGCAGACAGATTCAAAGTATAGAGGCTATCGTCCAAACTCAAAGTCCAGATACTGTTGTTTCAGATACTAATAATACTGCAGGTTCATATGCATGGGACATTAGATTTAATACTACTGGTGGTTCAGACCCCATGTCACCAAATCCATGTCATCAGCGGTTTTATTATAGACCTGCAGAACCTTGGACAAACATCAGTGATGCTGCTGATGGCAGCAATGGATCCTGCACTAATTATATGGATATGTTAATGGGATATGATGATTCAGGTCCTGAGTCGGTTGGTGTTTCTACAGGAACTTTTACTAATTTCGATAGTGGGACTGTTCCGGAAGCAACATGGGAACTTCAAAACACATCAAAATGTATTGGTGGTGACTGTCAGGCTTATAGAATATATCAAAAGGTTGGCGAAACTTTACCATACAAGTTAATTTACTATGATTGCACTACTGGTGAAGGAGTAAATCTGGATTACTTCGCTACCCGTAGTGAAGCAGACAGCATCGGTTCTCAATGGATTACTTCTGAAAATACTAAGGGTTCACAAAACAGCACCGGATGCACTGACCAAGGTGTTCTATATCCATGGACAGATACAACCAATGGAACTAATGGCGGCGGCAGTGGTGGTGGCGGTAGTGGCTATCAACCAATACCATGTGGTGATTCTAATGCAATTGTGTTATCTGATGGTAGTTGTGGGGCATGTAACTCAGGATATGCCAAAGAGGGTGGCAAATGTGTTGAATCAAAAGTAATACCGTGGATGCTCTATGGTGGATTAGGCTTAATGGGATTAGTAGGTTTAATAATTTTAAAGTGATTGTTTCAATTCAAAGGATCTTTTATGTCCTTATCTCCAAGGACCCATCTAAGTGTTTTAATTACGCCTTCTAATGCTTTCTTATTACGGGCAGCATCCTTCATGATTTTCCTATTATTCTTTTCTTGTGCTGCAAAATATACTGATACCCAATTATTCATTTTGCGTTCAGCCTTATCCAACATAACCTCTATTTCTTCCCAAGTATGGGCATAGGTAAAGTGATCGGAGTCCTGATGGTCGGACATGTTTTGGCTTGCAGATTTCATAGTATCCTTTGTTGACCGAACAGTTATTTATACTTAACTACATATAGTCGTCAGGCCAATAAATATTATGGGTCACTACTCGGATGTATACTTCGGTTACAGCGAAAACGTGGCAAATAAGGTAGAATCATTGTTTCGTAAGAAATTAAGAAATGTTGTTGCATCTTATGGCACTGCGTCTGAACCAATAGATTTATTTCAAGACTATTTTGTTGGCAAATATCGGGATTATGGAAGCAATAATGATTATCATGATGCATGGATGGTATGCACTTCTAAATCTGTTAAGTGGTATGATAGTTATGTTATTCCCGGTGCAATAACTGCCATTGTTAAATATATGGAAAAGAACCCGATAACATTTCCACAGATAGATTGGTTTTGGATAGAGGTGGGTGAACAGTTTCCTGCAGATCGGAATGATTTTACTTATTATGGGGATATTAATTACTCTCCAATGGACATGTCTTTGTCAATAAATGAAAAGAAGGGTGATGGATACGACATAGAACATATTGATGATGCAAGATTATATCCTGAACCATTGCCACCATATTCTTTTGGAACAATTAATCATGCATACATTGATGACTGGGTTGATTACATGAATAAGGAAGATAGGATAATGCCTGATGATGAGATTTGGGGGTAAATATATCTTGTTCCAACTCATGAGGTGGCGGTTCGAACTCTTTTTTGGATACTTCATCAACTAAATACAAGTTATATGACGGTCCTGATGCTCTGATCGCTAACAAACTACTGCAGATGGGTGGACAATACAATTTAC
>TARA_R110001599_G_scaffold70543_7_pt1 | contig 19202 bp, 17 predicted proteins | sample TARA_R110001599 | Tara Oceans TARA_R110001599 (sample SAMEA4398360) | marine metagenome | biome: Polar Biome; feature: [MES] marine water layer (ENVO:01000295) within the mesopelagic zone...; material: water (ENVO:00002006), including particulate matter (ENVO:01000060) such as...... | reverse complement strand
GCGAGCCTCATTAGCCCCGAGCGATAGCGCTGGTTTAATGCGGCGTTGTCGTTGACGAACAACAATGATTCTCGCTTTTGGGGTTTTGACAAACGGAACACCTTCTCTGAATGCAACTAGTGCCGCGCAATGGGCTGTGCACGTTCCGGCAGCGGGTCGGTCCCCGGGTAGGGCGCGGCGACGGTTTCATTAAACTGACCGACCCACTGAACATCATCCGCAAGAATGTGCGCAAGAAACTGGCGATCTCCTAATGTCGCAGCGGGCACGGCGTCCGCCTTTCCGCCCTTCGCCACAAGGGTATAGAGCGGGGATTTTTTGAGCAGATTCATCAACCCATGGGCACCGGCCCTGCGCATCATCCGGCCCAGCACCGCCGCAGAACGCGCAACCGCCAGGCTCGCGGGCTGAATCTGATCATTCGCACGAAAGTTGAGGTCGCCAAGCTCGACGGCCCGTACGCCAATGAACGCAAAGATGGACCTAGCAATATCGGCCGCATGGTCCTCGATCTTTGCCTGGTTAACCAACAAGACATTGGCCGCACCGAAATCTGCGGCCCAAGAAGCACAAAAGTGCCGATAACGACTGGAATCAATCAGTTCGGGATAGCGCTTCAACGCCTCTCCGAATGACCCCTTCATCCGTCCACGCAAAAAGTGATGGCGGTAGAGCGAGTAACATCGATCAACAGGGTCGCGCAAAGCGATGATGATCTTTGGACTACCCTGCGAGCTGGCAATGCGCCTTCTCGCACGCTCATCCGCGAAGTAAGACGGAGCCACTTCACCGACTCGGAATACGCCCACTGTTGCGTCCTTCTGCCGCAAGGGCGAGCCTTCAAAATGACGCCAATACCATTCCAGACCCTTTGTATAGCGTTGATCGAAAAAGAAGGTTTCTTTTGTCTTGCTGGGCAATGCCACATCGGGATGCCTGCGCAGCACCTCATCGATCCAGGTAGTGCCAGCCTTTTGGGGCCCGACCACAACAAAGTTTAATCTGCTAATGCAGGATTCCTCTACGGGACTCCGTCGATCTTCAGTCATGAGACGTCACTCACACCACTACAGGTTTTTTATAGGCAGATAGCATCTGCAGCGCAACAAAGGAGGTTCAATATGGATACTGATAGCCAAAAGCACCGAGCTCTGCTGCGAACAATTTTCTAACAGCTGCTTTCTCTGCTGAGCCATAAATCTTATGATATTCATGATGCGACGAACCCTTCTTCATATTGAACATCAACGGCACGACAGGAAGCCCGATTCGCGTAAGCATGCGCTCATAATCAGCTTCTATATTCTCGAATCGTCCAACAAAATCCATTTGCATATTGTTTTTTATAGTCATCATCTCCCAGTTTGAAACGCCACCATAATGTAGAAATCCCGACTTACTTGATCCTGATTCGATCAGCTTCAAATACTCTATAAATGACATTTTAATGGTGGTCGTTCGCAGCCGCCAGAAGTAATCTGACGCAACACGCTCATAGGGATTGCGCGTAAAACATACCTTTGTGTAATCACGCCATCGCTCGCCCAAGAACCGCGCGGATTGAGCTGCACTGGGGTGGGGGGGGTTCCTCCCAAGCGATCTGGAAAAATGCCTTTTTACTGCAATGTTTTGGGCTTGAGGCCATGACTTACCAAGAACCCTAGCGGAAGCAGCAACTGCCAATGTCGTAGGCTTCATCATGATTTTCTTAATTGCCGGCGGAGGAACCAATCCTGCGGCGATAATTTCATTTAAGCTACCTATAACTATGTCTTGATCCTTCAAGAATGGTGCCAGGCCCACCTTCATGGAGCTCCCAGCAACCTTTCGACAGTGCACAAAAATGAATCTTCCCGAATCAGATACGATCATTTCTCACTCGACTCGATGGCAAATTATATCAGTATATATAAGAGCACTTGCTGTCGCTGATTGATACATTTTATCGCTTTTCCAATCGACCAGTTTATGCCGGCATTAAATATCTTCAACCTATAAGCATCTAATTATCTTTTGTGATCTCCGAGAACACTTCATGAAATATAGGCGATAGGATTGACGCACCAGTGAGCGTCAGGTGATTGGAATCAAAATAGTATGGACTATTATCTGATGCGGCAATCTTACAAGCCCCATCCGAAGGGCACAATAGCGGCGATGGATCGTAGGTTTTTACCCCCATCTCCTTAATAACAGGAATGAGACGCCTGTAATCTTCTGAATTCTTGAATTGAGCGTCAAGGGACACTTTTGGAATCTTGATTCCCAGCGACTCCCAGTAAAGAGATTCTGGAACATGGAAATCATAAACGGGAACGGGACCGATTAGAAACACTCTAATTCCGTGCTTATTCGCGAGATCAACCGCCTTAATGAGCTCGCCTGCGAATTCATGTCGCCCATAGACGTTGCTATAATGAAACACTATCGAGTCTATTCCATGCTCCAAGGCGCCAACGATTAATGCATCAGCACTCGGGCCAGCGCCAATAAGTGGATTATTAGCCACCATGAAATAGGTCGACATGCCTAGTCTTGCTGCGTCTCTAGAAAAAGTCATCTTTATCGAATCAGCATGGCTGTTCCCAACTAGAAGAATCTTTCCAGCACCCTGTGCTGTTCCGATGCGGCAAATAGTTTCTATTGGATTTAAAATCCTAAATACCTTGCCGCATCTATAAGCAGACCTGTCGGTCCAAGCTGCGAATATATTTTTCTGCTCAATGGTGAAGCGACTATAACTAATTGACTGGAGCCCGAATGAATATACGATTAAAACAACCACTATCGCAACTTTCACCTGCACAAGGTTTATAGCTTTGGCATATTTGTTCTCGATAAAATAGAATGACGCGATTGCGGTTACGCAGATGAGAGATATCGATGTAGCAGTTGAGCGCCAGTCTGCGGGCTCTAAAATAGTTCCGCGAAAGGGCTCGTAATTGACTAGAACCAAGATAGGAAAGTGAACCAGATAAATGGAATATGAATAATCTCCAATTCTGGAAAGTGCTCTCCCGACTATAGATGATAGAAACTGATAAGGAAGCCCCAGCTTCAACACAAGCGCGGTAAGAACTGTAATGATCAATGCAGGGACCGCAGGGTGTCCATAGGCCAATGAGCCTGTAGCATTCGGCCTGACGATCAGTGCGAATGGAATTACCAGCAGCGCGCATAACGTCATCAGCCCGAGCCAGTTTTTATGATTATTTTCGCTTCTTGGTTGGGGACGAGCCAACCAAGCTACCCAAGCCCCTGCAAGGAACTCCCATATTCTTAATGGCATGATAAAGAACGAAGTTTTAGGAGAAATTGTTTGCACCGTGAAACATGCCAGCATCGATACGATAAACAACATAACTAACAGCCAAATTCTCTTCCGCAATATCGGATACAAAAATGGAACTAACAAATAGAACTGCACCTCGACAGCAAGAGACCATAAGTTCAACAACGGATTAAAAGCATCGTTGTCAAAATAACTATTTTGGTTCCAATACAACATGTTAGAAGCGAAGAATAAACCGGCAATCGATTGTTGGCGCAGTTGAGTGAAGTCAACCGGCACTAACAAGAAGAACCCAGTAGTCAACGTAGCGAATATTGTTACTGCGTACGCCGGGAAGAGCCTATCAAGCCTTCTCTTAAGAAAAACCGATGCCGCATCTTTGTGATAAAGCTTAGCCATCAGAAACCCACTGATCACAAAAAAGACATCCACTCCCAGAAAGCCGTTTCCAAAAAATGGGGTTTGGAAATGATAAAGCACAACCATCGCTACGGCTATCCCGCGGAGGACCTGAATATCTTCTCTAAATATCATGAGAACTGCCCACACAAAACTAGCTGCTTCAACATTCTGTTATGCCCATTAGTTTCCCGAAAGCGACCACAACAATCCTAATCATGTCCGTTCCTCAGCCAACGCACGCAGGGCGTAGGCCGGACACGGATTAGTCTGAAGCCGCGCAGCCAGCAGTGCGGAGCAATCTTGGTACTGACCTTACCGTGAGAGGGGTATACGACTTGATGGTCCATTCCATTGCGATTGGGGACGTTAAAGTCAATCAGGCCGTCGGAGGTCACGTTCCTGTCGGACATCAGCGCAACCTCGTGCCAGTCAAGCAGGGCCTTAAAGCTGGAGTTGGCAACCCAATCGAAGCGAACACGACTCCGGTGTCCGTCATGCAGTTCGACCGCTGCGACAAAAGGGGATTTGTTCTTCGAGCCGCGTCCCCGCTTCCCGCCCACACGTTCTCCACCCAGGTAGGCGTCATCCATCGAGACGATGCATTGCAGCGGCAGGCGCAGCGCAAGCAGCGCGGACTGGCACAGCGCTTCGCCCCCAACCTCTGAGTGAAGTCAGCCAAGCTCATGCCTCGCTGCATCTGTATCGTGTTGATCGCCGCCGCCCTGCCTCCAGAAAACCAGAGGCGTCAGTGTCAACGCGCGCTGTCTTATCCACGAGGCTTTGATGAGTCAGGAACATAATTTCGTGAGCTTTTAACTTCACAGACCATCAAATGCCTCTCCTCTGGCAAGAGCCTCATAAACATCTCTATACTGCGCGGCACTGGCGGGCAGGTCGTATTGAGATCGGACATGATCGCACGCTTGGGCAGATATGCTCTCCCTGCGCGATACGTCTTCTGCCAATGACAAGAGCTTCGCAGAGAGCTCGAAATCGTTTCCCACCTCAAAGAATAAAGCATTATTTATCCCAATGATCTCTCGCAATGACTGAATATTCGTTGCGATTACGGCCTTTGCCGCGCCAGCCGCTTCAACCATCGCATTGCAAAATCCTTCAGATTTTGATGAAACAACTAAAATGTCGAGATCATGTAGATTTGCGTATACATCATCTCTAGTTAGTGGGCCAGTGAACCGAACCTTTTCCTGCAGATCAAACTCTACAACCAGGCGCTCTAGTTGCTTTCTTTGATCTCCACCACCAATTATTGTCAGGTGAAGGGCATTGCTCGACTTTCCCGACGCTCTCGCAAATCCTCTAATCAGTGTTGGCAAGTCTTTAACAGCAACTAACCTGCATATGGCACCTATATTTATGACGTTATTATGGCGATCAAGCCGCCTGCGAATCTTATTTTTATCAATTCTGGCAAAATTAACGCCGTTATAAATAACCCTTACCTTTCTACGACGAACAAATAAAGGCAGTGATGCCATAGTATTTTTAGAGTTACAGATCACAATATCGGAACAAAGGAACGCAACTGCAAAAGCAACTTTCTGCCCTACGGTGTAATGTTTATAATTTGCATGCGCCGTGGTCACCATAGGGATATCAAATAATAGCTTCACCATCGATGCAACAAGTGCAGCGTGCGCATGGTGCGCATGAATAACATCTGGTGATATTTTTTTAATTTCCATCAAGAACGCAAAAAGAGATACGAGATCACCTTTAACCGCCCTCAGCAGGGCAGGTGAAATCGTTCCATAATTTTCCCGCATTTCTGCTACAGCCACCTTTTGGGTTTGCTTGAACAGTAAAACTACTTTTTCGCAGTCGGCACCCTGACTCATGAAGTTTTCCAAGCCAATGTTTCCTGAATCAATTTTATTGAAGAATCCAGCGATTTTCATTTGAAAGTACCAGAACACTGACGCATTCGCATGCACTATTGAGTAAGGAAAGCTACATAATTATAAATAGCCTTCAAGATTCACCGATTATCGTTGCTTAAGTATAAATGCGTAACAATCACATTTCGCCCCAAACAGCAGAGCGAACTGATTTTCATTGACTCCTCATAACGCCTACTTGAAATCGAACCTCTGGCGAACCTTCCAATCAAGAATCGCCCGACAACATTGATCTCGCGCCTATTCAACAGCAAATACGCAGGCGCTTCAGTGTGGCTATTACTACGTACTCTGAGAATGATATCGGAAGGCGACGCTTTCTCCCGGATCGCAGAAACCTACATTACGCGTGATTAAAGAGATTATTCATCACCTTCAGCATGGGGCGAGCAATCTAACGCTCAGATCAGCCACGAAATCAAAACCCGCTTCAATGACGTTGAAGTCCCAATAGATAGGACCATAGAGTTATAAGCCCTCCATAGAGATTTTGCATTCTTAACCCGCAAGGAATTGGCGAACGGCCTGCTGTTCGTTTTCCTAAATTGCAGCGCCCAACCAGCACCACAGATCCGGCCAACGCACAACCCGATTCGTTATATCTAGAAGCACCTCCGTTGCGCCTGCGTCAGACGACTCTTCGATAACAGACGCAAGGCTCGACATCGCCAACAGCGAACTGAGATCGGTGAGAGATCTTAAGCTGAAGATATCGCGCTACCCCAATAAATAGACCATAATTCAACCAGTACAAACGATGTAGACTCTGCGTGTTGAACATCATGATTATGAAATATGATGCGAAAGCACACAGACCAGCAACGACAAATAGATGCGCGGTTTTATCAACTTCAGAACCCTTCTTCAGGGCACGAATGGATTTAAGCGGCATTATGAGGAGAATGATAGCCAACGAAATAAAGAATATAATTCCGCCTTCTATCAAAAACAATAAAAGGGCATTGTGCGGCCGGAAGCCTGAGTCTGTTAACTGTGTACCACCTTGGAAACCAACCCCAATCACGACAGATCTAACATCGACCCTATCTTTAACATTCATCAGCATTGTGCCTCTGGCTCCAAACCCATCAGCAGAGGAATTCTGAATGCGATCATATGCAAATGAATAAACCTCCGAAGCCGAAATCCACCAAACAAATGCAGCGACTCCACAAAGCATAACGACCATTAAGCTTTTCTGGGACCCACCATCCCTAGCGCTGTTACGGAGAGCCATAAACAACATAATTAAAAACGTCACGATGAGGCATAACAGGCCTGTTCTGGATGCAGTATGAAGCATTAACCACAGCAAGCCCGAGATTGTGCCTAAAGCCAAGGTCGATAGAAAGATTCTGGCCGGTAATTCACGGGCGAAAGCTGGGGCTACGGCGATGAAAGGAATGATACATGCCAAACTGAAAGCCAAAGAACCGACAGACCCATAATCTCCTGCATAGCGCCCGGCCGCAACGAACTGGGCCGCCCCACTCGTGATCTCTGTGTATGACTGAAACAACAAATATAGCCCCGCAAGCACATATCCATAAATTATATAAACGTGAAGTTCCGGCCGATAACCTATGTAGTAGCCCACAGGAATGGCTACAAAGAGAATAAAACCGTATTGAACCCAATGAGCGAGCGATGCATATATGTCCACGGCCATTAACGTGGAAAATCCACCGCCAATCAAAGCAATTATTGACAATAGCCAATAAAAAGGCGGTAATGGCGGTATTCGCCCAACAAAGATGATCAGTAAGGCGAGGCTAATAATCGCCAAATCGGAGGCAGTGATATTAACCCCACCAATCTTTGTGAAGAGCAGTGGCGAGAGAAAGGCAGTTGTGAGAACTATAATGGCGAACAATCTGCCCGACATTACTTTACTCGATCGTTTGAACATGTTAATTCCGATGCGGATATTTGATTATCTACGGCGGATTCGACACTAAACCGCACCACCCACGTTACCTCGGAAGAGGCGTGATTGCTCAGTGGCAGTCGAAAGTAAGTCCGGATGGACCGCAGGGGGCACTCACATGCCGAAACGCTTCCTCGCGCGCACGATGAGCTCATCGGCGTAGACATAGAACTGCGCTTGGCCGCAGACTGCACGTTTAGCGCCATTCGGTAGGCACTCGCACCCGAAACCCTAGTCTTGAGATTGCACAGCACGAAGTCCAGCCGGCGATACAGTGCAATCTCGGTACCGGCCTTGCCCCGAGGGCGTTGTATGAATTGGTGGTCCATTCCATCGCGGTTGAGCACTTCAAAGCCAATCAGTCCGTCGGAGGTCACGATCCTGTCGGACCTCAGCGCAACCTTGTGCAAGTCACGCAGGGCCTGAAAGCTGACGTTGGCAGCCCGATCGAAGCGAACGCGGCGCGCGTGTCCGCCATGCAGTTCCACCGCAGCAACGAAAGGGAATTTGTTCTCCGAGCCGCGGCGCCGTTTGCCGCCCACACGCTCACCGCCCAGGTGAGTGTCATCGACCGAGACCATACCTTGCAGCGGTAGGGCCTGCTCGCGTTGGAACACGGCTTCCATCGGCTTGTGCTTCAACAACCAGGCTGCGCGCCAAGAAATATCAAGGTGACACATCAGGGCCATTGCCGCTCTCTGGGCATTCGATTGGGCCAGCAGGTAGATGGCCAGAAACCATTTGAGCAGCGGTAGACGCGTGCCACGGACCATCGTCCCGGCATACAGAGTGGTCTGATGCCGACACTCATGGCACGGCCAGTACCGAAGCATTCCTCTAACAGACCCACTGGCATCTTGATGCCCACAGCAGGGGCAGACAAAGCCCATCCGCGGGCGCAGCGCAACCAGCGCGGACTGGCACTGTGCTTCGACCCCAAACCACTCAGTGAACTCAGCCAAGCTCATGCCTCGCCGCGTCTGAAACGTGTTGAGCGCCACCGCCGCGCCTCCAGCAAACCAGAGGCGTCAGCGCCAACTCGCGATGTCTCACTACGCGCCATTATTGGACGCCAAGACATCATGATAAAACACGCCACTGGAGTCATTGATCGGCATTAATAATCTTTTCAGCGACCCGGAGATACTCGGAAGCTATCTGTGTTGATGAAAAGCTTCGAGCCCTCTTTAGGGATACGTGTTTTGCTTGTGGACTTGCCAGACAGTGAATAATTGCGGCACAAATAGCATCTTGATCCCCTACAGGCACCAGCTTTCCATAGCGACCGTCGTCGAGAATCTCGGCAGGACCTGATGGTGCGTCAGTGGAAACGACAGAGAGCCCGGCACCCAAGGCTTCCACTATCACATTACCAAAACCTTCCCATTTCGAAGTCAAGACGAAAACGTCAGCTTTAACCATATATCGCATTGGATCTTGCACGTACCCAACAAAATGCACTCGTTTTGATATTCCAAGCTGCGCTGCCAAGCCGATCAACTCAGAACGGAGTTTTCCTTCACCCAGAATGACCAAATCGACATCTTCGCTTTTTAACACTTTAGCGAAGGCATGGAGTAACGTTGGATAATCTTTCTGCTCGACTAGCCGCCCACAGGCGATAAGAACCTTGTTCTTCTTCTTGTCCAACACTTCAAGTCCGGTAGCCTCATGGGCGTCAACACCACGCGACTCAACCCATGCAGGGTTATAGATGGTGTGACACCGATCAGGATCTAGGCGCGCTGTTTTAATGACAGAATTGGTAACGCCTTTAGAAACCCCAACAACCGCATCAGCCCTCCGATAAAGTGGATTTGCAATGAATTCAAGCGCCTTCGCCGACAATGTAGCCCTTCGAAGTTCTTCGATTCGGTTAGAACGATAAGTCATTATGACTCTACTGCACTTACCGACTGTTACAGCATGAGCAGCTCCTGTCAATAAATTTATACGCGCCGGCCCAGAGATGATGACATCAGGCATTAAACCGGAAATCACTCTTCTCAGAGCAAGCAAATCATATCTGGCTCGCCCGCGCCCCGTATGCACCGTCACTGAATCGGGAAGCTCAAAGGTTCTCTTATCACCGTGCCAGTTCACAAGGAATAGGTGAACAGCAATTTTTCTTTCAGAAAACTCATAAGCCAGATTAAGAAAGTTACGACCAACTCCCCCTGCAGATAAGGAGCTTGTCACGATGAGGATTTTTCTTATATTACTCACATTTGTTCTCGCAGCAATTGGCTGACAGACCTTCACAATGCTCCACTGCTCAACGCATTAACCCACCTGATAGTGATCAGTTGTGCTTTCCTAGATCGCTTGATCCAAGCGATGCAGATAATCATTTAATCTGTCCAACGCAGAATCATTGTCACATGTTGCGAATCCAAGATAGCCCATCGTCTTGAGCCCGACTCGACGAATACTCCTTGCGGCAACACCGTCTCGCATCATAATAATGTTTTTTGAAACATTAATACCAGATAACGCACGCGGCACTTTTATAGGATATATGCGACTTCCCGCATCTTGAGCCACGAATACATTTTTGCCCGCCCTTTTCCTGGCAGCATCGAACCATAGGTCGTCTTGCGTTGGAGCTATTTCCAGAAAATCATTGCTGAGCATCATTCGCCGCCACAATAACGGCTTCCGATAAAGCACGCCTGCAATACCGATGGGCAGAATATCGGTGGCCTCTAATGAGCCATTGACCAAAGGCCAGTTAATATAGCTCTGCCGCCGATTAACAATGTTTTTGACGACACGGCGCGCTCTGCCACAAATAATAGATTCTGCGTTCGCTTTAGCTGCACTAACAAGGGCAGATAGCCAATCAGGACCGTATATGACATCGTCGTCACAAGTCACGATCGCATCCTCATCTGTCGCCGTACGATATATGGGCATAAGCTTGCGATAGGGGCCGGTGTTTTCGACCCATTGAAGCTCTATGTCGCGCCGCGCAACCATGGCATCGAGCCAGGGCGGCAGGTCGCTGACGCCGTCATCCATCAGATACGGCTCTTTTGACAGCAGCAGAACGATTCGATCGGGCTTGCAGTGTTGATCGAGCAGCGAAATCAGCGTGTGCCGGAGCACAGGCAGTCGCGATGAGATGGATGTAACTGAGACGATCAATGACATGGCGTTGCGTTAATCCACTTTGATCAGGCGGCGCGAGCGCCGCTTGATGTGATGCACGATTGACGCCAGCGCCACGCGCGCACCAATCCTCTGTTGTGCTTTTCTGGCCGCTACTGCGGCCAGAGCGGATGGCGCTTGACCGCCAAGATGATCTACTGCCATTCCAAGCGTATTGTTATACGTCCGCAGCTCAGACCCTTTCCCGATCTGATCGCACCTACAACAGCCCTTGACGAACGCTGCTTCGCATATGCTTTTGGCGGTAGCAGCAGTATTTTGGAGAACAAACATAAATCAACCCACATTCTAAGTCACGATATAAGTACATGTCACATCACGAGCAGTATTCGGAGTGCCGCTGCGGAATGAGCAGGCTCTAGAGCTTTGCGCATTGGCAGCGATTGCACCTGCATCATACGACACGCAACATCCTTCTCATCCAATCAACGCTTATCTAAGCTGGAATGTCTAACAATGCTCCATTCAACAATCAACCTATTGGCAACATCGCTAGGGCCGCAAAAGCCGGATGTGCCCTCACGATCAACTGACTCAAACCACTTATCTTCACTAAAGACTGAAGCTGCCTTGTCCGTGAGCGCTTGGATCGCGTGTAGCCACAAAAATTGTTTCACAAAGCGGACAGTCCTCATGGTCAGGGCCGAATGATGCAGGGCACGCCAGGCCGCTTACAAAACAACTAGAATTCTATGCGAGGCAGCCTCTTGTAACACGACGCAACAGCCACCCTAATGGTCCGCTTAAAGCGACCCGGCATTAAGGCTTTAATCATTTGTATATTTCCTTGTCTGACTTTCTTAGATGCATTTGTTGACCGGGCTTCTGCGATCAAGGAGGTTCTCGCATTTTCAGGGTCGATGCTACTTTTTATAATTTCGTCCTGCACAAATAGTCGCGGATGGGCCAGAAACATCTTTGATTTCGTGCTGTCCATAATCAGCCGCCAATCATCAGCCAGGAATGCGGACTTAGAGGTCAATGAAACATACTTGTCCGCCGCCGCCTTGCTGATGATATATGAATGAGCCCGCCAGATAATTGTTCTCTTTCCCACCAGTTCTAATACTTCTAGCCCACGCACGCTAATACTTTTTTTCGTGATGCGACGTACCAACGCTGTTTCCCACTGTTCAGGTCTGGGCCCCAAATGACATATGAAGCTTTTACCAGAGTCAGCGTGTGGCTTCAAAGAATCGGACAAATTGGCCAGCAGTTCAAAAGAATCGTCAAAAGCAGGTATCGCGTCGTCTTCAAAGACCACGATCTGTGAGTACTTTGACTGCTTGGCGAACCACCGTATAACTTCCCTGTGGGATATGAAGCAGCCCACTTCTGAACCAAGCGGCCTGCGCCCGTAGCGCCCTGTCATATCTTTAGCTTCTGGCTGCGACTGCAATTGCTCTTGTGTACTGTGCCTCATGTCGTTCGCAGGCCAATAACAAGCGACCAAGTCGGGCGGGAAGCCCCTGTGGATCAGAGCATTTCTTCGCTCAACGGAGTCTGCGAGCGAGATAATGACAAGAGGTACACTCCCATTTTCGGGCTCCCTTGCCGTCCATACAGTAAATTTAGACATTGTGAGCACGCATCTCATCTGGTTAACACGTGAATCATCTCAATCAACGAGCCGCGTTACTAGCGGGAACCTTTTGCTCCTTCAGCTCGCTCACGCTTATATCTTGCAATCGTTCCTTAACTATCAGATCGCAACGATCTAAATAATCAAAGCTTTGCTTCACTAGAGGGAGAAGCCTATCTTCGAGTCCTGAATAATCAGACTTAATGTCGCGACCTTCTGACAGGTAGCCCGGACTGACCAATGCTTCGTTGAGACCCAATAATTCGAACAGATGTTTAACTTTCTTTTTATGTTGCCCGTAACATATAAAGTTTTTTCTATACTTGATCGCGAAAATAGACCCGTGGAAAGTGTCAGTAATTACGTATTTCGCCGCTTTCATCAACGACAGAAACTGAAATGGGCTACAGGCGACGTTCTTATCAGCCCATGAGTGATAAAACCCAGCCGAAATTACAACGACATTATTTCTCTTTGCAAACTTCCTAACCTCTTTTGCCAATTCAGATGAGAAGCCGTACGTGTAGACCAAAACAAAATCAGACTTTATTTTTATTGGTATTTCATGTTTAGAGAAATCGTGAAGCAGCGTCGGATCCAAAACCAGGGTCGCATCCTGGCGACCAGTTACTTCGGTCGCTACTTTCAATGATTCACTATCTCTGACACTTATGGCATCAAGGTTGCTGAGACCTCGTACATAATCGGGATACCTGATTATGTCTTCTAGCCCAGAATTTCCAACACTGGGCGCATAGGAGGCTTTCACCAGGCCATCTAGTTCTAAACCAAAGAATTCCGGCGCCGGATCAAATGAACCGTTCTTTACGCTCCAGATTTCGTCAGCACCAATATATGCAATTTTCGCACTGGATGATTCACTGAATTGCGCTATATTTAGTTTTTTTTCTGCCAACTTGAAAACCATCAGCTTTGCGGTATTGAATACTATACTAAACGGCCGGCGCTTCCATCCCCGATAGAGGCCTTTTAATCTTTTTTTCTCGTTTGCCATGTCATAAACATCTAGACAGCTAACTTGATAGCCGCGGTTCGAAAGCACCTCCTTCAATGCGAAGGCTTGCAAATATGCACCATAGTTCAGGGATTTGCACAGCGTTATTATCAAGCACTGTACCCTTGTTTCGTTTCTCACTTTATTTTCCCTTAATGATTTTCTTCATGACGTTCACTGAACGATCTCCAAGAACGCGCCGCGCAGTTTTTTTTGCGCTTGCGGTTCGATCTTTCTTGATGTTACGAATCAGTTCGAGCGCCCGGCTCTCTTCTTCGCTGTCGGTGAACACTTCAAATACAATTGGTCCGGCTTCAACAGAGCCAGCCAAGAACTCCTGATACCGCGCTTCGTACTCCTGCTCGTTGGAGGCGCAGATGTACTTAAATCCCAGATCCTGCGCGTAATGCTTAATGAGCCCTTGCGACTTGTTCCCAAAGTGCCCCGCCGCAGAAATATAATCATCAGCGTCGTCACCGAAATGTGCTACGACGTGATTATATTGGCGGAATTCGGTTCCCTTGCCGTTATTTATAACCATAATACGAACATTGTCGCCCACATGACGATTGCCAAGAGCATTCATGTCATAAAAGAAAGCAAGGTCGCCGATGATTAGGAAGTGGAGTTTGCCCGGATTGGCAAGTGACGCACCTAGCAGGCTGGACAGGCCACCGTCAATTCCAAAGCCGCCTACATTCGACATGGAGGCGACAGAATGCGGCAATTCAAAGAAGTTCCAGGACCGCAAGCTGTTGAGAATGGCGAGATGAATGACAGCGCCCTCTGGAATTTTGTGCGCGGTTTGCTGGGCCACCCAAATGTTTGAGAATGGTAGCTCTGGAATTATCTGCCGTATCTCAGCGAGTCTCGACTGGCACTGATTAAGGTACTTGTCGGCTTTTGGCCTACGTGCGTTTGAATAGCGCTGGAAGAACGATTTTTCGTCCATCGCGAATACATAACGCAGTTTACGGAAGGTGTCGCGGATTTCGCCGTCTTCGCTGACACGCCACACCACTTTACCGATCATGCTCACGCTCGGATAATCACCTGTTATCTCTCCGATGTGGATGGAGATGTCCGGCTTGTCTGCAGAGTGGTCCATCTGGTCCTGGCTGGCAGCGAGGGAGTAGAGCACGCGGTATTTGCCTTTGTAGCAACTGGTGTGGTCGCAAAACACCACGGCGTCGTTACTTTCACAGAACGTGTCGAGCGCCTCTGTTTCTTCAGGGCTGAACGCCCGGTGCGCGCCAACGAATACCGCCACTCGACCCTTGAGTTCTGGCAGCGCGTCTGCGGCAGTGAACCGATTCATCACCCGGCATTTGGGCAGCGTCTTGGTCTCGTATGCCCGACTGTAACGGGTGGGCAGATTGATATGGACTGGCCCCCCGCCGCCGCGTTTGAGCTCAAGAATGGCCTGATTGACTTTAACTTCGCATTCCCACCAGTCGTCATCATCCTTGACAATCGGCAACTCCAAGCTGATTCTCTGCGTGTCGTTAGGCAACCTGCTCCGATCTGTAACCTGCGCAATATGATGACCCACTTTGGCAACTGCCTGGGTAGACGTAATGGCCAATACTGGGAGCTTCCGATAATAGGCTTCGATCAATCCTGGCGTGTAGTTCTGAGAAGACGTTGCCCCCGTGCAGCTTATAACAACGGGCTCTCCCGCTTCGTGGGCTAATCCACAGGCAATGTATGCGGCCGAACGTTCGTCCACTGCTGAATACACTTGGAAAAAGGCGTCCTGCTGAACACTCGCAACAAACGTAACGTTCGTTGCGCCGGGCGACGCAATAATTTTTCGAATCCCATGCGCCTTTAAAAGAGCGATGGTGATCAGTGCATTTTTCTCGTCTGTGTAATGCTTGCTCATAAGTTCACCGCTTTTGGAGTCCGTATTTGCACGAATCGATAGTAGAGGTACTTTATTATTTTTTTCAAGTCACCGATCTCTGATAGACGAGCGACTTCACCTGAGTACCTGTCCTTGATGGCTTCTGAGCGCCAGTCGATTTTTAGGAATTCTGGTTTTTGTAGAAACTGCTGCAGGCTTTCTGCCAAGCCCTTCTCGGGGGCCTTCAAATGTTGCACACCAGCAGCGGCTGCAATTTTTCCATTGTCGAACACCCGGTCATACAGTCGATCGTACTTGGTTTGGTATTCGGCTCGCTTGCACTGAGCAAAGTCGTCGAGGCCAAGCAGCCTCACCTTAGGCCGGCTGCCCAGGTGCGCTTCGATCACATCCAGATAAAGCTCCAGTATTTCGTGCCAGGTTTTGGATTCAGGTTGAGTGATGTGAAAGGTTTGCCCTAGTGCCTCGGACTTGCCGATCAACAAGGCGATGGAGGCAGACACGTCGAACCCATGGGTCAGCGTTGTGCGTTTTTGGGCCACGTCGCGCGAAAAGACGATGGCACGGCCACGCAGCGCGCGATAAAGCCAGCCTTCTTTCTCAAGAATCCCCAACTGTAAGCGCTGTTCGCTGTAGGTGATGTAAGGCCGAATGATGGTCCAGTTGGTTCTGCCAAGCTGGCGGAGCGCGTCTTCTTGTCTTGCCTTTGCGAGCGCGTATTCGTCGGTCGCGAGATATTGATGGTCGCCTATGGTATCGAGTAAACGCGGTGACTCTTCGACGATAGGGTGACTGGATTCTGCATATACGCGGGCAGAACTCAGGTAAATGTACTGGTCGGTGGCCGACAACAGCGTGGGTGCACGTTGTGTGAAGGCAGGTGTGGTGTAAACCATGAAATCGACGATGGCATCCCACCTGCGGTTCAAGATGGACTTTAGGAAGATTTCGTCTTTGGCATTGCCTTGAATATATTCAATGTTGTCCGATGGTGCGCGCGGTGCGCGTGACGTGATGGTTACTTTGTCACCACGCTGTGCGAGTATCTGCCCGAGATGGGTGCCCATTGCCCCCGTTCCGCCTAGAAGCAGAATAGTTTTCATACACTTTGACTTCTGAAGAAGCGCGAGCGGATCATCATCACTATTTTAGCCCGCCATTTTTTATCCAGACCGATGAAATACATCGCGACGGTTGACGTGATGAAGCTGGTAACGATGACCATGAATGAGCCATAAAGTCCGTCTGGCACCATCCGGCTCAATGTGAAGACAGGCACGGCCGTCACGATCACAATCGCTGCTACGGGCAGCGCAGTCTTTTGCATGAAGACGCCAATCGGGAACCCTGTAAGGCGATTGACCAAAATGAGCCGCGCGCCGAACATGAGTACATTAGCGATGATTGCGATGATGAACACGCTGTATGCCGGCGCGCCTGCGGAGATGACTGCCCAGGCCGCGACGAGAATGCCCATCTGCATGCTGCCCAGAATCAGTTCGTAGGCTTTCATTCTGCCTGGCGCTCGTGCCGCGGCGCCAATGGGCATGCTGATTGACCATATGACCGCTTCTACCAAACCCAATTGCGAGAACAGCACCGCATCTGGCGGCACCACGGTGAGCCAGAGGCCGAGGATGGTTTCCATTTCTATCGTCATGGGCAATGCAAATACCCAAAGCAGAAAGAAGGTTATTTTAGAGCCGCCATTGATCAGCCCGTACATTTCTGCACGCTGGTTCGCCGCGTAGCTTTTGATGATGGGTGGATAAAGGCTGGAGTTGAAATTCATCGAAAAGACGTTCACCTTGGATGCAATGGTGACCGAGAGTGTGCGTGCGGCGACCACTGCGGGACTGAATGACTGATTCAACAGGACGGTGATTGCATGGGTGCGGGCAATGGTTGAGAGTTGTCCAAATAACGTCCACCCGGTGAAGCCCATGATTTCTTTCAGCAGTGCTGAGTCCCAATAGAATTTGCGCAATTGGCACTCAGCATAGCGTGTGAAACAGACGGTCATGTACATCAGGGCATTGATGATTCCGACCACGAGCAGTAGCAGCCCGTACAGCTCAAGCTTGTCCCATGCGATGTATTGCAGCAGGAAGACCACGCCAAGCTTCATGAAGGCTTCTATGATGGAGATATAGGCATAGAGCTTCATGTCTTCATGCGCCATGATGATGGCCATGAAGGGGCTTGTGAATACACTGGCAATGAAGGTGAGGCTGGCGTAGTGATAAAGCGCCCGCGCTGCCTCGAACCGTTCTGGCGGAATGGCCATTTCGGTATTCACGAACCAGGCGCCAATGGTTTGCAGGGCCAGAAACGCGATCAGCGCAATGCAGGCGTAAAGCATCATGTTTACGGAGAAGACTTTTTTCAGCCGTTCATCGTTCTTTTCGCCCAGAGCGAAAGAAAAGAAACGCTGGGTGGCCTGGGCCATCGAGCCGGGCAAAAAAGTACTGATTGCAACGAGGCCCGCTACTGCGCCATAGATGCCGTAGTCCTCTATGCCCAGCTCCGCAAGTACAATTCTGACGGTGTACAGGCTGACAAATAGAATCAACAACTGACGGAAATAAAGCATCAGCGTGTTTTTGGCTATGCGTTTATTCCTATTCGCTGACATTCTGGGCCTTCGTGGCGAGTGCTGGCTTTGAGCCTTGGAATGTTTTGCAACGCCAATAGTCATTGGCCCCGCTCGCTTGATTGTGCGAGACACGCGGGGCGCAGCCGGGTGCTAGCGGCTCAGGGCGGTACGGTTGCCTTGCGTCGTTATTTTGCTCACTTGGCTGGTGCGTCGCGCCGGCGGGTAGGAATTGATCTGCGACTCGGGCTGGCCTGGCTGTGCGTGCCCGTTCGGATCGCGCGCCCCTATAGACAACAAGAGATGGCAGCGCCAAGCGATTCGCTGAACTCCGGATCTTGTGCTTGCGCATGGGCTTAGTTGGTTCAGGCGCCATAAAAGCCTCGATACCACTGCACGAACCGGGCAACGCCTTCCTTCACCGGTGTCTCGGGTTGGTAGCCCACGGCGGCTTGCAGGAGGGTGACGTTTGCGTAGGTGTCTGGCACGTCGCCAGGCTGCAGGGGCAGCATGTGTTGGATGGCCTTTTTGCCCACGGCGCCTTCGATGGCTTCGATGTAGGCCGAAATCTTGACGGGGCTGTTGTTGCCGATGTTGAACAGGCGCCAGGGGGCGTTGCTGGTGGCGGGGTCCGGGTTTTTGCTGTCCCACATCGGATTGGGCTGAGCGATCTGGTCGCTGGCACGAATGACGCCTTCCACAATGTCATCCACGTAGGTGAAGTCTCGGCTGTGGTTGCCGTTGTTGAAGACTTGTATGGGCTTGCCTTCGAGTATGTTTTTGGTGAACTGGAACAGGGCCATGTCGGGCCGGCCCCAGGGGCCGTACACGGTGAAGAAGCGCAGACCGGTGGTGGGCAGGCGGAACAGGTGGCTGTAGCTGTGGGCCATGAGTTCGTTGGCGCGTTTGGTGGCGGCGTAGAACTGCAGGGGGTGCACGGTGGCCATGTGTTCTGAGAACGGCATCTGTGTGTTGGCACCGTAGACGCTGCTGGTGCTGGCGTAGGTGAGATGCGGCGTGTTGGCGTGCCGGCAGGCTTCGATGATGTGGGTGAAACCGATGAGGTTGCTTTCGACGTAGGCGTGGGGGTTTTCGAGTGAGTAGCGCACGCCGGCCTGGGCGGCGAGGTGGATTACGCGGTCGAATTGGTGGTCTGCGAAGCATTGCTCTACGGCAGCACGGTCGGCCAGGTTGGCGCGAATGAATTGGTAACTGCTGCCGGTTTCTTCGGCGGTGCGTTCCAGTTCTTTCAGTCGTGCTTCTTTGAGTGTTGGGTCGTAGTAGTCATTGACCACGTCGAAGCCGACCACGGTGTCTCCGCGCCGCAGCAGTTGTTGTGCGGTGTGGAAGCCGATGAAGCCGGCGTTACCGGTGACGAGAATTTTCATGTGTTGGTTATGGTTCTCGTGGGCTGTGGGTGGAGCCTGGAGTTGGGTT
>TARA_R110001599_G_scaffold116148_6_pt1 | contig 19231 bp, 16 predicted proteins | sample TARA_R110001599 | Tara Oceans TARA_R110001599 (sample SAMEA4398360) | marine metagenome | biome: Polar Biome; feature: [MES] marine water layer (ENVO:01000295) within the mesopelagic zone...; material: water (ENVO:00002006), including particulate matter (ENVO:01000060) such... | reverse complement strand
AGGCCTTGAAGGTTGGCGGCATTGGTGCCTTGGCGCGAACTTGCAATTAGCAAATACCTTCCGAATTGAAATTGTTTGGCCACAAAATCTAGGTCTTGTGTTCCGGCTTTAATCCGATCGAGGCGTTCATTAATAGGAAGACTGTCCAGTTCGTGGGCACCCAAATCGAACTCAACTCTTTTGAAAAGACTTTGGTAGTCGGTTACGTGGGCTTTTAGAATTTCTTGAAATGAAGTGTTCGAAAGTCGCTGAAGGTCTTGCTCGTTTTTCGTTTCAAAGTCATCTTGATAATAGGAGGTCGCTGCAACAATGTAAATCGTGGCTTTTTTTACTCCGCTTAATTTTAATTTTCCGTCTGAAGAAGTAATAGTTCCCCCTTCGTTCTCTACTTTCAAACGGGTCTGAAATTTCACACCATAGTCGATGGGTTTTGGTTCCGAAAAGTGCTTGCCTTTGTATTGGGTCACTATGCCGTCCATTTGAATTTCATTTTCCTTTGGGGTGGAAATTGAAACGGTTGGGTGCCCATCGTCATCGGGCCTGCTCAATCGAAGGTCGAGGTTTAAGCCTGCTTCGTCTGTGGTTTCAAGCTCCAAAACCATGGCATTGTGGGGTTCACTGGCGAACATGCGCTCCGTAAATTTTCCGGCTTTCGTATTATAGCTGACGGTTACCAAAGCGGAATCTAAGTCTAGCTGACGATGATAGTTTGAAATTTCTCTTTCTTCGAAATCAATGAATAAGTCGCCCATGGTTTGGTGCGAACGAATGATACTTTTATGCGAAAAAGAACCGACCCAAGCTTTGTCGGCTTCATGCACTTTTCCAGCAACCAAAAGCGCTCTTACCTTTTCCAAATCTGCTGGTGTTCCTTGCGCATCTCCCCAATCGGGGGCACCCGGCCACATGGAGTCTTCATTCAATTGAATACGTTCGTGAAGCGGATCGCCAAACACCATGGCGCCCATTCTTCCATTGCCAATGGGTAAGGCTTCTTTCGACCAATCTGTTGCGGGGGTATTGTACCAGAGGACGGTTCTGTTTTCGTTCTTTTCAAGTTTGTGACAAGCAGAACAAAGGAGGAACACTAATAGAATGGGGAAGCCTTTTTTCATGATTCATCAATTTAGATTGTAAAAGGTTGTCGCGTTCTTCCCCCAAAATTTGGCCTTGTCTACCTCTGAAAAATCTTTGAGGTATTCTTCCATTAAAACGCAAGTGGTGGTATAATTTCCAGCCAATTTACATACAGGCCAGTCGGAGCCGAACATCAGTCGATCTATTCCGAAGGCCTCAAAAACTATGTCTAAATAAGGCTTTATGTCTTCCATTTTCCAGTTGTGCCAATTGGCTTCGGTCACTAAACCAGAGACTTTGCAAAACACATTGGGCGCTTTGGCCAGCTCCTGAATTTGTTCTTTCCATGGCGATAATACTTGCTCTTTGATTTGAGGTTTGGCCAAATGGTCAATAACAAAGGGTTGCTCTGGAAACTGTTTTACCAGCTCCAGAGCAGTACCCAAGTGTTTAGGAAAGATCAGAATGTCGTAGGTAAGTCCGTATTTAGATAGAAAGGAAATACCTCTTTTAAAATCATTTTGGAGCATAAAATGCTCATCCGGTTCGGCCTGAACAATGTGTCTGAGGCCTTTAAGTTTTTCATTTGTGGCGAAATGCGCAATGCGATCCTCTGCATTTTTGGCTCGCAAATCTATCCAGCCCACTACTCCCTTAATAAAGGAATTGGATTGTGCCAACTGGAGTAGAAAATTGGTCTCTTCTTCGGATTGATCGGCTTGTACAGTTACACAGCCGTCAATTCCATTGTTGTCCATTTCCTCTTTTAACTCTGATGGAAGAAAATCGCGCATCAGTACAGACATAGAGTTATCTATCCAGGAGTCTCTTACCGGATCGTATTTCCAAAAGTGCTGATGCGCATCGATTTTCATCCGTATTTTATCACATTTTGCTTTGCTACTCCAAGTCCGTCAACACCCAATTCCATCACATCTCCTTCAACAAGATACTTTTGTGGGTTGAGTCCGAGACCTACTCCAAAAGGGGTTCCGGTAGAAATAATATCCCCAGGTAAAAGCGTCATGAATTGGCTGATATAGCTGACCAATTTTGGAATCTTGAAAACCATATCCGATGTATTGCTGTCTTGCATGGTTTTACCATTCAATTTCAACCAAAGGTTAAGGTTACTAAGGTCACTTATTTCGTCTCGGGTGGCCAACCAAGGACCAAGAGGAGCAAAGGTATCGTTGCTCTTTCCTTTTACCCATTGCCCTTGCCGTTCCAACTGAAATTCTCTTTCACTGATGTCGTTGTGCAGTATATAGCCCGCCACATAATCCATGGCATTTTCCTCTTCTACATAAGAAGCTTGTCTGCCAATGACCACGGCAAGCTCCACTTCCCAATCAGTTTTCTGGCTTCCTTTTGGAATAATAACATCATCATTTGGGCCACAAATGGCGGTAGTAGACTTGAAGAAAAGCACGGGTTCCGTTGGCAATTGCATCCCGCTTTCTTTTGCATGCTTGGCATAGTTTAACCCCACGCAAACGATTTTAGAAGGCCTGCAAAGGGGAGGGCCAAGACGTTCTTCTTCTGAAATTTTCGGACATTTATCTATGTTTTTGGATAACCAAGTAATCAATCTTTTGATGCCGTCTGTTTCAAAAAAGGCCTCATTATAGTCTTCTCCAAAGCCAGTTACATTAAGCCTTTGACCATTTTTATTGATGATTCCGGGTTTCTCTTCTCCGGTTTTTCCAAATCGAATTAACTTCATTTATGTGTTGAGTTTTATGAATCCCCCATCAATTGGGTAGTCTGTTCCTGTAATAAAGCCCGCCTCATCTGAACATAAGAACAAGGCTAAGTTCGCTATTTCTTCGGGTTGTCCCATTCGACCAATGGGCTGAGTTGCCGAAAGTTTTTCGAACATTTCTTTTTCTTCTCCCGGATAATTCTTGGCGATGAAGCCATCTACAAATGGAGTATGCACTCTTCCGGGCGAGATGCAATTGCAACGAATCCCTTCCTTCACATAGTCTTTGGCCACTGAGAGTGTCATGGTCAGTACGGCTCCTTTGCTCATGGAATAAGCAAAGCGATCGGCAATACCGACAGCCGAAGCCACCGAGGCCATATTCAGAATAACACCGCCCGATTTCTTCATGTATGGGACGCAGGCCAACATACCGTTGTAAACCCCTTTTACATTGACAGCGTAAATGCGATCCAAGTCTGCTTCTGTTGTGCCTTCTAAATTACCCACATGAGCAATGCCTGCATTATTGACGAGAATATCTATCGTGTGATTTTCTGCAATGGCATCAATCACTTTTTTTACTTCGGTTTGATTGGACACATCGCAGGCATGGCTTTGGGCAGTACCGCCAGCAGTTTCAATTTCCTTTACCACCTCATTGGCCGCCTCTATATTTAAATCCAGCACCTGAACATTCGCTTTCGCTTCTGCAAAAACTAAAGCGATGGCTCTCCCAATTCCGCTACCAGCCCCAGTAATGATGGCATTTTTTCCTTGAAGACTAAACTTGCTCATAATTCATTTCTTTGACCCAATAACTACCATTTGGATAGGAATAGGTGTTGATGGATTCGGTTTTCATGGTGATGCTATAGCCAGCATCTTTGGGTACGGTATAGACCGCATTTTTTATGATTACTGGAGATTCGAAATGTTCGTGGAGGTGATCTACATATTCTATTACTCGGCCTTCAGTACTTCCGCTAATGCAGATAAAGTCGATCATGGACAAATGTTGAACATATTCGCAAAGGCCTACACCACCTGCATGGGGGCAAACTTTCACACCAAATTTGGCAGCCATTAAGTACACGGCCAAAACTTCGTTTACTCCCCCTAAACGACAGCTATCAATCTGGCAATAATCAATGGCTTCGGCTTGTAAAAACTGTTTGAACATTACTCTATTTTGGCAATGTTCTCCGGTTGCCACTTGGATTGGCGCAACGGCTTCTCTGATTTTTTTATGACCCAAAATATCATCTGGGTTGGTAGGTTCTTCGATCCAAAGTGGGTTGAATTGTTTAAGTCCGTCCATCCACTCAATGGCTTGGTTGACTTCCCATTTTTGGTTCGCGTCCATCATTAGGAATCGGTCGTTGCCAATTTCTTCACGAATGACGGTGGCCCTTCGGATATCATCTTCAAGATTGCTGCCTACTTTCATCTTCACATGGGTCCAACCTTCGGCAATGGCTTCTCGACACAGTCGTCTAATTTTTTCATCGGAATAGCCCAACCAGCCGGCTGAGGTAGTGTAGGCTGGATAACCGTTTTCTTTCAAATGAGCAATGCGTTCCGTTTTACTCGACTCCTTCTGCTTTAACATTTCCAAAGCTTCTTGAGGCGTAATGGCATCTGTGATGTAGGTGAAATCAATGCAGTTGACTAATTCTTCTGCCGACATTTCGCTGACCAATTGCCAAAGTGGGTTGCCTTCTTTCTTTGCCCATAAATCCCAAATGGCATTGACAACAGCTCCTAAAGAAATGTGCATTACCCCTTTTTCTGGCCCTAGCCAACGTAGCTGACTATCTCCATTAAGGCTATGCCAAAAGGCACCCATGTTTGAGGTGATTTCGGAAAGCTTTTTACCGATGATCATGGGCATATAAGCCCGAATGGCCTGAACGCAAATGTCATTTCCGCGGCCAATGGTAAAGGTTAAACCGTGGCCTTCGAGTTCGGGAATGTTAGTTTTTAGAATGAGGTAGGCGGCTGAATAATCGGGGTCGGGATTCATGGCATCAGAGCCATCCAGCGTTTTGCTGGTTGGGAAGCGTATGTCCTTTACTTCGTAGCCTATAATCTCACAATCCATATTGAGCGCGGTCTATTTGAATCTAGAGCAATTTCTTCAATTTGAAGAGTATATACTACGTTCAGGTATTCCAGTACTAACACTATGTTTGCAATATGTACGGCTATTGGCTTTATTGCTGATAAATTAATGTCGGTGAAAGCAACATTACTTAAACGTCATACCGCCCCAGATCATTCTTTTGCTATTGCTAAGCATGACTTTCCCTATTTTCTTAAAGTATGGCATTATCATACTGCCCTCGAATTGGTACACATTGTAAAAAGTGAAGGAACTCGTTTTGTGGGTGATAATATTGATCGTTTTAAAGCAGGCGAATTAATTCTGTTGGGTAGTAATTTGCCACATATGTATCAGAACGATGAGGCTTATTTTAGAGAAGATTCATCACTTAGGGCTGAAGCACATGCCATTCATTTTGACCCTTCATTCCTTAAAAATTCCTTAGTAGATGTTCCAGAGTTTCGGGAAATCCATCAATTATTTGAGAGGGCAAAATTGGGCTTGAAATTTTCAAAAGAGACGACTGAAAAAGTAAGGCCATTAATTTTAGAGTTGAGTGCATTGAATGATTTGGATCGAATGATCCACTTTTTGAGCGTGCTTAGTTTGCTGGCCAAAGATAAATCTGCGCAGACCATCGCCAGTCCAGGCTTTGTAAATCACTTTGAAAAAACGGGAGGTTCTAAACTAGAAAAGGTTTATGATTATGTGATGAACAATTTCCAGGAAGGGATTGAGGTGAATCATATTGCGGACTTGGTGAGCATGAATAAGTCTTCGTTTTGTAGGTACTTTAAACAAACTACACAAAGAACATTTACGGAGTTTTTGAATGAAGTGCGGATCGGTTTTGCTTGCAAAATGCTGATGGAAAAACAAATGAGTATTCTTGAAATCAGTTACCATTGTGGCTATAATAACATCTCACATTTCAATCGGCAGTTTCGAAAAAAGATGCAGCTATCGCCTACGGAATATATTTATCAGAGGAAGAGCAAGTTTATGTAAGTCCGTGTAAATTGGATTGATTTTTAACCACCATCAGATAGAATTATGTCGAAGAATCACAGCTACAAAGTCAAAGTAGAATGGACTGGAAATAAAGGAACTGGAACCAGTTCTTATAGAGATTACGAAAGAAGCCATGTAATTCAGGTGGAGGGAAAAGAAGCTATTCTTGGTTCATCAGACCCCGCTTTTCGAGGAGACAAAACCAAACACAATCCAGAAGACATGCTTGTGGCTTCTGTTTCTGCTTGTCACATGTTGGTGTATTTGCACTTATGTGCTGACGCTGGAATTACGGTAGTGGATTATTATGATAATGCTTCGGGTACGATGGAAGAAACGCCAGATGGTGGAGGCCACTTTACCGAAGTAATGCTTGGCCCCGTGGTAACCATTACTGATGCTTCCATGGTAACCAAAGCCAACGAATTACACCACAAGGCCAACAAGCTTTGCTTCATTGCCAATTCATGTAATTTCCCAATTCGCCATAACCCGACTTGCGAAGTCAGGGAATAAAACAGCTTCTCAATAATTATAAATTAGCGATCGGGCCTGTCATCCACATAATTGTGGCCATGCAAAAGACTGTCTTGTTTTGTGTTTCCAGTTAATTTGGAAAGCAACTTATCCGTGACGTCCAAGCGAGACATAAATGTTGGGAAATCCACTTGATGCTCTACGTTCCAAATTCGCTCATTCATCACTGGCAAACGTTTTCTCAAACTCATAAATTCGCTTTGTTCTGCCTGCTCCCAAGCGCACATTTGCGCCCCAAGAATTAGGTTGGAACCGTTGGTTTGAATAGGGTCAAAAGAAGGTGCTTGTGGAAACCAGTTTTCCCATCGGGAAACATTCCAATTGTAAATGGTTTCTGGTTCCCATTTTTTGCGATTGACCACATATAGGGGTTTCCAAGAAGTGTTGACAACGGTGTAACCGTCTTCAATTAAATCATTGGGCAAATACCTGTTGGTTTCAAATTCATAAACAATAATGTCTTTTGGAATTTCTACTTTACCTTCTTTTCTAAAGCCTTCCCAAACCGCCATTTGCTTGCCTTGCTTTTTTACGATGTCATTCATTCGCACGATAAAATGACGATACAAATCATGCACATCGTCACCCAAATCGTTGGCTTTCATGTACTCTTGAACATGTGGATCATTATCTAATTTATGGAAGATGGCTTCATCTCCTCCAATATGAATAATAGGGGTTGATTTGAAAATGGGAATAATCTCCGCTAGTATTTCTTCCAAAGCGGTATACACTTCTTCCTTGCCCATGTTAATGGTCCAGGGATTTTCTTTAATGTCCTTGATTCCGAAAAGCTCGGGGTATGCTTCGACAATAGAACTTGCATGACCAGGAATATCAATTTCAGGAATAATGGTTACGCCACGTTCTTGCGCATAAGCCTCTAACATTTCCAATTCTTCAAAAGTATAATGCCTGTCGGGTGTAGAAAGCTTTGGGTATTTTTTTGAAGGCAAAGTATAGGACTGATAGTCGGTAAAGTGGAGGTGCAGGTAATTGGATTTGTAAAACGAACTCATGTTAATCAGCTCCTTAATGCTTTCCACCGAATGCCACTGACGGGCCAAATCAATCATCAAACCTCGGTAGCCAGAATCAGGACGGTCTTCCATGTTGAGTACAGGGAAACTTATTTTTCCGTCTTCAACAAATGCCAATTGAAGGAGGCTGTTGCGTGCCATCGCCAAAGCTTGGTAAGAACCCCCGGTAACGGTAATTTCCTTATCAATTTTAATTTGGTAACTGTCTTTTTCCTGCTCGTTATCTACGGTGAAGGTAATGTCCGCTGAATTTTTACTTTCGGCTATTTCAATCTTAATATCGGTCAAGGCCAATAGTTCTGCTTGAAAGATTTTCGCTAAGGGGGCTAGTGCTTTTTCTACAAAGATTGTGCTCTGCTCTGAAAGTCGAACCGCCTGACCCGAAACAGTAATTTGCTTAGGAATAGGGACTAGATTGACTTCACTATTATGATCGAATTTTTCTGTGGTACTGTCGCAGGATTGAAGAAATAAGATGGAAAGGATTAAGAGTACTGTTTTTTTCATGGTTAGTCGATTGAAGAAAAAGCTCGGGTGTAGGATAATGTGAACACTACATCGAAGTTACTTTGTTTCAAATTAAGAAAATTCTTCGGTTACAGTAGGTAATAAGTTGACAACTGAAAGATTGAACAAAGCTAGTAAGGCTTTCCTAATATCTAGGGAGAGCCTTTCTCAACACACCAGCTTATAGCCATAACCCCGAACATTCAGGATTTCTACGGTTTCGTCTTCGCTTAGTTTTTTGCGCAGTTTGGTAATGAAAACGTCCATGCTCCGGGCATTAAAAAAGTCATCGTTGCCCCAGAGTTGGGTGAGGATCAAACTTCTGTCGGTTACGGCATTTCTGTTTTCACTTAAATGAAAAAGCAGCTGTGCCTCGCGGTGCGTTAAGGTCTGTTCCTTCTCACCTAAACCCAATTTTTGTTTAGAAAGGTTGAAACGATATTTACCAATACTGACTTCTTCAGAAGATTCACGTTTTCTTTTTCGATCCAATAGTGCATGAATACGAACGATCAGTTCTTCCATGCTAAAAGGCTTTTTCAAATAGTCGTTTCCGCCCAAACCAAAGCCTTCGACTACATCTTCGGTTCTGGATTTAGAGGTTAGGAAAATGACAGGAATTTTCTCGTTTTCAGCTCTAATTTCTTTGACGAGCGTAAAGCCATCCTTCTTCGGCATCATCACATCCAACACCAATAATTCTGGTTTTTCAGCGCGGTAAGTATTTAGAGCTTGTTCTCCGTTGGTGCAGAAAAGCACATCGAAACCACGGGTTTCTAGGCTTTCCTTAATGATGGTACCCAATGCCGTTTCATCTTCGGCCAGTAATATTTTAATTTTATCTGTCATGAAATCGCCACTTCAAAACTGGTCAATTGAGGTTTCAAGACTAAATCTATTGAGCCTCCATGTTTCTCAATAATCTTACGTGTATAGTAAAGGCCAATCCCAAAGCCTTTCACATCATGTTGATTGCCGGTAGGGATTCGGTAGAATTTGTCAAACACCCTTTCCTTTTGGCTCTTTTCTATAAAGCCGCCATTGTCTTGAACTATCACTTGAGCACGTGTGCCTAACTGAGTCAAAATTACCTGAACCTCGCTTCCGCCATATTTTATAGCATTGTCCACCAAATTCGAAAGGGCATTTTCCAAGTGAAAAGGATCTGCTTCAATAATGACATCAGAGCTAGGCGCAACAAAAGAAAGCCCTTTTTCGGCCGCTAGCATTTTATACTTTTCAATCATGCTAGAGAGCAACTGTGTTAGGTTTACAGGCTCTTTCCTCAGACTCAATTCATCACTGTCAAGCGTGGCGGTTTCTAGCAGTTTCTCCACCATCAGGTTGAGTTTTTTCAACTGATCGTTGGACATGTCTAAATACTTGGCGGTCTTTTCAGGGTCGTTTTGCTTATTGAAGTTCGCGATGGCTTCCAGGGCCGATGTCACTGTGGCAATCGGAGTTTTAAATTCGTGAGTTATATTACTGATCAGATCGTTCTTAATTTCAGCCAAATGTTTTTGCTGATTGATGATTCTATAGAGGTACAACAGCGAACCAATCACCGAAACCGAAATGAGCAGTGAAATCAGCAAATCCACCATTCCCCTTTTCAGAATAATTAAAGACGCATTATCGAAATACATCCTAAGCTCCTTTCTGGGCAAATAACTCGCCTTTGAAAGGGTGGAAAGGGAAAATTCTTCATCGCTAAATGCCCTAGAGCGTTCAACGATCTCATTGTTTTGTAAAGAGGCAAAAGCGAAATCAATGTCTATTTTCTTTCGACCCAATTCCTTCTTTACATACTTCGTTAAGACTTCAAAATCGATGGTGTCTTGCACCATTGCAATCATGATTTTGGATGTGAAAGCTTCTAATTCATGAAGCCTTGTAGACGGAAGAGTGTCTTTGGAAATTGTAATGTTTTTTATGGAAGCTGGATTATTCAGTCTAGCCACTCCTCGCAATTGAATCTTTGAATCTCCTTTCCCTGTACTTGTAACAGTCACCCCTCCAATGGTAGTGTCTGGACTAATGTCTCCATTGGTTTTAAACTCAATCCATTTTGTGGAGTCGTTTGTCTTTCTCTCAAGATTGTGCTGAAAAAACGCCTTGATTTCACTGTTATCAAAACCACCACTATCGTTACTATCTAGAAATACAAAGCTCTTCGCCAAAGAGGAAAAATAACCTTCCACTCCGTTGTCTAAAGCTACTTGCACATCGTTGATAAAGCGCTGCTTATTCAGGTTATAATTCTGAACATTTCTATACACCTGAATGCCCACAGTAATAAGTACCGTAAAGGAAATCAGATAGATAATAGCTTTGAACTTTCGCTTTTTCACAGTTCAAATATACGCATTTGTTATGCCTGAGCATTAAAGGTTAACACTCGTTAACACTGGTTAACTATCGGTTTGATTGAATTGAAGTTTGTTTGTATTCCATAAAACAGATCAAAAATGAAAAAGCTCAAAAAAACAATCATGCTCTTGTTGGGCATTATAACAGCCGGAACACTGACGCTAAACGCCCAGAATTTTCAAGGGATTGCTACCTACCAATCTGCTCGTAAAATGGGTGGCTTAAGCATTAAAGGTGACGGTATGTCGCCAGAAATGGAAAAGCAACTTCAGGAAAGTCTTAAAAAGCAAATGCAAAAAGAATATGAGTTGAAATTCAACTTAACTGAATCTACTTGGACCGAAGTGGAAAGCCTTGAAGGAGCGCCTGCAGCGGCCTCAGCAGGAGGTATGGTAATGAGGTTTTCTTCTGGAGGAGGCACTAAATACAAAAACACGGCAGAGAATCTTTTTTTAAATGAAACTGAAGTTTTTAGCAAACCCTTTTTGGTACACAGTGAGCTAAAAAACCGTGAATGGCAATTGACCAACGAAACCAAGAAGATTGGTAATTACAATGCGCAAAAAGCCATTTTCAGCGAAATAGTAGAACGCACAGTTATTTCATTCGACAATGACGATAAAGAATCAAAAGTAACTTCTGATACCATCAATATCGAAGCTTGGTTTACACCAGAAATTCCTGTTTCACAAGGGCCAGATGATTTTTGGGGTTTGCCGGGTTTAATCATGGAAATTTCTGATGGCAAAACCACATACATCTGTACCAAAGTAATTCTGAACCCAGAAGAAGGTGTTAAAATCAAGAAACCATCAAAAGGAAAAAAAGTAACCCCTGAAGAGTTAAAGGTCATTCAGGACGAAAAAAACAAAGAGATGATGGAGAAATACAGCCAAGGCAGTGGAGATGGTCATACCATTAAAATCAAAATAGGAGGCAATTAATTTTTTCGAACCCAAAAGTCAAAAACTCACAACATGAAAAGAATAGGTTTAATTTTTTTGCTCACATTCCTATGTGTGGCAATGCAGCAAGCGCAGGCCCAACAGAAAGTGGTTTATCTTGGCGAGGTCAGAGATTCATTGGGCTTACCTCTTGAATATGCCAATGTAATGGCGATGGACACCACCAAAAAAACGATTGCTTCGTTTGGAGTCACCAATAAACAAGGCCAGTTTAGATTATTGTTGGAAGACCAAAAGGTCTATCAACTAAAAGTCAGTTTTATTGGATTCGTTCCTTTCGAAAGGTATTTCACTGCCAAAGACACCCAAGCTTTACCCGTTTCAATTCAGTTGAATAATGACGAAAGGAGTTTAGGGTCGGTAGAAGTGGTGACCGAAATGCCTATTCTCATTCAGGGAGACACCATTACCTATAAAGCCGATGTGTTTACTCAGGGCAATGAACGCAAGTTGGAAGATGTGCTCAAAGATTTGCCCGGTTTTGAAGTAGATGAAGACGGGCAAGTAAAAGTGCAGGGTAAAAAGGTGGACAAACTACTCGTGGATGGTAAAGAGTTCTTTGAAGGCGACACCAAACTGGCCACAAAAAATCTGCCTGCCAAAGCGGTAGACAAAGTTCAAGTGTTACAGAACTTCAACAATGTTGGTCCCTTAAGCGGGGTGAATAACAGTGAACAACTGGCATTGAATATTCAGCTTAAAGAAGACATGAAGAACATGGTTTTTGGTGATTTAGAACTCGCTGGAGGCCCTGAAGAGAGATATAAAGCACACGCCAATGTTTTCTATTATGACAAGAAAACGAACATCAATTTTATTGGTGACGCCAACAATGTGGGCGACTTGGCCTTTAGCATGAGCGACTACTTTAGGTTTAGTGGAGGCTTGGCGAGTTTGGCAGGAAGGTCTGGCTCGAACTTCCGTGTAAGTTCAGACCAACTGGGTATCCCAATGGCAGAAAGAAACAGTGCAAAGGAGTTGAACAATCAACTGGGTGCACTCAACTTCAACTATACGCCTAGCAGCAAAATCAGATTTTCGGGATTTGCTATTGGTTCTAAAGTGGATAATACTTTGGGTAGCATTTCGGAGCGTCAGTATGTTTTGCAATCAGGAGAAACAGAAACACTCACTTCTGAGTCGAACGTGCAGAGCACTTCGGGCTTGTTCAAATTAGGCATTACCTATTCGCCAAACGCAAGCTTACAGTTGGATTACAATGTGTTCTCTCGCCTTTCCAATATTGAAAATTCAGACCTTCAAAACTCACTTTTCAATAATACTTCGAATGATATCAATAGCATGAGTACGCAACAGCCATTCTCTATTGAGCAGCAATTGAGAGCATTTTATGCGCCAGATGAAAAGAACGTTTTTTCGGCCGAAGTCACTTACAAAAACCAAGAGCAAGATCCGACATACGACTTGTCAACTACCCAAAGGCCCTTTTCGGCAATCATTCCGATGACGGGCAGCAGCCCTTACAATTTACTTCAGCTTAAAAACATAAGCACGGAACAAGCCGAAGCAGCCATTAACTATTACAGAATTCTGAACAATACCAACCACATCAATTTTAAACTTGGTGTGAACCAAACCAGTCAAGATTTGAGCTCAAGTATTATGGAAAAGCTTGACAACGGAACCACAAATGAGTTCAACGATCCCGACTTGAATAACTTGGTAGATTACACTTTTAGTGATTACTACTTTGGCCTATACTACAAGGTGAAATTCGGAAAGTTGGTGTTGAACCCTGGGCTAAACTTGCATCAATATAATATTGAAAATCAGCAAAACGGAATCACCGAAGGCTTTGACAAAATGCTTTTGCTTCCTTCCTTAACTGCGAAATACAATTTCCGAAACTCCCACTCATTGAATCTCAATTATGGCGTGTCTGCCAGTTTTACAGATATTCAAAATGCAGCAAAAGGTATTATAGTGAGAAGCTACAACTCTCTATTTGCAGGAAACCCAGTGTTGGACAATAGTTGGTATCACAATTTGAACCTCAACTATTTCAACTTCAACATGTATAATTTCTTAAATGTATCGGGTGGGTTGAGCTACCAAAAGCGCTATGACGACATCACCAACATTATAGATTTCAGTGGTTTGGAAAGGGTAAACACCCCTACGAACATTGATTTGGCCAATGAAAACCTATCGGGAAATGCCAGTATTGATAAACGCTTTGATCATTACCGCGTAAGCCTTTCAGGCAACTGGTCGCGCTCGGTAACGAATAACCGAATTAGTGACCTCGCCAATGAGAATGTAAGTTTTCAGCAAGGCTATAAGGCCGGACTTTCTACCACTGTATTAAAGGCGTTAGAATTTAACTTCGGATACGAAGTGTCATTCAATAATTATACAGCCAATAGTACAAGCAGTAAGTTTGAAAATCATAAACCCACAGCGCGTTTGATCCTGCGTTTCTTAAAGGATTTCCGATTCGATACCGACTATGAATACAACACTTACAAAAACACTTCCAACGGAACGAAAAGCACTTATGACTTGCTGAACGCTAAATTGAGTTACCGAAAAGAGGGAAGTAAATGGGAGTTTAAAACCACGGCCATGAACCTACTCAACACCACTGGAATTAGGAGAGATTCATTTTCTGAAAGCTTAATTAGCACTTATGAATACTTTATTCAAAAGCGTTACTTTTTGTTCTCGGTGAATTACGATTTATAATAAAATACAACATATATAAACACAAGCAATGCCGCTCAATTTGAGCGGCATTTTTTCTTTCCCCCTCATAACATCATTATTATCAAAATCTTATCAGATTCGGTGCTATTCTCGGTTGCTTATGGTTTTATACCTCCCAACCGTGTAAACCGATCAATAATTTCTGCTATTTTTATGGCAGAGTTTTTTTAATCAATACAGTCATGAAGCGTCTTCTTGTTATTGTAATACTCATAGGTGTTGTTGCCTATATCGCAGTTCAGTACCTCAAAGATCGTAGATTCAATCCGCCATCGGCCTACGACTATGAGTTAAGCGAAAGTATCGACACCGATTTTTATGACCCAACGGTACTTAAAGACTACTACAAAACAACCTTAGAAGTGGGGTCTTATGCCCGTTCGTTATGGAGAAATGATCAAATAGATGTTCGTTTTATTGACGATGAAGACTTTGAGTCCACCCGAGCTACCGCTGTTTATAATGAAATGATTGCCACAGCAAAAATGCTCGAAACGAAACTTGAGCTTTCGGCAACGCTAAAATCACAAGGCTATAGCAACTATGAAGTGCAAATGTACTTTGTGCAAAGCCTTACTCCAGAAGAACTTAAGTTCGAAAGAAATTACCATTTGTTGGACCTCAAAATGGGGGCAAAAGGAGCAGCCGTTTGGGAGCTACAAAAGCTGCTAAATGCAAACACAGACAGTATTCCCCAAGACGGAATATTCAGTTTAATCACCACCAACAGACTTAAGACTTTTCAAGAAAATAATGGTCTCTTCCCTTCGGGCGAAGTGGACGAAAAAACACTTAAAGCTTTAATTAAATAAATCATGGCTAAGGAAAAAGAAGAAGAGAAGAAACAACCCATTTCTTCAGGCGACCCGAAAATTGACGCAGTAAAACAATTGATTTTTGGCGAAAGCATGCAGCAATACGATGCAGAATTCAACGAAATCAAGGCGTTGATGAAACGTACTAGAAATGAAATTGAGAGTGAACTTAACGACACACGGGATCAGCTCAATAACATCATCAACGAGTTAAGAACCGACATGAACAAGAAGGTTACCCAACTCAGATCTGATATGGATGAAGCGGTTACGGACCTTGATAACAAAAAAGTAAACAGAAAACTACTCGGTGCCCTACTTCAAGAAATGGGGAAACAAATCGCTGAATAAGTAAGCATTCATGAGCAAAGGCTTGGCTTTTGATAAACTTAGAGAAATCCTCCTGGAGAAAGACTGGGAGGAAAGGGAAGAGTTTGCCCAAAAGTTAAACGACCTTGATGATCAGTTGAACTCTAGAGAGAGGCTGGAAGAGAAAATGCAGCCTATCCTGGATGATGAAAGGGAGAACTTGAAGCATAAATTCCCTGAACTCTTTGGCCCTCAAATTACAGCGTCCATCAGTAAGCAAATTCGCGAATCGCAGGATGAAGTGGTAGAGGCCCTTTACCCAATCTTGGGTCGAATGATCAAAAAGTACATTACCAGCGAAATGGAAAAACTTTCCGAAAAAGTGGATGAGCAAATGAAGCTCGCCTTTTCTTGGGAATCATGGAAAATGAGAATCAAAGCTTGGTTTTCAGGTACCCCGCAAAAAGATATGATCATCTCTAAGCTCATAGAGCCTAAGATTGAAGAGATCTTTATTGTCGAAAAGCAATCGGGGATGCTGCTGGGGAGCTTCTCCAAAAACCATTCAGTGGACCAAGACATGGTTGCCGCCATGCTCACGGCCATCAAGACTTTTGTAGAAGATGCCTTTAAAGGAGAAACCCAAGAGTTGGACAGTATTGACTACGACAACTATAAAATCGTGATCAAGAACTTCAAGTCATTTTTTATAGCTGTTGTTACTTCGGGCGGAATGAGTATGGCATTCAGAGACAAACTAGACGACACACTGTTAGATTTTGCCGAAAAAGTGCTTAAAAAGGCTAAGGAAGGAGATGACGAAGTGAAGCAAGAGAGGATTACCTCTGGTCTTGAGGAATACTTTGATAACTTTGACAAGAATGAATAAAAAGGTAATTCTTGTTGGCCACTTTGGAGTAGGGAAAACTTCCCTTGTACAGCAGTTCGTCTACAGCAAATTCTCGGAAAAATACCTCACCACTATAGGGGTAAAAATAGACAAGAAAGTCGTTGAATTGGATGGCCTTCAAATGACGCTGCTCATTTGGGACATTGCTGGTGAAACAGAACAGAATAGTGTTTCAAAAAGCTATAAACTGGGCTCGCACGGAATCATCTATGTTTTTGACCTTACACGCCCTTCTACTTACGAAAACCTTGGCGATCAAATAGATTATCTAAAAACGCTATTGCCTAACGCACCCATTCAAATTTTAGGTAATAAAAAGGACTTAATTTCTGAAGAAGAACTTATTGCCATCAAAGAAACCGTTGGCCTCCCCTTTAAAACAACAAGTGCCAAAACGGGAGCGCACGTAGAAGAAGCGTTTATCGACCTCTCTAAATCCATGCTATAAATGGATAAACTCGATCAGGTTAAACTTCAGCAGGTAGCTTCAAAAATTCAAGTAACCATTTTTGATGAAGCAGGAAAGGTTCTTGAAAGCTGCGATACTCTACTGAAAACTGATAAAAACGAGTCTATTTTTGATCAGTTTATTTTTATTCAAAGTTTAGAAGAGGTATTCAAAAGCATGTCCTCAGGGGAACGGCATACATTTCCAGAAGTAGAGTGGGAAGAGCAACGCCAAGGGCTCTTTAGCTTAACCTTCGATAAGCTAGAAAATGGACAAATCCAGTTGGTCATTCTTGACAAAACTAGTGACTACCCAAAGATTCTATTAAACCAGCAAAGCAGAAACGATAGCATCATTAATGAAGAAGTCGCTTTACTTCAGAATAAAGTGGCGGAAATGGAAAATGAGCTTCTTGGTTTTCAAAACGAGGAATTGAAGAGAATACAAAGCTTCAAAAACCAATTTTTTGCCAATGTAAGCCACGAGGTAAGAACGCCACTGAATAGCATTTCTGGTTTAGTTAGCTTAATACAGTCCGACAAATCGAAACTGGATAGCTACCTTCCTTCTCTGAAGGCCACATCAAATCACCTCAACTCCATCATCAACGACATTCTAGACATCTCTAAAATTGAGGCAGGCAAACTGCGCTTTGAGAAAATAGATTTCAATTTGACGGAATGTATTTCAAACATTATTGCAGGTTTTGAATTTGAAGCAGAAAGAAAAAACACCCAAGTAAAGCTCGATATTTCCAAAGACAAGATCATGCTTAAAAGTGATCTTACACGCTTGAGTCAGGTATTATATAACCTAATCGGAAATAGCCTAAAGTTTACTTCGAACGGCAGTGTAACATTGGCTGTAAAGCCAATAGGGCTCGAAAGCAATCAATTAAAGATCCATTTTGAGTTAACCGATACAGGTATCGGCATGACTCAAGAGCAAATTAGTTCCGTATTAGAGCCCTACTCGCAGGCTGACCAAAGCACGAATCGAATTTTTGGGGGAACAGGGCTGGGCTTAAGTATTGCCGTAAAACTTGTTGACGCTTTCGGTGGAAAACTAAAGATAGCCAGCCAACCACAGAAGGGCACAACAATGAGCTTCGACCTTGTTTTTGATCAAGGCAAAACACATCAGAAAAAGAAAGACAATCCAAAGTCTAGTGCCTCACTTTCCGGTTTTAAAGTTCTTTTTGGCGAAGATGACCCTGTAAGTCAAGCTGTACTTGCTGCTTTTTTAGAATCGCGTAAAGCAGAACTCACCGTGGTTTCTTCTGGTGAAGAGCTGATTAAAAATTTAGCAAATAACGATTTCGACATTGTTATTTCTGACATCCAATTTAAAGGTATAACGGGTATCCAGGTGATAGAGGAAAGAAGGAGTGCAAATGACTTTGTTCCCTTCATATTTGTGAGTGGAAGCCAGCTTGAAGAACCCAATCCGCTAGAAATGCTGAGTAATTGGCGTCTATTACAAAAACCCGTTGACCTGACATTTCTTGAACAGAACATCATTCAAGTTTTATCTTTAAAAAAGAAGTTTAAAATTGATCTGAGCGTGTTAGAACGCACTGTCCAAGGAGATCAAAGTTTTTTGAAAGATATGATTGAGGTTGTTCTTTTAAACCTTCCTTTAGAAATGAATGTCTTCAATGAGAAAGTAGCTCAATCGGATTGTGCCGAGGTCAGAAAAGTACTGCATAAAATCCGTCCAAGTGTTGACTACTTGGGCATTCCCTTTTTGAGCCAAACCCGAAAGGAAATCCATGAACTAATGGCAGCGGACCAAATAGAAGAAAGCACCAAATCCCTAATTCGTGAGTTCAATACGGGAATGGCCTTCGCTTTGAATGACTTGAAAACACATGGTTAGCCCTATTCATACCTCAAGGTTCAAACTCATTTTTGTTTGTAACGAGGATGCTGATAATCTCAAATAGGCATTAGACCTTAAGCGGTGTAAATTCGACTAACGCTAGTGAGTTAAACTGCATTAAAAATGCTTAAGTAATTTCTCCTCATTACAAATGAGGAGAAGGGGGGTTAGCCCTATTCATACCTCAAGGTTTCTGATGGGTTTTTTCGTGAGGTAAACCATACAATAATACTGACAATGCTCAGTGTTAAGAGAATTGCCACAATCACAGAAATAACCATGGAGAAGAAACTAACAGGAGCTTGATAGGCAAAGTTTTCTGTCCATTTACTGATGACCCAAAATGAAATAGGGGCAGAAATTATGCCTGCCAGAACAATAATTTTGAGCGTATCAGAGAAAATGATTTGTATAATTTGGCGGGTCATGGCCCCAAGTACTTTTCGAATGCCAATCTCTTTTCTACGTTGACTCACATTAAAAGCAGAAAGTCCTGAAAGCCCAATTATAGAGATGAAGATACAGAGTATTGACATGGAAGTGATCAAGGTATTTTGATTCTTGTCTGCTTCATATTGGTCACGTAAACTTTGGTTCAAGAAAGAATAATCGAGCGGATAATTTGGGATGGTTTCCTCCCAAGTACTTTTTATTCCCGCTATTAACTTCTCCTCATTTCCTTGTCTAAACCTTACAATCAAATGGCTACCGGGCTGGTTATCAAAAACAATCACCAAAGGTTCAATAGGGTTGTGCAGGGAGAAAAAATTGAAATCCCCAACCACTCCAATTACTCTCCCAAACTCTTCTTGATGAAAGAAA
>TARA_R110001599_G_scaffold17142_18_pt1 | contig 19244 bp, 13 predicted proteins | sample TARA_R110001599 | Tara Oceans TARA_R110001599 (sample SAMEA4398360) | marine metagenome | biome: Polar Biome; feature: [MES] marine water layer (ENVO:01000295) within the mesopelagic zone...; material: water (ENVO:00002006), including particulate matter (ENVO:01000060) such... | reverse complement strand
CCGGCCGGGCAGGGCGCCGGGCGGGCTTGGCGCGTCGCCAGACTCAGCCGGTCGTGGGCGATGGCTCGATCACGCGCGCCAGTGCCCGCACGCAGTCGGACTGGGTGAGCACGCCGACCAGCCTGCCGTCGGCACCGACCACGGGCAGATGGTGGTGATCGTTCTCTGAAAACGCCGCCAGCAGATCGACCACCCGTCGGTCGTCGCGGGCCACGCGAACCCGGCGGGTCATGATTTGGCCAACCACTTCGGGCTTCGATGAGGTCAGCGTGCCGCTGCTGCGCACCAGCTCACGCACCCGTTCGCCGAGACCGTCGCGGCGGTCGAGGTTGGCGTGGCGCAGAAAATCGGCCTGGGTCACGATGCCGACGATGCGCCGGGTGCGGTCGAGTACCGGCAGCGCCTTGATGCGGTGGCTGCGCATCAGGCGCCAAGCGTCTTCCAGACGTTCGCCGAACTGCACCGACAGCGGATTGCGGCTCATCACGTCGCCGCAGTGCAGGCCGCCAAACAGGCGCTGATAGGCGTTCAGCTCGGTCTGGCGCAGCAGGTTTTCCAGGTCGTCGCGGCTGACATCGAGCACTTCGTTGTAGAGCGCCAGCGCCTTGTCGAAGTCGGCGGAGCTGAAGCGCGACGACACCTCGTCTGCGGCCGCCGGCCTTGCGGCGGCCCATTGGGCATGGGGATAGCGATGGCCGGTCGCGCGATGCCAGACCACGCCGGCCAGCACCAGCAGCAGCGTGTTCACGGCCACCGGGAACAGCGCGAACGAGAAGGTTTCGACGCCCAGCAGCGCCACGGTCAGCGCCACCGCGCCGCCGGGGGGATGCAGGCAGCGCAGCGCCAGCATTGCGGCGGTTGCCAGACCCACGGCCGCGGCCGCCACCACGGCCAGCGGTGCGTCAATGATCGACACGCAGGCAATGCCGACCAGCGCCGCCACGGTGTTGCCGCCCACCGCCGCCCAGGGCTGGGCCATGGGACCCGCAGGCGCGGCGAACACCAGCACCGTCGTGGCGCCCAGCGGGGCGACCAGCCAGACGCCGGCAAGGGCGCCGTCGCCGGCCAGCCACTGGCTGAGCAAAGCGGCCAGCCCCAGGCCCAGCGTGGCCCCGGCGACCACCCGCAGCCGTTCGCGCGCGTTGATGGTGACGGGCGCCGGCCTCAGCAGCGCCGGCAGCGCCTGCACACGATGGATCAGCGACGGGCCCGGTGCGGGCGAGGGCTTCGATGACATTGCGCGATTCTATCGTGCGGCCCGGGGCGCTCCGGGGCGGCTCGGCGCGTCCCACCTCAAGGGTTTCAGTGGGCCTTGCATCCGCGTGCCGGCGTTCCAATATTGCCGATGAGGGCGAATCAATGCGCTGCTGCAACGCGTTGACAGGTGCATCGACAGCCTCTGCGTCATGTTCCCGGGCCTGATTCGGCCGCCACAGGAAAACGATCATGAAAAAGCTTCTCGGCATTCACAGTCAGCCCGGCCGGCACTGGGTAGGCGACGGCTTTCCGGTTCGCACCCTGTTTTCGTACGCCGACCAGGGCGCGGCCCTGAGCCCGTTTCTGATGCTCGACTACGCCGCGCCCACGGCGTTCACCCCCACCACCGGCCGGCGCGGCGTGGGCGCCCATCCGCATCGGGGCTTCGAGACGGTGACCATCGTCTATCAAGGCGAGCTGGAGCACCGCGACTCCACCGGCAGCGGCGGCCTCATCGGCCCGGGCGACGTGCAGTGGATGACCGCAGGCGGCGGCATCGTTCACGAAGAATTTCATTCGGCGGAGTTCGCGCAGCAGGGCGGCAACATGGAAATGGTGCAGCTCTGGGTCAACCTGCCGGCCGCGCACAAGATGACCGCGCCGGGCTACCAGACCCTGCTCAGGCGCGACATTCCGGTGGTTGATCTGGCTGACGGTGCCGGCACGCTGCGGGTGATTGCCGGGGCCTTTGGCGAGGCCGCCGGCCCGGCGCGCACCTTCAGCCCGGTCAACCTCTGGGACCTGCGATTGCAAGCCGGCAAGCCCGCACACCTGGTCGTGCCGCAGGGCCACACCACCGGCCTCGTGGTGTTGCGCGGCACGGTGCGGATCAATGGCGAGGGCGTTGCCGGCGAAGCGCAGTGGGTCAGCTTTGCGCGCGAGGGCCGCGACCTGCAGCTTGAGGCCGAGGGTGACGACGCCATGGTGCTGCTGCTCAGCGGCGCGCCCCTGAACGAGCCGATTGCGGGATACGGCCCGTTCGTGATGAACACGCAGGTGGAAATCTCGCAGGCCATCGATGACTTCAACCGCGGGCGCTTCGATCAAATGGCACCGCGAGCGGCCTGAGCGCGCACGGCCAAAGCAGCCGCCTTCGGGCGGCTTTCTTGCGCCGCGTGCCTGCCGCCAGCGCATTGCGGAACCAACCCGCCCGGTCTAGAGTCTCAGCCCTCATGCAACGCCTTCGGCCACTGCTCAATACCCTGCTGGGGCTCATCTTTCTGGTGCAGGGCTATGCCGTGGCCGCAGCGCCGGGCATGACCGCCCCGGTCGCGACAAGCGTTGCCGCATCGACCGCACCCGCCGCAATGGTCGACATGGCCGACATGCCCCACTGCGCCAAAATGGCCAGCCAGGCACCACAGCAGGCCCGTGACGCCGAAGACGCCGCAGCGTCGTCCTGTTGCGATGAAGGCTGCCCCAACCTGACCAGTTGTGCGCTGGGGCATCTGGCGGCCATCACCAGTCCCGGCATCTGGCGGCCATCACCAGTCCCGGCATCTGGCTGCCGAACACGGTGATCGACGCCCCGCCGTTCGCGTTGCCGCCGGTGCAGGCGCTTCGCCTCAGTGCGTTGTTGAGACCGCCCATCACGTTCCACGGTTGATGTTCAAGACCGGCTCGCCCTGAGCCGCTGCGGGCCACCCCGGCCCGACCCGTGGAGAAGATGAATGCCCCTGTTGACCCGCCGCGCACTTGCGTGGCACCTCGTGGCCGTGACCCTGACGGCCGCTGCCGCGCCGCCCGCCGGGGCGAGCGCCTGTGACCGTGCCACGCTGACCCTGTCCGACGCCGCAGCGTTGGCAGTGACCGCCCAGCCGCTGATCACCGGCCTAGACGCCCAGCGCCAGGCCGCCCAGGCCTCGGCCGTGGCCGCCGCCCAGTTGCCCGACCCGCAGCTGGGCTTGGGCATCGTCGATCTGCCCATCGACACCAACGAGGCCTACTCGCTCACCCGCGATTCCGACACCCAGATCGAACTCAGCGTCATGCAGGAATTTCCGCGCGCCGAGAAGCGCCGCCTGCGGGGCGAACAACTGACGCAGGAGGCCGCGCGGCTGAGCGCCGAACACCATCTGGCACGGCGCAGCATCCGCCTCGAAGTCACCTTGGCGTGGCTGGATGTCTGGCGGTTCGAGCAGGAGCTGAGCCTGGTCCGCACGCTGCAGGCCGAGGCCGAATCGCAGCTGCAGGCCGCCGAGATCGCCCTGCGGACCGGCACCACGACGCAGGCGGAGTTTCTCCGCGCCCGGCAGCAGGTCAACCGCCTGGAAGACGCCGCGCGCGAAGCCGACCAGCGCATCGAGCAGGCACGCAGCGGCCTGTCTCGCTGGATCGGCGAAGCCGCCCTGCAACCCATCTGCACCGATCTGCCGCCGCGCCAGGACGTGCCACCGCTGGCACAGGTGGTGACCGCGGTGGCCGACCATCCGCAGCTGGCCGGTGCCGCCGCGCAGATCGCCGCCGCCGAGGCCGGCTCGGGGCTGGCCCGCGCCAACTTCAGCCCCGATTGGCGCGTGGCCGTGGGCTACGGCCACCGCCCGGCCTTTTCCGAAATGGTGATGCTGCAAGTCGGCATTGACCTGCCGGTGTTCACCCGCAACCGCCAGGACCAGGCGCTGACCGCGGCACTGGCGCAGCAGCAGGCGGCCGAGTTTGCGCGGCAAGACGTGCTCCGCCGCCTGCTGTCTCAGGCCCGGCACAGCCATCACGACCACGAGCGCTTGCTGGAACGGCTACAGCTCTTCCAGACGCGGCTGTTGCCCGACGCCGATGCGCAGATCCAGGCCGCACAACGGGGCTGGCGCGCCGGCCGCGACGGATTCCGTGACCTGCTCGACGCCCGCAGCGCCGCGCTGGAACTGCGCCTGAGCGCGCTGGCTTTGCAACATGAACTGGCCCGCAGCGAGGCGCAGTTGCGGTATCTGGGCGCCTTCGACGCGCCGGCCGGCCCGGCGGAGCACGCACATGAGTAAGAAGACCTGGGGGCTTGTGGTCATTGTCGTGCTGCTGGCGGGCGTGGCCGGAGCATGGTGGGCGCACACCATGGCGCCGCACCGGCATCAATGGGTTGCGACCCCCGACGAGGCCGGCGGCGTGGTGTACACCTGCTCGATGCACCCGCAGGTGCGGCAGGACCAGCCGGGCAACTGCCCGATCTGCGGCATGCAACTGGTCAAGCGCGACGCAGCGCCCACCGCGAAGGCCGAGCCGCTGTACTGGTACGACCCGATGCGGCCCGACCAGCACTTCGACCAGCCCGGCAAGTCGCCCTTCATGGACATGCAACTGGTGCCGAAATATGCCGACGACGCCGGCGCAGACACACCGGCCGGCGCGGTGGTGACGATCGACCCGCGCATGGCGCAGAACCTGGGCATGCGCACCGCGGTGGTGAAGGCCGGCACTTTTCTGCAGCGGGTCGAGGCCACCGGCAGCGTTGCTGTGGACGAGCGCCGTATCGCGGTTGTCAGTGCCCGCGCCGAGGGCTGGGTGGAGCGCCTGCACGTCAACGCCGTGGGCGACACCGTGCGCAAGGGCCAGGTGCTGGCCGGGCTGTATGCGCCCGAGGTGCTTGCCGCGCAGGAAGAACTGGCTTTTGCCCGCACGCTGGGCGACGCCACGCTGATCAGCGCCGCGCAAGCGCGCTTGCGGCTGCTCAATGCGGGCACCCAGGCACAGCGGCAGGACGCCATTGTGTCGCCGCAGTCCGGCGTGGTCGTGGACCTGGCGGTCCGTCAGGGCGCGCAGGTCACGCCCGGCCAGCCGCTGATGACGCTGGCCGATCTGTCTTCGGTGTGGGTGCAGGTCGAGGTGCCTGAAACGCAGTCCGGCTGGCTGCGCGCGGGGCAGGTGGCCGAGGTGCGCTTCAGGGGGCTGCCGGGCAAGGTCTACAAGGGCGAGGTGGACTACGTGTATCCGCTGCTCGACACCGCAACCCGCACGGTGCGCGCAAGGGTGGTGCTGGGCAATGCCGACGGGGCGATCAAGCCGGGCATGTATGGCGCCGTCACGGTCAGGGGCGATGCCCTGCACGACGCCACGCGGGTGCCCACCGAGGCGGTGATTCGCACCGGCACACGCAACGTGGTGATCGTCGCCGAGTCTGCAGGACGCTACCGCCCGGTGGCGGTGGTGCCCGGCCCCGAACGCGACGGCGAGATGGTGGTGACCGGCGGGCTGAAACCCGGCCAGCACGTCGTCGTGTCGGGGCAGTTTCTGATCGACTCGGAGGCCAGTCTGCAGGGCGCCTACCACCGCATGGACGCTGCGTCGGCCGCCGATGCCACGCCGGGCCAGCGCCTCGACCCCAAGCCCAAGCCCGACCCCGGCCCCGACCCCGATCACGCCGCCGGCCACGGTGACGATCGCGACGCCGGGCGCGCGCCATGATCGCGCGGCTGATTCACTGGTCGGTGCACAACCGCTTTCTGGTGCTGTTTGGCACCGTGCTGCTCACCGCCTGGGGGCTCTACGCCACGGTGCACATGCCACTGGACGCGATTCCCGATCTGTCGGACACGCAGGTGATCGTCCGCACCACCTACCCCGGCCAGGCGCCGCAGGTGGTGGAAGATCAGGTGACCTACCCGCTGACCACCACGCTGTTGTCGGTGCCCTACGCCAAGACCGTGCGGGGCTATTCCATGTTCGGCGAATCGTTCGTCTACGTGCTGTTCGAAGACGGGGTGGACCTCTACTGGGCGCGTTCGCGGGTGCTTGAGTATCTGTCGCAGGTGCAAGACCGGCTGCCCGAAGCCGCCGATGCCGCGCTGGGGCCAGACGCCACCGGCGTGGGCTGGATCTACGAATACGCCCTGGTCGACCGCAGCGGCAACACCGACATTTCAGAACTGCGTGCATTGCAGGACTGGTTTCTGAAATACGAGCTGAAAACCGTCGAGAACGTGGCCGAGGTCGCCACCCTTGGCGGCTTCAACCGCCAGTACCAGATCGTGCTCGACCCCGACCGCCTGCGCGCCTACAGGCTGCCGCTGGACACGGTCGTGGCCGCCATCCAGGCCGCCAACAGCGAGGGCGGCGGCTCGGTGCTGGAACTGGCCGAGGCCGAATACATGGTGCGCACCCGGGGCTATCTTCAGAACCTCGACGACTTTCGCCAGATTCCCGTCGCCCTGGGCGAAGACGGCACCCCGGTGCTGCTGCGCGACGTGGCCACCGTGCAACGGGGCCCCGAAATACGCCGTGGCATTGCCGAACTGGATGGCGAAGGCGAAGTGGTCGGTGGCGTGATCGTGCTGCGCTCGGGCGAGAACGCGCTGTCCGCCATCAAGGCGGTGAAGGCCAAGCTTGAGGTGCTGAAAGCCAGCCTGCCCGAGGGCGTCGAGGTGGTCGAAACCTACGATCGCGCCACGCTCATCGACCGGGCGGTGCAAAACCTGTCGCACAAACTGCTCGAAGAGTTTCTGGTCGTCGCGCTGGTCTGCGGCATTTTTCTGTGGCACCTGCGCTCGGCGCTGGTGGCCATCATCACCCTGCCGGTGGGCATCTTGGTGGCCTTCGGCGTCATGCATTGGCAGGGCCTCAGCGCCAACATCATGTCGCTGGGCGGCCTGGCGATCGCCATCGGCGCCATGGTCGACGCCGCGGTGGTGATGATCGAGAACGCCCACAAGAAGCTGGAGCACTGGACGCGCGCGCATCCCGGGCAGGTGCTGCAAGGCGAGCAGCGGCTGAAGCTGATCGCCGAGGCCGCCGCCGAGGTCGGCCCGGCGCTGTTTTTCAGCCTGCTGATCATCACCCTCAGCTTCGTGCCGGTGTTCACCCTGCAGGCCCAGGAAGGCCGCATGTTCGCGCCGCTGGCCTTCACCAAAACCTATGCAATGGCCGCCGCGGCGGGGCTGTCGGTGACGCTGATTCCGGTGCTGATGGTGGCCTTCATTCGCGGCAAGATCGCAGACGAGTCGGCCAACCCGCTCAACCGTGTTCTGGCGGCGGCCTATCGGCCGATGATTCACGCCGTGCTGGCCCGTCCGCGCACCACGCTGGCCGTCGCCGCGCTGCTGGCGCTGGCCACCGCATGGCCGGTGACCCGCCTGGGGACCGAGTTCATGCCGCCACTGGACGAGGGCGACCTGCTGTACATGCCCACCGCGCTGCCGGGCCTGTCGGTGGGCAAGGGCGCGCAGATTCTTCAGCAGACCGACCGCATCCTGAAAAGCTTTCCCGAGGTCGAGCGGGTGTTCGGCAAGATCGGCCGCGCCGAAACCGCCACCGACCCGGCGCCGCTGGAAATGGTTGAAACCACCATCCGGCTCAAGCCCAAGGCCCAATGGCGCGCCGGCATGACCACCGAAAAACTCATTGACGAGATGGACGCCGCGCTCAAGCTGCCGGGCATGGGCAATGTGTGGGTGCAGCCCATTCGCAACCGCATCGACATGCTGGCAACCGGCATCAAGTCGCCCGTGGGCATCAAGATCGCCGGGCCCGACCTGAACGAGATACAGCGCATCGGCGACCAGATTGCCGCGGTGGTCAAGACCGTGCCGGGCACCGCCTCGGCCTTCTCCGAGCGCGTTTCGGGCGGGCGCTACATCGAGGTGGTGCCAGACCGCATCGCCGCCGCGCGCCACGGGCTGTCGATCACCGACGTGCAGCGGCTGGTCAGCATGGCCATTGGTGGCCAAAACATCGGCGAAACCGTCGAAGGCTTGCAGCGCTTCCCCATCAACGTCCGTTATCCGCGTGAACTGCGCGACTCGGTGCAAGACCTGCGCGAGCTGCCGGTGGTCACGATGCGCGGCGAAACCCTCACCCTGGGCAGCTTTGCCGAGGTCAGCATCACCGCCGGCCCGCCCATGATCAAGTCTGAAAACGCGCGCCCCAATGGCTGGATCTACATCGACATTCGCGACCGCGACCTGGGCGGCTACGTGGCCGATGCCAAACGGGCCGTCGCCGAGCAGGTGCAACTGCCCGCCGGGTATTCGGTGAGCTGGTCAGGGCAATTCGAGTACCTGGCGCGCGCCAGCCAGCGCCTGCAAGTGGTCGTGCCGCTGACCCTCAGCATCATCTTTGTGCTGCTGTACCTCACGTTTGGCCGCGTCAGTTCAGCGGTGCTGATCATGGCAACCCTGCCGTTTGCCCTGATCGGCGGATTCTGGTTGATCTACGGCCTGGGCCACCACCTGTCGGTCGCCAGCGGCGTGGGCTTCATCGCCCTGGCCGGCGTGGCGGCAGAGTTCGGCGTGGTCATGCTGCTCTACCTCGACAACGCCGTGCGCGAGCGCGAAGAGCGCGGCGCCCTGCACACCCAAGCCGACCTGCGCGCCGCCCTGATCGACGGCGCAGTGCTGCGCGTGCGGCCCAAGGCCATGACCGTCGCCGTCATCATCGCCGGCCTGTTGCCGCTGTTCATCGGCGCCGGCACCGGCAGCGAAATCATGCAGCGCATCGCTGCCCCCATGATCGGCGGCATGATCACCGCGCCGCTGCTGTCCATGCTGGTGCTGCCAGCGGCGTATCTGCTGCTGCACCGGCGGCGGCTTGCCGCGTGACCCTGCAGGTTGGCGACAGGGCCGCACGGCGTACCCGGCGCGGGCGCAGCGGCGGCAGCGGCGGCAGCGGTTGGGCAGAAATCGCCATCACCGTAAGATCGGCTTCCGCGACACACCGCTGGCCGAGTCATTCTGCGCAACCGGCCTTCGCTCCCAAAACAAAGAAAAACCGATGGCCCTGAAAAAATCCGAGCTGTACGCCTCTCTCTGGTCGAGCTGTGACGAGCTGCGCGGCGGCATGGACGCCAGCCGCTACAAGGACTACGTGCTGGTGCTGCTGTTCATCAAGTACGTCAGCGACAAGTACGCCAGCAAACCCTTCGCCGCCATCACCGTGCCCGAAGGCGCCAGCTTCACCGACATGGTCGCGCTCAAGGGCAAGCCCGATATTGGCGACCAGATCAACAAGAACATCATCGCCCCGCTGGCCAGCGCCAACCGGCTGTCCGACCTGCCGGACTTCAACGACGCCAACATGCTCGGCAGCGGCAAGGAGATGGTCGAGCGGCTCAGCAACCTGATCGCCATCTTCCAGAACAAGGCGCTGGACTTCTCCAGCAACCGCGCCGACGGCGACGACATCCTCGGCGACGCCTACGAATACCTGATGCGCCAGTTCGCCACCGAAAGTGGCAAGAGCAAGGGCCAGTTCTACACCCCGGCCGAGGTCAGCCGGGTGATGGCGCAGATCATCGGCATCGGCAGCGCGCCCACCACCAGCACCACCACCGTGTACGACCCGACCTGCGGGTCGGGATCGCTGTTGCTCAAGGTGGCCGACACCGCCAACGGGCAGCTCACCCTCTACGGTCAGGAGAAAGACGCCACCACCGCCGGGCTGGCGCGCATGAACATGATCCTGCACAACTACCCCACGGCGTTGGTGATGCAGGGCAACACGCTGACCGACCCAAGGTTCATGGACGGGCAGGGCGGCAACGCCACGCTCAAGACCTTCGACTACGTGGTGGCCAACCCGCCGTTCAGCGACAAGCGCTGGGGCAACGGCCTGGGCGACCCGCTGGACGACCCGCACGAACGCTTCAAGCCCTTTGGCGTGCCGCCCGCCAAGCAGGGCGACTACGCCTATCTGCTGCACATCGTCCGCTCGCTCAAGAGCACCGGCACGGGCGCCTGCATCCTGCCGCACGGCGTGCTGTTTCGCGGCAATGCCGAAGCGCAGATTCGCCGCGCGCTGGTCCGCAAGGGGTATCTCAAGGCCATCATCGGCCTGCCGGCCAACCTGTTCTACGGCACCGGCATTCCCGCCTGCATCCTGCTCATCGACAAGCGCGACGCCGTGGGCCGCAAGGGCGTGTTCATGATCGACGCCAGCAAGGGCTACGCCAAGGATGGCCCCAAGAACCGCCTGCGCGAGCAGGACATTCACCGCATCGTCGACGCCTTCCGCAAACAGGCCGACGTGCCGCGCTACGCCCGCATGGTGTCGTTTGAAGACATCGCCGACGCCAGAAACGACTACAACCTCAACCTGCCGCGCTACATCGACAGCAGCGAGCCCGAAGACCTGCACGACCTCGCCGCCCACCTGCGCGGCGGCATCCCCGAGCGTGATGTCCAAGCCCTGGCCGACTACTGGCAGCTCATGCCCAGCCTGCGCGCCGCCCTGTTCGCAGCCACCCCCGCCCCCGTAGGTCGGGCTTCAGCCCGACAAGCAAACTCAGATGTCGGCATGAATGTCGATCCACAGGCACTACATGTCGCCGAGGGCAGCACAACCGCTTACGTCGCGCTGCTTCAAGGCAGTGAGCCGGAACCGCGCCCCGGCTACGTCTACCTGCAACCCGCCATGGCAGACGTCCGCACCACCATCCTCGGCCACCCCGAATTCGCCGCCTTCACCGAAACCGTCACCCGCCTTTTCACCAACTGGCGCACGCAGGCCGTGCAGCACCTCGCCGCCTTTGACGCGGGTGGCCAGCCCAAGGCGCTGATCGAAACCGTCTCCGAAAGCCTGCTCGCCGCCTTCAAGGCCGCGCCGTTGCTCAACCCCTACGACGTCTACCAGCACCTGATGGACTACTGGGCTTCAGACATGCAGGACGACGCCTACCTCATCGCCGCCGACGGCTGGGTGGCCGCACCCACCCGCATCATCGAAACCAACAGGAGAGGCCAGACTAGGGACAAAGGCTGGGTCTGCGAACTCATCCCCAAACCGCTCATCGTCGCCCGCTACTTTGCGACCCAGCAAAGCGCTATCGATGCCCTGCAAGCCGAGCTGGAGACCGCCACCGCCAGCCTCACCGAGCTGGAAGAAGAGCACAGCGGTGACGACGCCGTATTCACCGGCTTTGACGCCATCAACGCCGCCAACGTGAAAGACCGCATCCGCGAAATCGGGCAGGACGCGGAAGGCGCCGACGAACTGGCCGTGCTCAAGCAGTGGCTCAAGCTCAGCGAACAGATCAGCGCCCACAAGAAAGCCCTGAAGGCGGCCGAGGCCGAGCTGGATGTGCTGGCTTACGCCAAGTACCCCGAACTCAGCAAAGCCGACATCAAGGCGCTGGTCACCGACGACAAATGGATGGCCCACCTCACCACGAAAGTGCAAAGTGAACTCGCCCGAGTTTCGCAAACCCTCACCGGCCGCATTCGCGAACTCGCGGAGCGGTATGACACGCCGCTGCCCAGGCTCACGGATGAGGTGGAGACGCTCTCGGCGCGGGTGGCGCAACACCTTGCCAGGATGGGAGTGCGCGCTTGAATAGCGCAGATATCAACGCGACCAAGACGCCGGAGGGTTGGACCTCCAAGACCCTGCTGGAGCTCGCGCAGGGAAAGAAGGAGCTGTTTGATGATGGCGACTGGATCGAATCTGAGCACATAACCACGCTCGGAGTACGCCTCGTCCAAACGGGAAACATCGGTGTCGGAACCTTCGTGGAGAAGGATGTCCGGAAGTACATCTACGAGTCGTCGTACTACAAATTGCGCTGTAAGCCGCTGGCTACAGGCGACTTGCTCATCTGCCGCCTCGCTGACCCAGCCGGAAGAGCATGTGTATTGCCGAAGATTGGCGAGCAGAAGATCGTTACCTCTGTGGACGTGACAATTTTTCGTCCACCGGCTGAGCTGGCGGATCGGATTTTCCTTTGCAACGTATTTTCGACTCCTGAGTGGTTCCGCGCTGTCGCGGAGCGCAGCGGGGGCACAACACACAAGAGGATTTCCCGCGGAGCCCTTGGCAAGCTGTCAGTGCTATTGCCGCCCGTTAAAGAACAACGCGCCATCGCAGAAGCCTTGAGCGATGTGGATGCCCTGCTGAGCGGGCTGGACCGACTCATCGCCAAAAAGCGCGACCTCAAGCAGGCCGCCATGCAGCAACTCCTCACCGGCCAGACCCGCCTCCCCGGCTTTCATGGGGAGTGGGTGGTAACAACTTTTGCACAGACGGTTCGTCACCAGTCAGGAAATTCAACGCTGATTAAAGGCAAGCTTTCAGCGGAACCCGCTGTCGGCCTCTATCCTGGCTTTAGCGCGTCAGGGCAAGATGTTTGGTGCGATCATTTCGACTATGAAGGAGATGCAGTCATTGTCTCTGCCGTCGGCTCCCGATGTGGCAAGGCGTTTATGGCAGCAGGGCGATGGTGTGCCATTGCGAACACACACGTAATTTGGTCGATCCCTTCAAAAATTGATCTCCATTTTTTGGGCTTCTTCATCAATGATGAATCTTTCTGGCTCAAGAGCGGAAGCGGGCAGCCATTCGTTTTATTTAAGCAAACGTTCGCCAAAACACTACGGCTGCCCCCTATTCCAGAGCAAACCGCAATTGGACAAGTCCTCAGCGACCTGGACGCCGAACTCGCCGTTCTCGAAGCCCGCCGCGAGAAAACCCGCCAGCTCAAGCAGGGGATGATGCAGGAGCTGCTCACTGGCCGGACGCGTTTGGTATGAGCCAGCGTGGGGCGCGATGGCTGCGAAGTCCAAAGTCAAAAAATGGGGCCAGCCCCCGCTACGCAGTGACCCGCCCACAAGTGAGACGGTGGAGAGTTGCGCCAGAAATGGCAAGTGCTCTCCGACTGACGGTATCGGCCGTGTCGCCGCCGTCGCCCCGCCAGGACCTACATGACGACCCGTGACCCCGTGCTGTCATTCAGCCAGTTTCAGCTCCCGAAACTTGCTGGTGTTGTCCAACAAGGTCCGCTCAAGGCTGGCGATGCTTTGGCCCGTCTCAATGGCCGTGGAGCTGGCCACCGACCGCACAATTACCGCACGGGTGAGTGCTGCTGGGATGCTGTGCTTACGACGGTTGTTGCTTGGCGACGTCATGCTTGCAGCTTGCCATTTGTGGGCAACCGAGGCCAGCTTCGAGGCGGCGCCGGTTGCCGCCTCAGGTCATCCCCTTGGAGCTTGAGGAATATGCACGCTGTGCATACACTGACCTATGCTCTTTGAGTGGGACGAGGCCAAGCGGCGAACCAACCTGCGCAAGCACGGCGTCGATTTTGCCGACGCGGTGGGCGCGCTTGAGGACCCGGTCAACCTCACGCTTGAAGAGACCTCCGCCACTGGTGAGCCGCGCTTTGTCACCTTGGGTCGGGGTTTTTGTGACCGGGTTTCGTATGTGGTGTGGACAGAGCGCGGGGTGGACCTCATTCGCATCATCTCGGCGCGCAAAGCCAGCCCCGGCGAGGCGCGTCACTATCAGGACTGAGCCATGAAGACCGAAATGCCAGAGCGAGACTTCAGTATCGGCAAGGGCGCCAAGCAGGTGCCGAAGCTAGCCCGCCTCCAGAAGGAGAACGAGGGCAAGGAGCGGATCACGATTCGCCTGGATGCCGATGTGCTGGCGTGGTTTCGGGCCCAAGTGCGCGGTGGTGGCAACTACCAGACGCTGATCAACGACACCCTGCGTGCGGCGATGAATGCGGACGATGCCCCGCTGACGGTTCGCAAGCTGCGCGAGGTATTGCGGCAGGAACTGCACGCCTAGGCGCGCGCGCCAGCGGGGGCAACACCATGAGCCTGATCGGCCAAGCCGAACGCGTCACGCAGAACCGCGTGCTGGACCTGTTCCGCGATGAGCTGGGCTACCGCTACCTGGGCGACTGGACCGACCGCGACAACAGCAACATTGAGGAGTCATTGCTAAGCCGCTGGCTCGCCGCGCGCGGCCATACCCCGGCGCAGATCAGCATGGCGCTGCACCGTTTGCGTACCGAGGCAGGCCATCACGACCGCAGCCTCTACGCCAACAACAAGGCGGTCTACGAGCTATTGCGCTACGGCGTGCCGGTGAAGACCGAGGCCGGGCAAGTCACCGAACTGGTCCACCTGATCGATTGGCAGCATCCAGAGCGCAACGACTTTGCCGTGGCCGAAGAGGTGACGCTCAAGGGCGGCCACGAGCGGCGGCCCGACGTGGTGCTGTACGTGAACGGCATCGCCATCGCCGTGCTGGAGCTCAAGAACAGCCGGGTCTCGCTGAGCGATGGCATCCGCCAGAACCTTTCCAACCAGCGGCCCGAATTCAACGCGTGGTTCTTTTCGACCGTGCAGTTCGTGTTTGCCGGCAACGACTCAGAGGGCTTGCAGTACGGCACCATCGGCACGCCGGAAAAGATGTTTCTGCGCTGGAAAGAGGACGAGGCCGACAACAGCCGCTACAAGCTCGATAAGTACCTGCTCAAGATGTGCGAAAAGCAGCGCCTGCTCGACCTGATGCAGCACTTTCTGTTGTTCGACGGCGGCGTGAAGAAGCTGCCACGAGTCCATCAGTATTTCGGCATCAAGGCGGCCCAGCAGCATGTGCGGGAGCGCCGCGGCGGCATCCTGTGGCACACGCAGGGCAGCGGCAAGAGCATCGTCATGGTGCTGCTGGCGCGCTGGATACTGGAGCACAACCCGCAGGCGCGGGTCGCCATCATCACCGACCGCGACGAGCTGGATAAGCAGATCCAGCGCGTGTTCACCGATGCCGGTGAGTCGATGAAGCGCAGCCGCAGCGGCCGCGAGCTGATGACGCAGTTGGCCAGCCCCAGCCCGCGCTTGATGTGCTCGTTGGTGCACAAATTTGGCAAGCGGGACGTGGCCGACTTTGACGCCTTCATCACCGAGCTGGAGGCGCAGCCCAGCACCACGGTGGGCGAGGTGTTCGTCTTCGTGGACGAATGCCACCGCACCCAGAGCGGCAAGCTGCACCGCATCATGAAGGCCATGCTGCCCAATGCGGTGTTCATCGGCTTTACCGGCACCCCACTGCTGGCGCAGGACCGGCAGACCAGCCTGGAGGTGTTTGGCCACTACATCCACACCTACAAGTTCAGCGAGGGGGTGGAGGACGGCGTGGTGCTGGATCTGGTCTACGAGGCGCGGGACATCGACCAGCGGCTGGGCTCGCAGGAGCACATCGACGCGTGGTTCGAGGCCAAGACCCGTGGCCTGAATGGCTGGCAGAAGGCCGAGCTGCGCGCCCAGTGGGGCACCATGCAGCGTGTGCTGAGCTCGCGCTCGCGCATGGATCGGGTGGTGAGCGACATCCTGTTCGACTTTGGCGTGAAGCCCCGCCTGTCCAACAGCCGGGGCAACGCCATTCTGGTGGCCAGCAGCATCTACGAGGCGTGCAAGTACTTCGCGCTGTTCCAGAAGACGCCTTTCAAGGGGCGTTGCGCGGTGGTGACCTCTTACAACCCCATGACGCGCGACGTGACGCTGGAAGAAACCGGCGCCAACACTGAAAGCGACAAGCAGTTCATCTACAACACCTACACCGAGCTGCTGAAAAACGTAGCGCCGGCGCCGGGCAAAAGCCCCACCGAAACCTACGAGGAGCAGGCCAAGCATTTGTTTGCCAACGAGCCGGCCAGCATGAAGCTGCTGGTGGTGGTGGACAAGCTGCTCACGGGCTATGACGCACCGCCCTGCACCTACCTCTACATCGACAAGAAGATGCAGGACCACGGCCTGTTTCAGGCCATCTGCCGCACCAACCGGCTGGACGGCGATGACAAGGACTTCGGCTACATCGTCGACTACAAGGATCTGTTCAAGAAGGTCGAGAATGCGATTGCCGTCTACACCTCCGAACTCGACCACACTGCGGAAGGCGCCAGCCCCGAGGTGTTGCTGCAAGATCGAGTGGCGAAAGGCAGCGAACGACTGGACGCTGCCATCGAGGTGCTGGAGCTGTTGTGCGAGCCGGTGGAGCCACCCAAGGGCGAGCTGGAGCACATCCACTACTTCTGCGGCAACACCGAGGTCGAGGCCGATCTGGCCGAGCGCGAGCCGCAACGGTCAGCCTTGTACAAGGCCGCAGCGGCCTTGGTGCGCGCCTACGCCAACATCGCGGACGAGATGGAAGCGGCCGGATATACCCCCGGCGATGTCGAGCGGATCAAACGCCAGCTCAAGCACTACGTGGACGTGCGCGAGATCGTGCGCATGGCCAGCGGCGAAACCTTGGACCTCAAGGCCTACGAGGCCGACATGCGCCACCTGATCGACACCTACATCGAGGCCGATCAGCCGCGCAAGATTTCGCCCTTCGACAACATGGGGCTGCTGGAGCTGATCGTGAAGACCGGCATTGGCGAAACCATTGCCAGCCAACTGGGCGGCATGAAGGGCAACAAGACCGCCATCGCCGAGACCATCGAAAACAACGTCCGTAGCAAGATCGTCAAGGAACAGACCCGCGATCCGGCGTTCTACGAAAAAATGTCGGCGCTGCTGGATGAGATCATCCGCTTTCGAAAAGAAAAAGCGAACGAGTACGAGGCCTACCTGACCCGCATTGCCGACTTGGCCAAACGAATTCAGACCGGACACGACGAAACCTTACCGAGCCGACTCGACACCCCCGGTAAGCGCGCGCTCTACAACAACCTCATGGCCAATCCGGCACTGATGTCCGCCATGCGCGAATCTTCACCCTACTACGACGGCAAGCCGGTGGATGAGGCGCTGGCGCTGGCGATCAAACTCGACGAAACCATTCGCTACGCGCGACCCGATGGTTGGCGCGGCGTTCAAGCGCGAGAGCAGGTCATCAAGGCCGCGATGTTTGAGGTATTGAAGGATGTGACCGAAGTGGAGCGGCTGTTCCTGATTATCTCGGCGCAGACCGAATATTGATGATGACTGAGCTCAAGTTGGGCGACGTATCGGTGGACGTGGTGCGGAAGCACATCAAAAACCTGCACCTCAGCGTTCACCCCCCGACCGGCCGGGTCACGATTGCTGCGCCCGCCCGCATGAGCCAAGACGCGATCCGGGTGTTTGCCATCTCGAAGCTCGGTTGGATTCGCCGCCAGCGCGCCAAGCTGAGTGCCCAGATTCGCGAGCCTGTGCGCGAGTACGTTGAGCGCGAGAGCCACTATCTGTGGGGCAGTCGCTATCTGCTCGCGGTGCAGGAGCGCGATGAGCCCCCGGCGATCATCCGTCGACACAACCGGCTCACACTTGGCGTGCGACCGGGTACAGACACCGAAGCGCGCGCGGCAATCATGGCGAGCTGGTATCGCGAACAGATCCGGTCGGCGCTGCCCGCGCTATTGAACAAATGGCAGCCCGTGCTGGGCGTGGCCTGCAATCGCGTGCTCATCCAGAAGATGAAAACCCAGTGGGGAAGCTGCAACGCTGTCACGCGCAACATCCGGCTCAATACGGAACTGGCCAAGAAACCGCCGGAGTGCCTGGAGTACGTGCTGGTGCATGAACTGACCCATCTGCGCGAGCCGAACCATGGCGAGCGGTTCGTGGCGGTTCTGGATGCCCAACTGTCTGGATGGCGCGAGGCGCGTGCGCTGCTGAATGCGGCGCCGCTTGCGCATGAGGCCTGGTCAAAGCCCTCGGCGTAAGTCCCAAAATGTGCTGGGCGAGGCCGACAGAAATTGGCAGCGTTACACCAGAATTACACCACGGGCTGAAGTCAACGAGCCGAATCTAGCGTAAGTGCTTGATTAAATGGTGGCCAAGGACGGAATCGAACCGCCGACACGGGGATTTTCAATCCCCTGCTCTACCGACTGAGCTACTTGGCCATTGAGGCTGACCCGTCGCGCATTGCACGCAAGGGGCGCGTATTAAAGCCGCGCGGCGGGGTGGCGTCAAGCGCGAGGCGCTTGGTTCAGGGGTATTGCTTGACGCCGCTGTCGGCGGGCGGGGGCACGAAGCCGGTGCTGGTCAGCTCGCCGCCTTCAAAAAAGTACTTCTTGAGCTCGTCCATGAGGAAGGCGCGGGCCTTGGCGTCTGAGAGTGCCAGGCGGTATTCGTTGATCAGCCGGGTTTGGTGTTCTTTCCAGGTTTCCCAGGCTTGCTTGCTGACGTTCTCGAAAATCTTCTGTCCCAGCGGGCCGGGCAGGGGCGGTTTGGGGAGCGCCTCGGCTTCGCGGCCGAGCTTGATGCAGTGAACGGTTTTGGTCATGGGATCTCAGGCTTGCGGGGTTGCAGGGTGGGCAACCAGTTGTTCGATCATGCGCCGGATGGGCGCCGGGAGCCCGAGGGTAAGGGCTCCCGACGGTGTGTGCCAGATGTGGTCCGTGTCCGGCGGGGATGTGCCCAGCAGTCGCACCGGGTCCATCTGCAGGTCGAAGTGGGTGAAGCGGTGGGCGATGGGCGCCAGCGGTGCGTGGTCACGCCGGGGCAGTGCCTCCAGTGCCGCCGGCCAGCACTGCTCGGCGTCGATGACGGGCGGGCTCCACAGGCCGCCCCAGAGGCCGCGTTGGGGCCGCCTGGCCAGCAGGATGTCGCCGGCCTCATTTTCGATGATGAGAATCTGCGCCCGCCTGCGGGGCCGCGTGCGCCGTGGTTTGGGCGTGGGCAGGTGGTCAATGCTGCCGTGCTGGCGGGCGAGGCAGTCGTGCTGCACCGGGCACGACAGGCACTGTGGGCGCCGCGCGGTGCAGCAGGTGGCGCCCAGGTCCATCAGGGCCTGGGTGTAGTCGGCGTGGCGGTGGGTCGGCAGCCGCGCTTCGGCCAGCGCCCAGAAGGCCTGTGACACCGCCGGCGTGCCCGGCCAGCCGTGCAGCGCGGCGTGGCGGGCCAGCACGCGGCGCACGTTGCCGTCGAGGATGGGCGCGGGTAGATCGAAGGCTTGCGACACGATGGCGCCGGCGGTGGACCGGCCGATGCCGGGCAGCGCCATGCAGCCGTCAATCGTGCGCGGAAACGCCCCGTTCAAGGTCTCGGTGACGACCTTGGCGCAGGCGTGGAGATTGCGCGCCCGGGCGTAGTAGCCGAGGCCCGACCAGTGGGCGAGCACCTCATCCAGCGGGGCGCAGGCCAGTGCCTGCACGTCGGGAAAGCGCGCCATGAAGCGCGCGAAGTAGGGGATGACGGTGGCCACCTGGGTCTGCTGCAGCATGATCTCTGACACCCAGACGCGATACGCCGAGCGCGGCTGCTGCCACGGCAGGTCGTGCCTGCCGTGTGCATCGAACCATTGCAGCACCCGTTCGGCGAATGACAGCGCGGGGGTCACGTTGGGGGTTCGGTGGCCTC
>TARA_R110001599_G_C12275964_1_pt1 | contig 19245 bp, 16 predicted proteins | sample TARA_R110001599 | Tara Oceans TARA_R110001599 (sample SAMEA4398360) | marine metagenome | biome: Polar Biome; feature: [MES] marine water layer (ENVO:01000295) within the mesopelagic zone...; material: water (ENVO:00002006), including particulate matter (ENVO:01000060) such as...... | reverse complement strand
GGGTCGACATTATTTGAGTTGGGCTTTCGGATGGCTGCTATTCATCTGGAGGCGATTAACGCCTACAGACATAGCGGTAATTCAGTCCAGGCAATCACAACGATTGCCGCGATGCCCTATCGGTTTACCCGCGCGTGGCTGAACGGGCTGCTCGGTAATGCCAATACACCCCAAGTCATGAACAACATAACGGATGATGCGCTGCCGACAAAGACCGATAACACCGTAACCCGTATACAGGCCTGCTTAACGTTAGCGGCAGCGGCCGTAATCATCTTTGCTTTTTTGATCCAGTTCCGAGGCTTGGGGACGCTGTTATCGGCGGTATTGGAGCTGAATTTATGAGCTTCATGATAGCACTCGCACAAGTTCTCGCATGCGGTGGCTTTGGCTTGATCGCATTAAGAGCGTTGCAGATCGAATCTTTTCCGTCCACCTTCGCGCGCTTCGCATGGGCCGGCGTCCTGGGCATTGGTATATTGGGCTGGCTTTTATTTGGTCTCGGCATGATGAAGATGTTGAACGGGACCGCACTCGGACTGACCTTAGCCATCGGCGCTTGCGGTTTAGTATTCATTCGCAGTCCAAAACACAAAAAGGCCAACAGCGTCGATCATTCATGGCCGGTGTCACCAACGCTCAATTCAGTTGGCCTTATCTTGATTGCAGCGATTGCGATCGTTTTTTCACTGGACGTGTTCGAAGCCCTCGCGCCGGTCACAGATGCCGATTCGCTTGCCTACCATTATGCGATTCCCAAACAATTCCTCTCAGCCGGTGAAATTGTTTTCATCCCGCGTGCCGTCGATGGGGCCGTGCCTTTATTGCTCCAAATGACATATTTACCTGTGCTCGCACTTGGGGGCACAAAAGCGCTGACCCTTTGGGCAATGTTCAGCGCCTACATGACGGTCGCCCTTTTGTTCGTTGTCGCACGTCAATGCGTTCGTTCAAATTGGGCCTTGGTCCTTGTGCTACTGGTGATTTCAACGCCCGCTGTTATTTATGGTGCCGGCAACGGGCAGGTTGAAGTTCGAAATGCAGCCTTTGTACTCGCCGGCGCGATGGCACTTAGCTACGGAATTAAACAAGAAAACCTTCGCTGGATCATCGTTGCGGGCATCGCCGCCGGATTTTTTGTTGCTGCGAAGTACTCGGGCCTCTTTTACCTGGCTGCGCTTGGATTAACACTCTTGGCATTTAAGCCAAATATCCGGTTCGTCATTGCATTTTCGCTCGCAGCTCTGATTGCCGGCGGACAGTGGTATGCATGGAATTGGGTCAACACCGGTGATCCGGTCTTTCCAGCTCTATTTGGGCTCGTTCCTTATGTGGACCCGGCACTCTGGACCCAGGAAATCCAGGATTATTTAGAATACCGACTAAAGACCGGCGAGAATGCATTGCCCAAAACCCTGCCGTGGGCGCTTGCTTATCCATTCATCGCAACGTTTGGAAATAATCCGATCCTACAAGGCGGCCACGTCGGATTTGGCGTCGCAATATTTGTGCTGGCACTTCCGGCGGCATTCGCTGCATTTTCGTACAGACACCACATACGCCGCCATAGATTATTGCCGGTCGCAACGATGGCGTTGATCTATTATGTGCTGTGGTATTTTTTCGGGCCATCGCAACGCACGCGACACTTTTTAGTACTTTATCCGTTAGCGCTGATGCTGATCATGTTTGTAGCCACAAAATGGGCATCTAGTCCATTCCGCAAACGTGTTCTTGGCTTGGTTCTCGTGCCCGTCATTGGCATGCAAATCGCCGCACAAGGGATTTACACGTCGGACGCGATACGCTTTCAACGCCAGGATATGTTCGAGATAACCTATCTGCGCCAAAACGTCTCCGATTTCGCGGCGGTAACCTGGATCAACGAAAACCTGCCGGAAAATGCGCATGTATTGAGCCAGTTCCGGCAGTTAGAATTTTATATGATCCCCAAAATGTATTTCTTGGACGTTGATCAAACGCTCATTAATGCCCTTAACCCGACACAAGCGCCGGGCGTCTTTTGGCAACAAATACGCACACAAAAAATAACCCACGCCCTCGCGTTAAACGAGCCAGGTCCCAGGGGATCAGGTGTTAACGCAAGCTTTGAAATTTGGGCGTATTTAATGAAACGTGGCTGCGTGCAAACGATACACCAAATGCCATCAACGGCAATCGCGTCCAGAGCTTTAAATATTACATCGCCAACCCCAAAAAATGCCGTGATCATGCAATTAACGCCAACCTCATGCGACTATGACAATAGCTAATTAAGTTTTTTCTTCCAGGCACGGGCACGGTCAAAGATTGATCGTATCATATGATCCTCGCCCATCCGCTTAGCCGTAATTGCGACCCCGATAAGGCCGATGACGGTATACGTGAACAGCAAACATAGATGCAATGCGATGGTGATGCTGAGTGCGCTGGCCGGGTCAAATGTGGCTGAAAATGGAATAACCAGGGCTTGCTGTCCAACAAGCTGAAAGACACCTACGAAACCCGGCGACGACGGTACAGAGATTGCCAACGTCAGCATGATTGTCAGAAAAGCTGCTTGGACCAATGTCGCATCGGGCACAAAAGCCAACAAAATCATCCAATGCCGAAACACGCCGACGATCCAGCCCATAAGAGTCCACAAACCGACCCGAAGCATAACACCTGGTTGTCCAATAAACCGAAGCGTCATCGTAAACTCTTCTTTTAATCGTTCAGCCATCGTCGCAACGCGTACGCTCGCAAATCGGCGGATCAACTTAAGCGCAACCCAGGCCGCAACCATCGCCAAGACAATCGCCAAAGCAATTTTGGCCATCGCGCTTGCCGGCATTCCATCAATCCCGATAAAGGGCACCAAGACAGCCGCCAAACACATCAATGCGACGACATCGATCCCACGCTCTACAATCACCGACATCGCTGAAGACCACACAGATACTTTATCGATAGCAGCGAGCACAACGGCGCGCACACCATCGCCAAGGCGCAGCGGCATAAACAGCGTAAAAATAAACCCAACTCCTTGCGCCCAAAGCGCGTTGGCGTAACTTACACGCACACTGATCATCGCAACCCAGCGTGCATTGCGGATAAAAATGTGTATGAACGTAAATACGAGACCCAGAGTTGCGAACAACGGATCAAAATCGATCAGCGTATCAAGCAACCCTTGAAAATCAGCAAACCAAAAGGCTGCAGCAAGACACAAAGCACTTACAATTAATCCGCCAATAAAAGACGTGCTAAAAAATATTTCCCGCATACTCTGCCTTTCTCTCGCCGTCGTCCTATAGCATCGAGTCAATGAAAACACTAAAGCCAAATTCAGCAGCCCCCGAGAGCATCCTTATTGTCGGAGCGAGCAGCTATCTCGCAGGTTTTTTCTTAGAAGCCGCTCGTCCTGAACTGACGGTCCGCGCTGTTTCCCATAGCGAGATCGAGCAGATTGATCCCGCGACCGTGAAGATTCTCGTCAATTTCGCATGTGATCAGGCATACCATCAAAACCCCTATGACCCAGCCATTGATTTTGATGCCAAACTGATTTCGCGTTTCAAGGGCCTTGGGATCCACTATATTTTTCTAAGTTCCCGAAAGGTCTATGTGCCTCAAAAAAACACGCGCGAATCAGACCCACTCAGCAACGACAATTTTTATGGCCAAAACAAAATCATCACCGAAGCGCTTGTGTGCAAAGACTTTCCGAACGACCACACGATTTTACGAATCGGCAATATCATCGGTCCGGGCATGAAGCCACATACGTTTATCGGACAGGCTATCCGAACACTGGCCGCGCAAAAGCAAATAATACTAGATGTGAATGGCAACACGCCGCGTGATTTTTTACCGGTAACGGACTTTGCAACAGCACTCATTCGGATCATAAACACGCTGCCCAAGGGGACTTTTAATATCGGCGCCGGACACGGCACCCCGGTTGGCAAAATTGCGAAATGGCTGGTCACAGGATATGGCGAAGGTGAGGTTGTCTGCAGCAGTGATCAAATGAAGGATGCATTTTATCTAAATATCGACAAACTTACCGACAAGATTGGCGCTATAGGTACACCCAAAAACATTGAAACCACATGCATGGATATAGGTTGGCGATTGAAACATGAATAAAATTTTGATTACCGGCGGCGCTGGCTTCATCGGCTCGCACGTCCTTGAGCGGGTGATCGCCGCATACCCAGAAGCATCGATTACGATTCTCGATAAGATGACGTATGCCGCTGACTATCAAAATATTAGCCACCTGCTTGATCCGTCAAAATGTCGTTTGATGGTCGGTGATGTTTGCGATCTGGATTTATGCTTAGAGCTCGCACGTGACACCGATTGCGTCATCCACATGGCCGCTGAGAGCCATGTAGATAATTCATTCGGCAATTCACTTACGTTTACGCGTTCAAATGCACTTGGAACACATACCTTACTTGAGGCCGCGCGCGTTGCTGGGGTTAAGCTATTTGTTCATGTCAGCACTGATGAGGTTTATGGCGAAATTGACGCCGGTGAATTTACCGAATCCAGCCCGCTACTGCCAAGCAATCCGTATTCAGGCTCGAAGGCGGCGGCCGATATGATTGTGCACAGCTATATTTGTTCCTTCAAAATGCCCGTGATCAAAGTCCGATCAAATAATATCTTCGGCATCCGCCAATACCCCGAAAAGATCGTCCCGCGATTTACGCTGCAAAAACTTCACGGCAAGCCCATGAGCATACATGGTGACGGCAGAAATCGCCGCCGTTATTTAGCTGCAGAGGACTTCGCAGAAGCGATCATCACGTTGATCGAGCACGGCACGGTTGGGGAAATTTACAACATCGGCACGACCGACGAATTTACCAACCTTGAGATTGCGGCACTAATCTGCGAATCGCTTGGTGGCAATGTCAAAGACAGTGTGACGTATGTCGGCGATCGCCCATTCAACGATTCACGCTATGCCGTAAAATTCGATAAAATCACCGCGCTCGGTTGGAAACCGCGCCATCACTTGCGCGATGAAATTCAGAAAGTCACAAATTGGTATCGTGATAACATTTCGCGCTATCAGTTTTTAATTGAACGCGGCGAAATTTGAGCACGCTCACTTTTTGTTTTTAAGAGACGCTTTCGCCGGCTTTGATGCGTAAGAAATGCTCTCGATGACAAACGGTGGCCTGTTTTTCGATTGCAGGAAAAGGCGACCCAAGTATTCGCCGATAAGCCCCAAAAATATCATTTGAACGCCACCCAGAAACAACACTGTCGCCATCAGGCTGGGCCAGCCTAGAACAGGCACACCAGACATCGCACCCTGTATCACCACATAAATCATGTAAAGAAAGCTGAGCAGTGCGGTCGCCGTACCGATAAACATCGACAGTCGCAACGGGCGAATAGAAAAACCTGTAATGCCATCGACGGCAAATGCCAAAAGCCTTTTAATCGAATAACTTGTCATGCCTGCGGTACGCACATCCCGGTCATATATTACGGGGACTTGTCGAAAGCCGATCCAACTGACCATGCCGCGAATGTATCGATCATTTTCCGGCATCGTCAGCAAGACGTCGCGTACACGTCGGCTAATCATACGAAAATCACCAGCATCCAGCGGAATATCGATGTCAGATAGTTTCGTCAAAAGTCGATAGAAGATACCGGCCGCCATCTTACGCCAAGTCGCATCACCTGCACGCCGCGCACGCTGCCCATATACCACGTCGGCGCCCACCTGCATCTTAGCCATCATCTCGCCTAGAAGTTCAGGCGGGTCTTGGAGGTCGGCGTCAATCACCAAAATATAATCGCCGCGCGCAATCAACAAACCAGCCGTCAGCGCCGATTGGTGGCCAAAATTACGAGATAGATTAACAGCGGTTACCTGTCCGGATTTTTCAGCGGCAGCAGTAATTTTCGCCCATGTCTCATCCGATGAACCGTCATTAACCAGCACAATTTCAAAGTCATCACCGACTTCTTTTTGACAGACATCGGCAACGCGGCGACACAGCGCATCAACATTGCCATCTTCATTATAACAAGGCGCGACGACGCTAAGCTTGATTGTCTGTTCTGCATCGGCTGCATGCAAATCGAGGAGCTTTTGATGATATGAGTCCGCCACGAAATCCCTCATGTTTTTTATATCAACGGGCCAACGATATGTTTAGGTGCATGGCGTAACTAGTCTCGTGACCATTCATCAATGACCATATATATCACGACTTTGCAAGGTATCGACCTTGTTCAAAAAAACATCTCTGGCTCCGTTGCTAGTGTATGTTACGTGTGCGATATTTTTTGTCATTTTACGCTGGACGACGCCATATGAAGATTTGCATCTGTGCGGCCAACTTTAAGAGCGACTTAATCGAAGCCATTAGTCTCAACATCGTCTCTCTCGCCAAGAACCTGTCTAGCACGCACGGTCATGAAGTCGCACTTTTGGTGCCGGGTGACGGACCTTCAAACCTTGAAAACACTGCGGCGTTATCTTGGTCGTCTTATGCGCCGGAACAAAATTACGCGTCAAAATGGCGGATTTTTAAAAACCTGTATCTTCTTCGAAAGCATATTAAAACGCATGCGATGGATTATGATATTTTTCATTTCCACGTAGGTACGCCGCTAGAACTCTTTCTTATTTGGATATTTTTACCGCGCCTCGCGATGCATCGCGTGGCCACGATTTGGCAGCCATTTTTAGGTTTCCGTGAATGCGCCCAGTTATTTTTAAAGTTTAAACTGAGCCGTCCGCAAATCACGCAACACTTCATTTTCAATGCGTGGCCGCTCCTGCCGCTTTTTGCGTTGGGGCAGACTTATTTTCAACGGCTGATCTTTCCAACGGACTATCAATATTCGCAGGCAATCTATGCCGGAAAATCGAAAAAGATTGTTATGGCGAATGGCGTTACGGACTTGTACCGCACGCGACATAACACATCGCCCTCAAACAGCGAGCCTCTGCGCGTTTTATACATCGGCCATGCAACGACCGTAAAAGGTGTGAATGTTTTGGTCAGAGCGCTGAAGCGCGCGTTTGATGACGGCATTGATTTGCGCGCCACCGTTGCGCTGAGCAACTATGGTGACCCCACCCCAATTTTACAGCTGATTAGCTCAGAGGGTCTCCATGACTTAATCACAATAAAAGGTGCCGTCGATATCGCCGACGAGTTTGGCGCGCACGATGTCTTTGTATTGCCGCTATTGTCGACGGTGGGGACGACGTGCATCCCAAATACGCTGCTGGAAGCATTTTCGGCTGGTATCGCGGTAATATCTTCGGACATACCTACGCTGCGTGAAGCGGACCCGGTCGCCGCAAACATATTTTTCCCGCCAGACGATGACCGTGCGCTGACCAAGGGTTTGAAAGATTTAGCAGAGAACAGAATACGCATGGAAAAAGTTCGCGCACACAATAGAGAGACCTACTTAAACACCTATACGCTTACGCTTTACACATTGAACACGGCGAATTTTTATCAGACACTTTCGGGCTTACCAACGGCACACAAGAACGGAATTCCTTTATGAGCAACGGTCACCATGACAAGAAGATCGATGCATTTTATGCCCAAGAAGAGACCGTCGAAAGCTACGATGCTATTCGCTTTGGCAACAAAGGCGGCCGCCACGTTGATCAAACAGAAAAGGAAATCCTCGTCGATTTTATGAAGGATCATCCTATCGATCTGCCGGTCTTGGAGGTTGCCGCTGGAACGGGGCGCTTCTCGCTCGAACTCGCACGGCGTGGCTACAAAGTGATCGCCATGGACAAATCTCGACCTATGCTGCGGATGATCCAGTCGCTGGCCGATAAAGAAGGTTTGGATATTACATGCATTGAAGGTGATGCGTTTTCACTGCCCTTCGAAGACGATGCATTCGAAACGGTCTACAGTTTCCGCTTCGTCTGGCACTTTCGCGATTATCCAAAATTAATTTCGGAGTTTTCCCGGGTATCTAGCAATCGGGTCATCTTCGATATGATGAACACTTGGAGCTTGGCATCGCTTTCGGCGCCGGTCGCCAATCATATCGCGTATAGATCCATTCATACCGAAACCGCCAGCAAGGCAGACGTCTTAGCCGCCATGTCCGACGTTAATTTGATCAGCAAGGCCGAACGCTCTGCTTTTGTATTTCCCTACATATTTTATCGGCATCTACCGTGGCTCACACCACTGTTCGTCGGATTAGAGAAAATCATCTTCTCCATTGCGAAGGTCGGCAGCATTAATTATTTTTGCGCTGAGAAATCACCCAAGCGTTCTTCGTCATTGCTGTAGTCGCTCCAAGAGATCGGGTCGTTTGTATCGAAGCTGAAGCTCTTGGGCGCCCTTAGGAATAAAAACACCCATCTCGATCAAATTGACGGGCACGATTTTCGATCGCAGACCATCGACACGTGCCTGCCAGAAGGGAAGGTAAACGTTGTTCACAATCAATAAGCCAGCTTCTTGTGTTTGGATATGAATGTCATATCCATTTTTAACTTGATTGATGGATGTCACCGACAATTCCGACGTCACGTTGAGCCCAGGCGCATCTGCCTGATAAACAACGGCAACATCATCTTTTACCCCACGTAATGTCGCCAATAATGACTTTGACGGCGCATCATCGGGCACCACAATAAACCTACGCGCCGGGCGAATGCGTGGGATAGGGTGCTTCAACGCATAAACATGATGCTGTCCAGGATCTGTAATTCGTTCGACACGATCTTGAAGGTATGCGCCAAAAGACGGGAATTCACTCCGCGGTCTACGTGGCCAAGATGATTTTTCAACACTGACCAAGTTTTCAAGCGTTGACGCCATAAGCGGCAATGCGCTTATCACATAGCCAACATTTGCCCGACGCAGCAATTCCATATCAAGCTGCTTTTCGACGGCATATTCGCGTCCATCCCAATACTTCCAATCAAGGCTCGGTCTTGTTAAGGCTCGTACGTCATAGTCCGATCGACGATGAACAGCATGCCAATAATCATTCCAGGATTTTATATTTAAAATGATATTTCCGTCGAATGACGCAAACCCATATATGCCAGACATGACGCCGGGGTGCGGGTTGTCCATCAAAGTGACAACACGCGTTAGCGGCGTCGACGGCAGTTGCAGCTGCTGAAGATCCTTGTATCCAAAGACACTTGCCTGACCGCCTAGCGCGATAAGGTATGCGGCGTGAAAAATCTTCACACCAACCAAAGAAATAAGACCCAAAGACAAAGCCAAATGCGCGGTCGACACCTTGAAGGCGCCCAAAGTCCAGTTGCGGCACCCCGCGATTGCAGCGGCAAGAATTGGAATAGCGATAACGTTGACGGCAATTAACGTGTACCCGTGCTCTACTTTATTAATGATGCCTAGGTTAAGCCACTCCCAAGGAATGACGTTTAACGCTAGATAGGAAACGAGAAGAGTCAGAACAGCAAAAATTGCACGGAATCTGAAACTGTTTTTCGTGACAAACATCGTCAACGTCGCGATCAAAATCGCAGCCAGAACAACCCGCATGCTGAGGAATTTTACAATCGCCGCAGCAAAGACACCATCACGCACGTTATGCATCGTTTCAGAATTCGCACCACGCGCAGTATATTGAGAGAGTAAGCTAATGCCATTGATGGTTTCCGCCCAATTCAACACGGCGATAATGGCACAAACCACAAACGACAAACCGAGCATAAACCAACGCTGATGATTGAACAGTACTGTGGTCGCCAGCGTCGCCACTGCAAATGCGGGCAGTACCTTCATCGGTTGCGCAAACGCCATTAGCACCATCGTCAAAAGCAACCAAATGATACGATGCGAATATTTTCTGGAGGATGATAACAATCCATAAACAGCCAACGGGATCGCTGAAAACCCGAAGCCAAATTCAACGGTATAGTCAATTAAGTAGACATGAGAAAATGGAAACAGTGTGGCGGCCGAGAACGCAATGAAACGACCGTTGTCGGCATCCATTTGCTTGGTGACATGACGCGCCAACAAGTAGCTTCCCACGAGACCTAACGTCAAAATCATCGCTTTATGAAAAAACAACACGATCCAAGGATCAAAGAATCTCATCATCATGACGTCAGGAAGCACAAAAGTGCCACTGGAAACGATCATACTGGCATCTTGTCCGCCGCCCATCACATGGCTGAATTTGGTGCCCGCGTCCAACATTGCCACAAACGCGCGAAACGCCAAAAAATAGCTATCGGAAACGATCGAGATAAAAGAGTTTGGGCCTAAGAAGTAGTATTCGAACGTCGCTACAGCCAGCCAGATCAGCATGATAACAGCGACGTGGTGCTTTTTTGTTATTATTGGGTAATACTTAGACAAAACCAATGACAATGGTAATGCTGATAATAACAATACAATAAGTAATGCGTTGAGATCAGGATGGCTTAATTGCCACATAATATAAAAGTATCCATTGATTGAACCGGCACAAACATTCTAACCATCTGGTTTATTTTTATGATCTCAACGGAACGTATCATGTGGTTTTATTTTAAGTGCAATATTCAATAAAAACGACGCGAACCTAAGAACGGTTATTGTTGAGCGCAAGAAACAATATCTGATCCAGCAATCTTTAGAAATTCCGAAACCCAGGCTTCAGCGCTTTCCGAGCCGAGATGATTCCCATCATATGTCGTATATGATGTAACAGCCGTTTCTACATAACTCAACTGAAGAGCCGTCGACACTTCCTGGGCAACCCGACGGTCAGTAACAACGCTCGGAATAACTGTCAGGAACACACACCGCGGCTCAATACGTATGCCTGCCAAAAACCGTTTCGCGTTTTTAATGTAGACATCAACGTCAATATCGCGGGGCTGCTCAATGAATTTGGCCGGTATTTTAGACGACTCATCAATATGCAAAAAAATCGTATCGCCGTCTATGCGAGAGCGGAATAACGAGACGCTATTTTGCTGACAAATCATATCGAGCAGAGTGCTCTTATCAGACGACCCGCAATAATCGCGATGCCATTTCTGCACGTTCTTCTTTAATCGAACAGCAAAGCCTATGTCGTCTTCAACATCCGCAACAGCATCCTTCGCTGCAATGCTCATAGAGTTGTAAAAAAAATAGTCCGCATTGATGATCATAACACGTGGCGCCAACTGATGCTTTTGGATCAGCGCGCGTGGAAAAATATCATATTCGCCATATCCAAAACCGAGGTTGTATGTCTGTAAATCAAGAGGATCAAAATAAGCGTCCACCGCTGCCGCACTAAATGCACGGCGCGTCTTTGAATTTCCCAAAAATAAGATATCCGCTTTTTTTAAGTGCCGTATCGCTTCTGGTTCTAAACCACCATACATGGCCAAATGTTCGTAATCACCGTAAGCGGGATCAGCACAATACGACAAATAATGGGTATCCGAGTATCCAGATGCATCACACCTGAAAATCCAAAAATTATACGAGAGATTGCCATTCACCATGGCACTGAAAAAAACAACAATGCTCGTAAACAGGCCACCGACGAAGAAAATAATAAGATACCGCTGAACCAATCGACTGCGCACCTAAAACTGAAAATACAAAAATTCGGTTGGCTGCAACGCTGACAAAAGTCCAACACAGAGCCCGCAAATAGACACAAGCGCCCAAAAAACGGATGGGCGCCAGTGATACCACTTCTTCACCCACCGAGCACGTTTTCCATGTTTTGGTGCGAGGTAGTATCGCGCCATCCAAGACTGTGCAGATGGCGCCAACCATACAATCATCAAACCGGCCGCAATCAACATAATCTGTTCGCGACCGGCAAAATAAGGTAGCGCGACGTCGCTGGCGGTGACGGACGAAAATAGCGCCTCAAAGACCGGAAGAATCTTTAAGTACGAATACGTTAAAACGACGCGACCGTCCGCCCCGATCAATCCCAAAATAACATTCCACGCGGCATCAATGTTTGCTGCACGGAAAAATACAAATGACAGCACGACACATAAAAATGTCAGCGTCCAAGCCGTTGCAAGCGCGAGCGGCAAAGGAATGCTTTTTTTCCATGCTGCTTTATGTGTGAAAAGACGCCACCCGTGATTGATCACCAGATATGCGCCGTGCAAAAGACCAAACACAAGAAACGTCCAGCCTGCACCATGCCAAATGCCAGCGATAAACATGCTGAACAGAGTCGGCACAGCGAGGATGCTCAAAAACGCACCGGTATCATTGCCCGGGTTTAGTGATTTTTTGACAACACTGCGCGCGCGCGACGCGCGAAGAGCCAACGGATTGAAAAGGTACATATTGATGAAGCGCGTCAACGTCATATGCCAACGCTTCCAGAATTCAATAATACTGGTTGCCCGAAAGGGAGCGTCAAAATTGATTGGCAATCGAATGGAAAACATTCGCGCGATGCCAATCGCCATATCGGAATAGCCTGAGAAATCAAAGTACAATTGAAACGTATATGAAATTGCGCCCGCCCAGGCTTCAAGGAACGTAATCACGGCACCATCTGACGCGGCATTAAACATGGGGCTCGCGTAGTCTGCAAAAGACTCGGCAATGAATACCTTTTTAACGAACCCGAGCACGAAGATCGTGACCCCGATCGCCAAATTGATTTTCTTAAATCTAATGTTGCGCCGATAAAATTGCGGCAGCATTTCAGATTGATGCACAATCGGTCCGGCGATCAACTGCGGGAAAAAAGTGACGAACAATAAATATTCCAACCACCCATGCTCAGCAGTGCGCTTTTCCTTCGCGTCCACCAAATAGGCGATCTGTTGAATAGTAAAAAATGAAATGCCCAAGGGCAGGACAATGTCTTCAATACGCCAATTGAGCGCCGTAACATCAGCTAACACACCGCTGACAAAGACGGCATATTTAAAGTAGCCCAACAGCGCGATATTAAAACCAATGCCGAGCGTCAGGATCAAACGCGAAGGGTCTTGTTGCAGCTTTCGACCAAACAAATAATTGATAAAGCATGACCCGAGGATCAGCGGCAAATAAGCAGGATTCCACCATCCGTAAAAAAACAACGAACAAAGGATAAGCCAAGCCATCGCCGCCCGGGTGCGTTTGCCGATGAGAAAATAAAACACGGCGAGGCTGATCGGCAGAAATAAAAATATAAATTCATAAGCGTGAAACAGCATGCCGACAAAAATCTCACCTGTCGCCTGCTAGGCGATAATAAAAGGAAGCTCTTGTTCTTCAAAATCTGCGGTCGACATCAGCCACGCGTTAACATTGGAGTCAGATTGCGTACGTGCGAAGCCCAATTTTTCATAATGTTCACGCACCAAATCATTTCGACCGCTGGGCACAAATATACCGCGCAGCCAATGGACAGCATGTTGCTTTGCAGCGTTCACGATATGCGCAAGCACGACCTCCTCAACACGGCGGCCCAAGACCCTACAGCTCATCAGCCAAGTATCAATGACCCATGCATCTTCGTCCGAACGGCAAATGACGACGCAGATCATCCCGTTGTCACCAAATCTGTCTTTGAGCGACACCTGTAATGTAAATACATCGGGATCGCTCTCCAGAGCTGCCACCTCAGATGCGGTATAGCGGCGGGTCGTTAAGTTGAACTGATTTGATTTATTGATCAGCTGGGAAATACGATTTCGTCCAGACGCATCAAACGGCTTAAACGAAATCTCCATCTGTAAAGATTGCAAAAATGCACCGAGGTTCTTCGTTGCATCGGCAAGATCTGCGCGTTGTGCATTCGCTTGATATTGCGCGGCTCTGGCAGAGTCAGCATCCGAGAACGTCACCGCCTCGAAATAGCCAGCCGCCTGCAGTGCAAACACATAGAGCGCCGGGTCATCAGGCAGTTCCGGCACACCGACCATCGGCAATTCCTGACGCACTTGCGCACGCTCGGCAGGGTTATCATCAAGTAGCACCAAAGCATCGACACCGATATTCAATTTCTGTGCAATCGCTTCGAGGTTACTCGCTTTGTCAGACCAATTTGCTTGAAAAACAGCGATGTCGTCCTCGCGTAAAACCATAGCGTCGTGTTCTTGGAACGGGCGACGTGCGTTCGTTTCATCATTTTTTGAACAAACCGCCAGAATGATGCCACGCGTACGAAGTGCTTTTGCGTACTGTTGAATCGCTAAAAATGCTTCACCTTGCGCATCATGTTGACCGATACGAATACCCTCAAGGCCATCATCTCCAATCACCCCGCCCCAAAGTGTATTGTCCAAGTCCAGCACGAGACATTTTTTTGAACGTCCGTAAATCGCGCCGAGCAAGCGCGCGACGTGGTCTGAATAAAATGGGGTGCAATGCTGAGAGAACGGTATTTTCGCAAGGTTCCACAGCCCTGGATGATGCCACGCCTCTAAACCAACCGCCTCGGCCATGCGGGCGGCATCTAGCAGATAGTCGTCTGGACCCAACAACGAATCGCGAAGAAATTGGTTCAGGAGGGTGACAATGGCAGCGGCCGTATCTTCCCGCCGCGCATCAAAATGGCCGAACATGTCTGGCATGCCGTTCGGAATGGTTTGGAAAATAATCGCCGCCGACGCATTCCGCTTCAGTGCATCGTAAATATCGCGCAGGTACGCAACACACGTGTCATACCCCTCGGAAATCGGCAGGCCGTGATGAGAGAACGCCACGAGAATAAAATCAAAACCGTCGGTGTTGATATAGGAGGCCGGGTCAAACGCTTGCTGCGGTCCCTGTCCAAACAACGCAGCGTGCGCATCGACATCCAGCGAATACCGCATCGCAGATGCTTCGATGATGGGCAATATCAGATCAAAATTTGCATTGCTCAAAATGCCAAGCCGAAGCTGCGTCGGAAAGTTAACTGCCGCGCCTAGAGATTTTCGCGTTTTGCTCAATCGATTGAGTTGCGGTTCGCTCAGACGAAACTGTGCTAGCCCAATGAGCGCGTCCACATCTGGTGCATCGGCTTGCGCGATTGCATGGCACTCATCGCGGAACGAACTCTCGTACGGCGGCAACCACGCCAAATCAGACAGACGCCACGTCATTTGACGTCACCGATCAGCGCAAACAAATCCGCTGCAACCTCATCGGACGCAGAGAATCGGCTACGTGGGTCCTTTTCGCGCATGGCATCAAGATAACGCGCATCGAAGGCGTCTAGCATCGGGGTTTCGGTCAAGCCTGGGCGAATGCTGCCAATTTTAAGCCAGGGAAATTCTGCTTTCGCCGCACTCAGCACCCCCATCAAACCTGACTTAGCGATGACGTACGCACCCATCTGACCCATCCCGGGCGTTTCTTCATCCGCCAGCGCTTTGGTCAAGATCGCCAGCGCAAACCCACTTTTCCGCTTTCGAAAATCACGCTTTAAAACCTGCCCTAGAAACGCTTGTGGGCCCAAGACATTGGCACGCCACTGGGTGAGCATATCGATTTCAGTAATCGCGCCAAATGGACCAATCACGGGCGGCGGCGAGGCGGCAAAAACAATTCCGTCCAAATGGCACTCAAGCGCATCCAACGCCTCAATCGCCGTCGTAGCGGCGTTCTCTTGATCAAAATTCAACGTGACGCGCGGAATCGAAAGTTCATCACAGAATGCGGTCAGCGACGGAGATAAAGTTCGATACCCAATAATCGGATGATCACCCGCAGCAACAAGCCGACGACAAAGGGCCTGACCAATCCCACCACCGCCACCGGATATGAATATCTGTTTGCCCATAACTTAGCCCGAAAAGACCGATTCACAGACGGCCGACGCAATCAGACCACGGTCGGTGGTCACGTGTATTTTCAGTTTTAACATTCTTGCCGCCTCGGATTTATTATCGACGATCAATGTTAGAAGAGCGCCTTCGCCGACATAGAGCGGCTTTCTGAACTGAATGTTGAGTCCAGTCCATAAACCAAAACGGCCCGGCATTACCATCCCAAGCATGCGCGAAATGTGCGCAACGATCAGTCCGCCATAAACAACACATCCATCGAAGCCTTGTTGAGACGCAAAAGCTGCATCTTGGTGCACCGGATTATGATCGCCGGATAGGGCCGCGAACCGATCCATATCGTGTTGGCTGATTTCGAATCTAATCTCACGTATGTCACCGGCGACGATACTTGACCAGGTCAAATTTATGCACGCATCCGTCAAAGAGACACCTTATCCATGACCATCTGCACAAATTGTCCGACATCTTCCAATTCGCCCGCCTCGCTGGCATTGAGAGAAATGCCAAACTCGGTTTCGACCGCCACGATTAAGCGAATGTGACTGAGCGAGTCCCACTCTTCGACATCACTCGCCGTCAGGTTCGGCATCAATTCGATAGACACCAAATCAAATGTCTCTTCGAACAACGGCTGCAGGCGCTTGTACACTTCGTCTTCAGTCATGTCCGTCCCCCATACTACCCCAGCGAATTAAACCGTTCATCAATAATAGAGTGGTTCTTATCTCAAACAACCAAATCAAAAATAGTATTTTCTGCATGCTATAAAACCGCATGCGACTGCAATACGGCATACCTCGCGACAAAGTACCGTTATCGAATACGCAAAACATCCATAATAAATTTACCATGGTCAGCAATCGGCATGAACGATGTTTGATTTCGGTTCGCCAGCACCAAAAACACGATAAAGATCGCTGCCACAAAAATCTGTGCCATAAAGCTGATCAAAAGCACGACGATCTGCGATGTCCAACCGATGATATGAATATCGGTAAATAGTTTTTGAAAAATCAGCACGCCGACAATTCCGCCGATAACGGCGATCGTCGCCAAAATGCCTAACACAATCCGCACACCAACCACATCTGCATGCACGGCAAATCCGCTGAGCCCGTGGATGATCAAAGAAACCAGACGCATCTTACTTTCGCCGAAGCGACGCAGGCCCCGCACCGAGTGAATGGTGGTATATGGTACGCGCGCACGCATGATCCCAGCTGGATAATGTGACGCAATTTCAGCGATCGACGCCACCCTGGGCACCAGCTTCGCGGGGATCGCGCTGTAATTTCCAATCGAAATCGGCAGGCCCGTCAACATTTTATAGAGCCGCTGATATATCCCGTAAAATACCTTAAACGATTGACCTTCCGAACGCTCCGAACGCTCGGCAAAGACGATCTTATTGCCGACCTCATGCATTTTTTCAATGAGCGCCGGCAAATATTTCGGCTGGTCTTCCAGGTCCGCATCCATCATCACAACTGGTAAGCCCGGCAGTTCCGTCGCAATGTATCCAAGCCCGACGGAGACCGCACGCTGATTACCAAGATTGCGATACAGCGTCACAATCCGCACTTCGGTGATATGCGCCCATTCTTTTATTTTAAAGCGGTCCGGTTCGACAAAATTCGAAGAGCCATCATCGATCACCACCACCGTTGCGGAAAGATCAGCACCGGCTAATGTCTCGTTCAATTCTGCCAACAGAACCAGAAGCGAATCCCAATCATCAAGCGTCGCAGTTAGAATGCAGATGTCCTTCGCTGTGCTCATGATCCCCCGCCCGGCCGCGCCGCCAGTCTATAGACGTCATAGCCTTCGCATTGCCGTTGTTTTACATACAACGTCAGCGCGCCCCCGTCGAAGGAATCTACATCGGCGGGTAAAACCAATGTTTTGAAGTAACCCTGTTCGATCAATCCACCGATGCCGCCCGCTTCCATTTCCAGACCCGCCTTTCTGTCGGTCGGATAATTGTAATACGTCACAAACGGCTCCGACGACAGGTTATGCCACGGCAATGCCAAATAAGGATTGGCGATGTATATGGGAGTCGGCAAATCCTTTAAACACTGCTGAGTCTGCATCAACACCTGATGCGCAGGCCGCACGCTGTAAGTACCCTGCAAACCGACCAACACCATCATCACCGCCGCGATCAGTATGCCCCAGCTGATCCCGACGGTGGCCAACGGCCATACCTGCGTGCCGGTGCGAGCACGCTCAATAACACGCCCAAATCCGTCATGGCCGACGATGGTGAGAAACAACGCCACCCAAAAATAATGATTTTCAGACGCACCGACCATGCCGCTGGTAAACGTACCGACGAACCCGGCGATAACGATACCGATCACCCCCATCGAAAGAGCTGGATTATCCCGCAACCCAGCCCGCCATTGCGACCAACGCAACCAGTCTGCACGCTGCAACCAAACCCACACCAAAGACAACACGATCAACGGCAGAAACTTGACGCCGAAATTCGATGCGTTGCGGACAACATTCGCGACTGAAAAGCTAACCGCCGTGCCGCCGAAATGTAAAAGCCGCGCATATTCAGGAGACCCAAGCCACACCGTCAAAGCAATCAAGGCCGGCACCACCAGCGCCAGCGTCAACGCCCGCCACCATGCACCGATCAGCAAAAAATAGCTCCCGAACACGGCCGGGATGAACAAATAATTCTGCTTGAACGCCCAACCGGCATAGGACGCCAAGCAAACAACGATAATGCCAAATACCGGCGCGCGGGCGCCGACGCGCTGATAAAATGCCAATGTGGCCACGGCAATCACCAATGGCCAGATATCAGGCCCGGTCGCCATGGCCCAAAAACCGAGCAGCGGGCCTAAAAAGAAAAACCCCGCAAATGCCCATCCATATATCGGCGAAAGCCGCTGCCGGCCGCTTTGCATCAACACCATCGCCATGAATACAATGCCAACCATGCATCCGACAAACGACGTGGTCCGTGTCAGTGTTGGAATCCAGACATCATCCAACTGCAGCAACGCCTGCACAAAAGCCGCAACTTCGCCGTAGAAGGCATACGTCAGCCAGTTATAGAACGACGCGATAAACGGTATTTCCCGTTGCGAGACATAAACCGGCAGGCCTTGGATATATCGCCACGTTGAATACAGCGGCTCGAATTCAACGCCGCGGGTCATACCGTGCAACGGCTGAAAAAACGATACCGCCGAATAAAGACGCAGCCCCATCAATACCGCCGATGCCGCAATCGCCAACCAAAACACGGTTTGCGTCAGCATAATGAGCCGCTGAGACGAGAGGGTGTTCAACATTTTCGGCAGCGCTCCGGCTTGGCCCAAAAGGCGACAGTTCAATAAAATGTTTTATCGCCCGGCGCCGTCGGTTACAACGGCGGTCATATTGAATATGCGCCGCGACCGTCTAGCTCAATGTCCAGAACGATGACTTGGGGGAACAATGTCAGCTTCGAAAATCGATCCCGTCACCGAAGAAGAAAAAGCCCGCTGGCCGAAAGA
>TARA_R110001599_G_scaffold104754_4_pt1 | contig 19247 bp, 26 predicted proteins | sample TARA_R110001599 | Tara Oceans TARA_R110001599 (sample SAMEA4398360) | marine metagenome | biome: Polar Biome; feature: [MES] marine water layer (ENVO:01000295) within the mesopelagic zone...; material: water (ENVO:00002006), including particulate matter (ENVO:01000060) such... | reverse complement strand
GCTTGTGTATTTTTTATTCCCATTTTTTTATTTTATTAACTAACGTAAACGTAATTTGTTTGTGCAGGTCTTGTATATGATTCATATTGTACTTCTTCACTACCTGTTGGTTCTTTTATATATAACTTACCTAATTCTATCAATCCTTGTACTACTCCCTTTGTGTTTGCAGCAGGACTTAATACATCTGTTTCATTAATTGGTGCAGTACCTGTTCCTAATACAACACTAGAACCTTGCCAACTTACTTCATAAATTTCGTATGACCAATACCCATTTGGCAAAAAATTAACTTTTCCTGTAAAAACATCTTGTAATGCCGTTGTACTTGGTGTCATATTAACCCTTGTATATCTATTATTTACTAATTGTGTTTGACCATAAGAATAAACAACATTTTGATCCATATTATTAGTTAATTTAAATAGAAATCTTATTTGTGATGAAGGTACTGATCTATCTATTCTTTTTTCTTCTGTCGTTGTATAAAAAGTATAAGGTTGACCATATTCTCCGTGTATCATATTATATAATAGAAAAACTTCAGATTTGTTTGGAAAAAAAAAGAACTACCGAAGTAGCTCTCTTTAAATTCTATGTAAAATCTTATTATGTAGTTACTACAGGTATTGGAGTACCACCATTAAAAGCAGTATTATCAAAAGGAACTGTAGAATAATCTGCAACTGTAAGCATTGGTGCAAATTCTTGCCCTTCAAAAGTCCAATCGTATCCATTTAAATCTGCAAAAGCAGCCCCTGAAGCATTAGTACCTGCATTTAAGTCCATTCCATTAGTAGCACCTAAACATAAAATAACATTATGATCATTTGTAGATAGAACTTGATTAAGTTGAACAAAAATTATTAAATCAGCTTGAGCCAAAAGTTTTAATTCATTTTGATCTTGTGTACTTAATCCTGTTAATTTTACATTTACTGTTGGTGCATACACTACAGTACCATTTTCGGTAGAACCTGTTATAGTTTCTGTTACACTTGCATTACCTCTTCTTACTGAATATCTGTATAATTTATCTGTAGAAGGTGATGTTAATTCAATATCTGTAACATCTGATCCTGCTGAAGTAATTGTAAATTGATCTTTATTACCAAAATACACATATTTTACACCACCAATTAAATTCCTGCAAGGTATTCCCCTTCCGTGTGTTAAATCACAAGCCATATATTTATTTTTTTAAAAGTTAAAGAAAGGGAGATTTTACTCTCCCTATCTATTTAATTAGTTTTGTTGTACTATTTCTGCACCAATTCCTACTTGCACACCTGCCGAATACTTAGCAACAATACGTATGTTGTCTGATCCATCAAGAGGTCTCATATCTAAAAGACGTAATTGAGCCATATCACTAACTAGGTCAGTTCCGAAAAATAAATTAGATGTTTGTGCAGCTACTAAAGAATTGTCAGGCATACCATAAACAACTGCTAACTTGATTCCTTCAAACATTGCTTCGTAATCACTATTCATAGAATAAGCATTAACATATCCTAAACTAGAGATTGCAGAGATATATAATCTGTAAGTTTTCCAATTCATGTATATTCTTAAATCTTCTTTTCCATAAACAGTAGATGGAATTGCAGCAGCAATAATTTGTAAGTTTGCTATAATGTTTGCAGCAGTATAAGCTACTCCTGCACCTGTTGCATTATTTGTTTGAACAACATTACCATTAACTGCAAAAGCACCTGTACCTGCCGTTAAAAAGCCTTCAAACTCTCCTGCATTAGCAGCAGCACCACTCCAAACTGAATCTTCAATTCCTTGAGCAATATGTTGTGTAAAATTAGCAATAACAAAATCTTCAAACTTAGGCACATTATCATTCATTGCACCTGCTCTCATTTGCTCACTTTCCCAACTTTTTAGCAATTCTTCCTTGCAGTATTCTGTGTTAATTTGTAGATTCTTTGGTTCTAAAATGCTTTCTGTTAATGCTAAAGCACCAAGTGGTGTAAAATTACAATTTGCATTTTGTATCATTCCTGATGCAGCAAATTTTTGTAAATTTTCTTTAAACTTAATATTTTGTAAAACTGTTAAATGTTCAAGAGAAGTTGCTTCTCTCATTGCTGCTGCTAGGTAAAAACCTGCTGCCTTCCCTGCATAATTACTCGCTACTGTTAAAGCCATGATTATTTTTTTATTTAATTATTAATTATTTTGATATATTGTATAGTATTCTTTCTCTCTTAGTCATTTTTTTAAGATCAGATTTACTATGTTCTTTCTCTGTACTAAATTTATTAGTTACTACAGGACTATCAGCAGGTTGATTTGATAATTCAATTACTTTAGATTTTAATTCATCTATTTGAGATTGATATTCAAATTCTACTTCTTCTGTAGTTTTTATTTTTTTAGGTGATGAAGAAGTTTCTGAATCCATTTCAACATCTGATTCTTCTTCTTCTATATTTCCTACTTTATCTTTTTTTAGATCAGCTATTGCATCTTCAAGGTTTTGTATTCTTTTTTCCATTCCTTTCCAATCTGCAACATCTGCTTCCTTACCATCATCTTCCATTTCTTCTTCTTTAGGTTCTCCTTCAGTTTCTTTTTCAGTTTCTTTTTCTACTTCATCATCATATAATTCTGCAACAATACCTTCCTTAACAACAGAAAAATTTTGCCCTTCTTCAGTTTTATAATTACCTTCAGGAAGTAATATTGTTGTACCATCTTCCGTAAGAACAGAAATATCACTACCAACTTCTAATGCTACGGCAGTAGAAACAATAATTGTTCCATCTTCTAATTTTGCTTGAAATTCTAGCTTAACTTCTTCTTGATCTTTATTAAGTCCAAGTGCTACCAATATTTGATTTTTTAAATCCATAGTAAGTTCTTTTTTTATATAATAGAAATTTTATTTAGTTGTTTGGTTTTTGATATCTGTAATTATTTCATTTAAAGCTGAAAGTATTTCTTCATTAGTAGGTTTTATAGTTTCAGACATTTTTTGCATTTTATCAATAAAGTAACCTTCAATACTTAAACCACGAAGTTCTCCTTCTTTGATTTTTTGCCACATTTCATCATTGTCTATTCTCATAGTTACAAACCATGTACCTAAAGGTAAATCATAGCCATATAAATTAGATTTGTCTTGATCTCCTGATTTAATCCAAGATTCAGTAGTTAAAATACCTTTAACATTTTCTTCATGCTGATAAGTTGCACTATGATGATTATTATGTTTTAAATAAAGTTCACTAGCTTTTCTTACTGTATCTACTGAAAAATAAACATAGTAATTTGAATCTGTATTAGGATCGTGTCTAAAAATTTGCTTATTAGGAATAAGAGCAGGAGAAATAACCATTCTTTTTTCTTCATCTATCTTAGCAAAAGTTAAATTGTTTTTATGTTTTTTCATATAAACAAAATCTTGTTCTATAGCAGGATTAGTAACTAAACTAATAGCATCTATAGTCATTTCTTGATTAGAATCTGCAATTATTAATTCTACAATTTTAGTAATTTTTGATTTTTTATAATGATCAGGGTTTGCTTTTTCACAAGCATCTTTTGAATCGTATTTACACTCTCCATTTTCTCCCCACTTCCATTTTCCGTTATCACATTTAGTACAAGGCATAATATATAATAGATTTGTTTAGTTAATATTTGGTTTTTAAATTGTTGCTCTCCTACGGATATAAGCAAGTTTATTTTGATTATCTGTTAATTCATCTGTAACTACATATGCTTGAACAGGTTGTTGTTCTGTTTGAGCATTACCTAATTCAAATTTCCCACTTAACATTTCAGGTGCAGGTGTTTGAGAATCTACATTAGGAACTGATCCACCACTTCCTGTACCTACATCAACAGAATAAATTTGTTTAACATTATTTAATCCTTGAGCAAGAATACCTCCTGCAGTTAATAATTTTAATGTAGTTGTTGGAATAGATTTATCTGCCATTACAGATTGAACTGCTACAAAAGTATCAATCAAAGCTAAACCTGCTGAAACTGCTTTGCTTTCTCCTGCTAAAGAATTTAATTGTCCTGCAAAATTTAAAGCTGCATTTATTTGTGCTTTTTGTAAATCTTTTTGATTATCTGCAACTGCTTTATCATTTTTTATAAGTGATGCAGCATATTTTTCATTAGCAGCTTCTTTTAATTTTAATTTTTGATCTTCAGATATTGTTAATGCTTCTATGCTTTTTATTTCTGCTGCTAATTGTAATTCTAATTGTTTTTCATGTCTATCTTGTTCATCTTCTATTAAAAGTAATGTAGTAGCATTTTGTAATTGCACTAATTTATCTTCAAAAGTTTTTTTATTATCTAAAAATAATTGATCTTCTTCTGCTTGTAATTGTTCTATTTCTTTTTTAAATGCTATTTTATCATCTGCAATCTTTTTTTCTTCTGCTGCTATCTTAGTATTTAATCTATTTAATTCTGTAGCTAATGTTTTTTGCTTTTTAAATGATTTAGTTTCTAATTCTATTAATTTAACTTCTTGTTCTTGTAAAGCAGCTAAATCTTCTTCTTTTGATTTAGATAATCCTGTTTGTTCTTTAGCTATTCTTACTCTTTCTGTTTGATTTTTTATTTCTTCTTGAAGTATTTTTTCTTCTAATAAAATTGCTCTTTCTAATCCTGCTTTTCTATCTTCTAATGATTTATTTTCATCTTTAGCTATTAATCTTGCTTTTGCAATTTCTTGATTTGCTAAAGCTTTTGTTTTAATAAATTTTCTTTCTGTTTTTTCTAATAATATTAATGCTTCTTGTAATTTAATTGCAGCAGCAGTTTCTGCTTTTATTTCACTTGTAATATTTGCAATAGTTTCTTTAAATAAATCTCCTGCTTCACTAAAATCTCCACTAAATACTAAACTTATTATTTTACCCAATGATGACATTCTATCAACTAGAACATCAATAGCAGCACCTATAGCTGCAAAAGCAACTCTTAATTTTTCTGCACCTTCAGCAGTTTTAGTAAAAAAAGCAACTAATGATCCAAAAGCAACAAGTAAAGCACCAATACCTGTACTAATTATTCCTGCCCTAATAGTTCCAAACATTATTTTAATTGCAGGTATTATTCCTTTAAAAGATTTCTTTAATCCATTAATAGAAACACCCATTAATGAAAAATTACCTATTCCATTTTTAATGTTTTTTTCTTGTTCTGCTAATTCTTTATTATTTTTTTTAATTATTTCACTTGAATCTTTTCTTTCAGTATTTAATCCTTTTAATGCTATTTTAGATTCTTTTATTGCTAATTTTTGCTTTTCTATTTTTTTTGTATTTCCTTCTAATGTATTAGTCCAAGAATTTTTTCCTAATTCATTTTGTCTTTGCTCTAATCTTACTAACTCTGTTTCTAAATTATTTATAAATTTTTCTTGTAATTTTATACTTTTATTAGTTTCATCAAAATTTTCTTTTACTTGTTCTATTGATTTTCCTAAATCATCAAAATCTTTTTGTGCAGGTTTTACCTCTGCATTTACTTTCATTACTATTTCTTCTGTAGCCATATTTTAAAATGTTATTTGTAATTGATTTTGCCATAGTTTAATACTTGCAGTCCATTGTATTCTAGTTCCTGCTATACCTGTAACATGAACACCAAAGGAAGTAGCAGTAACATCTTTCATTTCTGCTGATATATTCATTCCACTTTGTCCTGACGTTACAATATGTGTTGATGTTTGATGATATGTTGATGCAAGTCCGTTTGTAAATTTTACTGCACCTGTTAATTGAACATATCCATATTCTCCAACCTCTCCTTCTCCACCATAATTAATACCTATAATGTTAGCTTCAAAACCTATTACTGAATTTTTTACTTTTTGTATATATGTTAAAGGTAAATATTGAGTTAGTAAAGCAGTTTCTGTAGCATCTAAAGTTTTATTAGATTGTTGAATAAAAGATTGCTGACTTAAACCAACTTGTTCATTAAACCCATTTCCTGCAATAACTACTTCTCCTTGATTTTTAGCAACTCCTAATGAACCTCCAATTATAGAAGTGTTATTTAAACCATTATCAATTTCATTTTTAGTTCCACTAATTAAAATATTTTGATTATTTCCACTTGATGTATTATTTACTCCTAGAATAAAAGAATTTTCAGTTCCAAGATTTGTAGTATTTAATGATCCTTTAATAATATTATGAGCATTATTAGAAGTAATATTTATTTTAGTATTATATCTAAATGAAGAACAAGTTCCTGTTGAAGCATTATATATATATCCATAATCTTCACAAGTTATTTGGTTTGCTCTAACCTCATTAGTTCCATCAGTAAATATAACTTCTCCTACAGAAGTAACATATTTAGGTTTAATTGAATATCCGTTTTTAAATTCCATTATGGTATAAGTATAAATTCTACTTTAGATAGATCATTAGGTTTATATTCTATCTTATTTACTCTGTATTGTCTGTTTTTTATCATAACTGTATCATAAAAATTAAATTGATTTATGTCAGCAGCATTTAAATTTACTTTTATAGACATAGTCTTAGTATCAGCATTATACAATTCATTAAAATAAGGTGCATAATAAATATTATATAAGTTATCTACAGGAACAAATGGAAAACCTACAGGATTAATTAACTGTAATGATTCAAAATTAATGTCATTAGTTATATTAGTAGTAGGATTAATTTCTGATAAATGAGTAAATTGTCCAAAATATGATTGGTTTTCACTACTTAATCCATTTTGTGCAGGAATAAAATATGATGAACTTAATTGTGGCTTACCATTATTATATAATATTCTAGGAAGATTGTCAAAACCTTGAAATTCTGTTTCTTCATCATTTGAAGAATATATTGCAGGTACACAAAAATTAGGAAAATTATCAAATAATGGTTTAATAACTGTAGATGCAAAAGGAGATGCTATTATTTCTTCTTCTTCTGCTAATAATGTAAAACCATTTAAATTTTTTGCATCAAATATTTTACTTCCATATAATACACCACCTGTTCCATTTTTATATTTATCAAATACATAATCCTCATCATCTTCTTCATATTTAAAAATAGTTTTAGCTTTTAATTCTATTGGTGTTAATTTTATTTCTGTTACATCTATTTTATCAGTCCAATCATACATAATACCTCTAGATGCTAAAGATAAATCAGAAACTAATCCACTTTTTGTATTTTTAATAAAAACATCTGCATAAGGTTCTATAATTAAATTTGCAGGATTATCAGGATCACTTAAAGAAATTAAATTAAACATAGTGAAAATACCTTTAACATAATCCCATTGGTTTAAATCTCCTCTTTTAGTATTTAATAAAGTAGAATTTATAGATGTAGTCAATCCAATAGTTACATCAATATTAGAACCAGATGTTGATAAATCATTATCTAATTTAAATGATCCTGCATTATTGCTTTTAAATTGAAATTCTAAAGTATCATTTGTATTTAAAGTAGTAAATATTGTTCCTGCAATCGCAACTACATTACCTGCTGATTGTGAACCTTGAGAAACATCATAAGAATTTAAAACAACATTACTACTATTTTTATGAACTACTTGCCAATATATTGTATCACTATTAATACATTTTATTTGTACGTTATAGTCTATTTGATAACCTACATTAGTTGTTTGTCCTACAAACTTACTATTAGTATTATCCCAACCCATAGCATTAGAATAATTATTATCTGTTAATATAACATTTTTAAAAAATGTAGCTGATAAATAATTTCCAACAGAAGGAACTATTATATGATAAGTACCTTGTAAAGTTTCACTAGGAACTTCTCCTGAAAAATTAAAGTCCATAAATAACTTAGGAAAATTAGTTTCTCCATCAGCTAAATTATTTCCATTAATAAAATCAGAATCATAACTAAAACCTGCACTTGTTAAAATATTATCAAAAATATATTTACAATTTATAAAAGGTCTAAAAGCATCTTCTAATTTATTAAGAACAGGTCTACCATCAATAGCACCTGAACCTATTGGTTTAACTTTACTAATACTTCCTGTCCAATCTACAAAAGGATATTTTAAAACTTGAGTATTAGTTGCACCTATATTTCCTGCAAATGAATTAGAACCTAAAGGTTGTAATAAAGTAATACCTGTGCTATCCCAACTTGCTTTAATATTACTTTTATTATAATCATGATCTAATTCAGAAAAAATAGTAGATAAATCTCTAAATGTTTTTTCTTTTAATGTATCAGCTAATGCAATAGTTTCAGAATATAAATTTACATTATAACTAATTTCTCCATTCTTATCTACTATATCAATTAATCTTAAAAAACCTTGAAACAATGTAAAACCATCTTGTTTTAAAATAGATTGAGTTTTCACATAAGGATTAAAACTAAATGTATCTTGTGTTCTTGTTACATCAAATAAATGTGTAAATATTTTATTGTTTCTTTTTGTTGCAGGTAAATTAAAATCTTTAGAATAACTTTGAATTTTTTCTGCTGCATTTTTAAAATCATCTATAGATAAAGTTAATGGTATATCTTCATCTTTATATAAATCACAAATTACTTGTCCATCAGATAAATCATTAGTTAATCCTGTAGGTGCTTGAATAGATTCTTCAATGCTAACATCATCTATAAATACTGTTGATCCATTACTATTATTATATGATAATGCTAATATTTCCTCTGTAGCAGCAGCAATAAATGTCGCACTAACATAACCTGTATTACTTGTGCTAAAATTAGTTGATAATGAATTGCCTCCTAATGTCTGTAATGTTCCTGTTATTGTACCTCCTGCTGCACCCACAAACAATAATCCTCCTGATCCTGCTTGTGTAATATTTATTTTTAACTCATAAATTGCACCAATAGATAAACCTACAATTCTTTGATAAACTCCACTACTTGAATTTGTTCCACCTGATGCTGAATATAATTCTAATTTATTTGTATTACTTCTACTAGGTAAAGGACAATCTGCAAAAAAAGAATTACTAGAAGGTCTAAATCTTTTCCATGCAGCAATAGGAGAATCATTATTAATAGCATCAGCAGTTATAAATTGTTGAGATGACAAATAACCTGAATGAGATAATAAAGTAATAAAATTTACATTATCAGCTACATACTGATTTATTGCTAGAGCAGATGTATATTTTCCTTTATAATTTTGAGGATATAAAATTAATTGTACTGACATTATACGGAATGAGTTCTTTTATTATGTGTTTTTTCTAATTGAAAAGTATATTGTATTAACTTATCATTTGCTTTAGTTTTTCTTACATAGTTTGATGTTGTCAATGCTACAGGTTCTACATATTTGTTAGTTATACCACTTCTCGCATCATCTATGGAACTATTAAAACTATTTAATATATATACTTCAGTACTATTAATTAAGTCCTCAAACCATACTGCTTCACTATCATTTACAAAATCAGTATTTATTGTTAATTTTTGTTTAGTATTTACTCTAAAATTTTTATTTCCACCTTTATAACCATTAATTCTAAAAGTATTTTCATTCCAAGTTCCACCTAATTGAGTATAAGATGTTCTGTTTGTATTTAATGATTTAATAGATTTTTTATTAAAAGTGTAATAATCCCATGTACCCCATTGATTTAACCATGTTAATCTAATTGGTTCAAAACCTTTACATGGATTGCTTATTATATTTATTTTATATAATTGACTTATTTCGGCAGTTTGGTCATCGTATGCTCTTATAGTATAATAACTTACTTGTGTTTTATATGTATCCCACTCTGTACTCCACCCATCTAAATTAGCAGGAAATGCACCAAAATATAAAATTCTAGAAGCAGAGAAATCATTTGGGTATTGCCACCCACCATTTATATCTATACATTCAATTTGGAAAGGACTTGTTAATAATACTCCTGAACTATTATATAAACTAATTTCTATATTATTAATATTATTTACAGAAGCATTATCAGTACCTACTTGAAAACTATTAGTAGATGTATTTAAAAAATTAAAGAAAGATAAAGTACCATAATCTTCTAATCTTGCATATTGTTCAATTGGTGCATTACTTATAAATTTACCCAAACTACCATAAAAATCATTAAAAATTAATTTAGGCACATCTAAATTATAACCATATTTTCCTTTACTTAATTTTAAAGGATCATCATAATCTAATACTCCATTAAAAAAAAGATAACTTTCAGATAATACAGATTTTGCAAAACTTTGTAAACTTGTAGATGTTGCCGTAGAATAATATTGAATATTAAAACTTATCTGAAAATATCTAGTATTATTTTTATTTACTGCATATCTATCTATAAGATGAATTGGGTGTGGATTATCTAATGAATAATTAACTCCTTTAAATTGACTTATACTTGTTTGTAAAAAATTTACACCATCTTGTTGTGGTTCTACATAACTTTCTAAGATTGATTGTAAAGAAAATATACCAACACCTTTATTATTTGGAGTAACTTTTAAAGTTGCTACTAATGAAGAAGAATTATTTAAATTACTTACTTCATCGGATACATAAACTTGTGCAGTAAATTTTACTCTAAAATTATTAGCCACAATAGTATCATCACTTACTGCAAATATAATATCTTGTCCTACAGGTAATGTATTGTATAATGGTCTTTGTTCTATTATCATTATCTTTTAATTATTTTAGTTATATTTTTTTCAAAATCTTCTTTGATAGATATTAAGATATTTTTAGGTAAAGCAAATAAACCTAATTTTAAAGGTTTTTGAAAAAAACTAATTCCTTCTTTTCCATATAAATAAATTTTAGTAGCAATTAATGATTTTAAAGTTTCTCTAGTTAAAAATCTACCTTTTGAATCTCTAGGTGCTATACCTCTCATTACTATCCACTTATCTAATCCTTTTCTTAATCCACCTTCTTCTGTGCCTTTACCATATCTAAAAGGACTATTTTTTCTTATGCCTTCATAATCAACAAATGTTCTAATTTTTTTAGTTCCTGAAACTCCTTTGTCTACAAATTTTCCATAATCCAACATAAAAAATTCTACTGAATAACCTTTAGGTGTTTTTAATATTTGTGATCTAATGCTATTTAAAAGATTACCTGTAACTACTTTATCTTTTCTTTTTAATATGCCTTTAGATTTATTAACTACACTTTTTGCAAAATCTTCAAGATATTTTTCTAATGCTTTCACTATACACTAGCTACAAATACTTCTAAATCTACATTAGTAGTTCCTACAGGTTGAATCATAATATTTTGTAATGCAGCCATATTTCCAAAACTTGGATCAGTATCTGCTTCAGCTAACATAATATTATCTGCTGCACCTAATATATGTGATTGTCCTGCTTTTAATGTTACTTGATATAATGTAGCTGCACCTACTACTGCAATTTCTACTGATATAGTTGCACTAAGGTTTGTTATTCTAATATACCTTACATCTTCTTTATCTAATTGAACTACTGCACCATAAGAATTAGTATTAAAAGCTACTAGAGTAGTTTCTTGTGAATGTGTACAAGTAACAATTCTTTCATAAACATTATTTATTCCTGTAGTTGTTAATGTATTTGTGCTACCCCTAACCGATCCATTTAAGACAACCGATTCAGTTATTGTTGTTGTTAAGTCTGCCATTTTTTATATTTTAATTGTTATTTGTGGTGGTATTATTTTAATTATTACTTTACCTAATTTTATTTTATTTAATCTTTTTAGTATCTCAAACATTATTGAATTGCATCTGTTGTTTCTTGTGGTGCTATACAAGTATTATATTCATTTTCTATTATAACAGGTAAAGTAAATACCCACCCTGTAGGTGCATTGTCAAATCTTTCTGTAAATGGTTCTATGTTTATATCTCCATCTGTAAAGTATTTAGGTAATTCATTTATCCCCTGATTAGATAATAATAAACTTTCTCCATTTTTAAATGTTCCAATCAAATCATTACATATTTGCAAACAATCAGATAATACTTCTTGCTCATTTTTTAAATCAGGAAAAACTAAGTCCATTATAAAAATTTGAAAGTTTAAAGTCATTTGATGTGTTCCTGCTACTGCATTTAATGGAGAAATATGCATTAATGGAAAAAACGAGTTCTTTTTTAAATCAATTTCCCAAATATCTCCTGTTGTTATAGTCTTGATCATATAGTGTTGCTCACCTAATTTTTTTAAAGTGTCTATAGTATTATTATAATCTTTAAAGTATGTCATTTTTTTACTGCATTAGTTTCATTTAAATCTGTTTCATAAGTTAACCATGTTAAACATTCATACAAACTCAAATTTGTTATTCTTTCTAAATTAATTATTTTACCATTACATAAATTGTGCATTACTCCAAACCAACCCCACTTGTCTGCAAATTGCTCTGTTGCAGTTTGTCTATCATCATTTGATTCCGTTGCATTAAATACAACGGCAAAATGTTTGACAGTTCTTTCACGAAATGCCAAAAAAAAACTAAAGAATTAGTTACATCTTTTGCTTTCATATTTTTAAACTTTTCTGCCCTCATTCTTAAATCACTTTTACCATAAGATTCAATACTGTATTTACCATCAAATTCTTCTGTGATAGGTCTATATAATACTGCCATAATTTTACTTAAATTATTTTCTAATCCATCTTGTAAATATGTTTCTAAATCTGCATACTCTCCTAAAGTTAAATCTTCTAAATTAGGGTGAAAACCATATTTTATTTTATCTACTTTAATAATTTTCGTTAGATCAGAATTTTCATTTGCTTGTAATTGAGCAATCCTTTTTAATAATATTGAAATATCTGCTATAGATAATTCATTAATTAATTTTTCAGGAATATCAGATAATACTTTAATAGTATTTAATGCTTCAGCAGATTTGCTAATTTTCTTTTTAGTAATTAATTTTACCCACTTTTCTAAAGTTACATCATTCCAACTATTGATAAGATTATAATTACTTTTTTTTCCTTCCTTGTTTATCTTGATTTGCATATTATATAATAGAAATTTGTTTAATATAGTTTAATATTGTAGTTTTGTTCAGTTTTCATAATGTTTTCAAATTTAAAAGGGTGCTAATGGTTAAATAGCACTCTTTTTTTATTGCACAAAATATTTTCCATAATTACCATCTATTTCAAAATACATTCTCATAGCCAAAGCATCAGCATAATCAGGTGATCTGCCTATAATATCTTTAATTGAATCTTTAGGTATTATTTGTAACTTGTTATCTTTGTCTGCATCTTTAGTTCTTACTTGTTCTAATTCTTCAATAATATTATTTTTAATATTTATATCAGTAGAATCAATTCCTATTTGTGCAGTATTTATTAAATCAGCTAATTTATAATAGCATTGTGTTTTTAAGTTTTGATAATTTTCTCCTTTCATTGCTCTAGAATTATTTACAAAACCTCTACATCTCATATAATCAACTACTCCACCACCTACTCCATCTTCATCAACAATAATATTGGTCAATCTCACTCCATTAGTTTGTTGTATTAATCTAATTTCATTCACAACCTCATTTATAGCCGATTTAAGAATACTTTTAATCTTTTTAATATGTAAACCTTCCCAATATATAATAACTGTCTTATCATTACCAAAACGTGCAACATCACAACTAATGTATTTTTCTCCTGCCAATCCATTTTGATCAAATAAATTAATTATAGAATCATATTCTATTAAATTATCATTAGTAGCATCATATTCCCAATTACCATACAATAGTCTTTGTTTGCTTAATTCATCTAATGTTAAAAGTTGTTTTTTATAATGCTTAGATATAAATTCATTATCATCTACAAGACTTTGAATAAATTGTCTATAAGGTTTTTGTGTTCCTTCTTTAGCAGGTTTATAGTATTGAGTATAAACCCAATTCTTAGCAGGATTGCAAGTCATTAATAGTTTAGGTATTATACCATATTGATCTAACTTATACCTCATTCTAGATGCAACTATGTTCTTAGCCTTCTCTGTTATTTGATTTGCCTCATCTATAAAAGCAGCAGTAATTTCTAATGATCCTAAACTATCAAAGTTTCTGTCTGATGGATATAAAAACAAGTCTTTTAGTATTATCTCACTACCATTATAGAATTTAATAATATTTGATCCTGCATTAAAATTATAATGTTTATTAGCTATAATACCCCACTCTTGACAAACCTCAAAAAAAGTATTTAAAGTAGTCTTTTTAAGAGCATCTAACTTAGACCTACCCATTAAGTATCTTGTCTTAGGGTATTTAAGACATAAAAGAATTAACCAACTACAACCTACCCATGACTTACCACCACCTGCTGCACCACCAAATAAAACTTCTGTAGTCTTATCATCAAATAAAAATTCTATTGCTTGTCCTTGAGTATGAGTAAATTCCGTATCAATATTCAATTCCTTTGATATTTACATTAATTTTAATTGGTTCATCTCCAGATGTTAAATCTAATTCACTTCTTTCTATATAACCTCGCTTCTTTCCTTTTGTCTTTAAAAAGAATATAGTAGCTGATGTGTTACCATCTCCTATTTGTTTATGTAATTGGCTTTCCCCAAAGTCTAAAGCTATGTTTTCAATATCTTTAACTGCCTTAGAAAATTCTTCATCTTCATTTAACCACTTGTAATATGTTGAACGTGGAACATCTGATTGCTTACAAGCTACAGTAACTACTCCTAATGATTTTTCTAATGCTTCTAATATTGATTCCTTTTTTATGTGTCTACTTTTGTCCATTATTTTATATTTGGGCGAGAAGGTGGATTTGCACCCCATCTTTGACTTGGTATAGCCAACGCTTTAACTAATTAAGCTACTCTCGCAGTTTGTCTTTCTTTTAATGTTATCTTTTCTCCTTTATACATTCCTGCACCTTTTTTATCTATTTCTTTAAATGATAATTCTTCACAATTTAATTTTGCTTTTTTATCTATTATGTATATATATCTATTTTGAAAACCTGATAATGCTTTTGCACCTTTAAAATTATACTTACTATCTCCTCTTTTTGCTACTATTTCTCCATTTGCTAACTTATAAATAGTTCCGTTTTTATTAATTTGAGTTAATTTAAATCCACTTGCTCTATAAATTGTACCATCTCCACATTGTGTTCCATCTGAATAACTAAGAATCCATTTTATTTGTGGTGCATTTTTTTTAATTAATTTAATAGATACTGATATGCACCTACTTTCGCTATATTTAGGTAAATAATCATCAAAAGCCATTCTATTTAGTTCTAACATTTCATTCCACTTACCATTAACTCCATTGTTTTCTGTATCTACTAAATTTAAAACATTTCTTTTATCCATTGGAGAACCATAACTCATTACTCCATGAAGTTTATCATCTAAAAAACAACCAAAATGCAGATTTGACATATTTACTACTTTTCCTGAATAATGATATTTTTTTACAAATTCATTAGCAACATCAGATTTTATTATTTTTAATATTATTTCTTTTGCTCTTCCCATTTCATTATTAATAAATATAAAGCATTAGCATTACTGTTTTCGTTTCCAAATGTTTCTACATATTTAAATTCTTCAGTCATTTTTATTTTTGATATTGCTTCTTGAATTTTTTCTGATTGTTCATCAGCTAAAACAAATTTCATTTGCTGAAAAGGGTTTTTATCTCCATCAGGTAAATTAAAAGAATCTGATGTTTCTAAATCATCAATGTTTTTCCAAGTATCTAAACCCCATTCATCTAGCTTTACACTATTCCATTCATTACCCAAAAGATCCCATTCCCATTCTCCAAAACCTACATTATCTTTTACTATAAATTCTTTCTTCTGATCTTCCGTTAAACCTTTTGCTACTTTTATATACACTTCCTTTAATCCTGCTTCAATACAAGCCTTGTGTCGCATATTACCACCCAGTATAGTCATATCTTCATCAACTACTATAGGTCTAAGTTCTAACATTTCAGGAAATTCTTTAATAGATTTTACAAGTTTTTTAAACTTATCATTTTTAATAAATCTAGGATTGTTTTGATTTGGTATTAACTTATTGATTTCTAGCTTCATAGTATATAATAGAATTATTTGTTATTTATTTTAATCTGTCTTTTGCTCTACTCCATAGTTTATCATTCTTATTTGATAATGTCGGTTCTGTTCTTTTTAATGATGGAAAACCACCAAATTCATAAATTTCTTGCATATATTCATTACATCTAGGACATTCTGTTCCAACATTAACAACTTTCCCATTTATCACTTTCATTGTAACTCTGCTAAATTCTTTTTGTATCTCACATTTATTACATTGATATTTTAACATATAGCTTTTTTGTTTAATTCTAACCTTTGTTTTCCATTAGCTTTAGTTCTTGTATCTTTTCTTCCCAATGTTTTCCAAGCAGAAACAGGATATGAAAAACCAAACTGCATTTCAAAAATGTTACAAATTTTTGAGCAATATAATTTATTTTTTTTTGCCATTGTTTTTATATAATTTCAATTCTTCTAACTCAAATTGTAAATGATTGATAGCTTTAATAATACATTCTTCAGGTGATTTATGTTTAAAATTTGCTCTTAACAAATATGTAACTGCATTTCCTATATTCCAACTTAATTCCCAATCAAATATAACTTTTCTAGCTTCGTACTTATAGTGTTTACCTATATAATAATTTGGTATCTTATTTGTATTTTTCATATATTCTTTTAATTCCTTTAAAACAATCTACCAAACAAGATGAACAAGATGTTCCTGTACTATAATTAGTTCCATAAATAGTATTAAATAATGATATCATTCTTTTTTTTACTGTTTGATTTTTAGCTATTCCTTTTTCTATATCTTTCCAAATAATTAACACTTCTTCTATTAAATGATCAGGTATTTCTACATCTTTGTCAATTTCATTAGTTTTTAACCAATACTTTTGTGGACATTCCATTGAACTAATTCTAGCTTTAATAGACATAAAACACAAGCAAACTTTACAAGAACCTGTAGGTTTAAAATAATAATTACAACTTTTACATATAGAAATTCTATCATTATAAACTTCATCGCTTACAAAAAACTTATTCATCTAAAAGTTCTTTTAATTGTTCTCTTACCTTATCTATAGTTGAAAATAAACTATTTCTGCTTATACCTGTTTTTTTTGCTAATCCTGTAAGTGTATTGCCTTCATAATAGTAAAGTTTAAAAACATCTCTATCATACCAATATAAAGAATCTAATGCTTGATCAATTTTTTCTAATTTTTCCCATTGAAAAACTTCATCAGGATTAGGGATATTATATAATTTATTAGAATTAGTTTTAATATCATACGTTGCATTACTAAAATTTGAATCTACATAAGTATAATATTTTTTATATTTATAATAAAATGGACTTCTTACAGATGTAAAACTTCTTCTTAAAACTACTGCACCATATTTTATTAAACCTTTTTTTCCATCTTTATCATAAATTTTTTTTAAAGTTTCAGGGTTCATTTGCAAAAAATACAACATTAATTCACTACAAACTTCATCTATTTCATTTATGTCTTTAGTAAAAGAATATGACATTTTAACAAATAACTTTCTACAACTAGCTATTTCTAAATAAATTTTATTCATTTTTAAACTTTAAATTGCTTAAATTAATAACACAATCTTCTAAATATTTATCTAATAAAACTTTATATGCTCTTAATGATTCTCTATTTCTTTTAGATTCTAATCCTGCAAAATATCCATTGCAACAAACTGATAAATTAATTGGTAAAATCATTAACCAATCATGCCAATTTCCTATTTCTACATCTTTACCATATCCATTATGGTAGTCTATAATTAGATCAACAACTTCAACAAAATTATTATATTTATTTTCTGAAGAAATTTCTTTTACAAATGTTAACATTATAGTAATATATTCTTCTAAATAAGCTTGATGTTCAATGCTTGAATAAATCGGTCTGATCATTTTCAAATATAGTAAAATCTTTATTCTATACTTTTTTCTTTTTTTAAGTTTTTAACAAGGTCTTTGTAATAACTTATTTTTTCTTCATAATCTAACCTACTAATTTTTAGAATTGTGTGTCCTAATACAATTAATTCTTCAGAAACACCTTTGCCTAAATTTCTATCTATAAATTGTCCAAACTTCCATTGTTCGCCATATTTAAAAATATTGCAACCTACACATTGTGGAAAACAGTTCATCTCATGAAAACGAGTAGCTAAATGTTTTCTGCTTACAAAATGCCCACATTGTAATTTTTTCCAATTATCTATTTTACCACAAGTACAACATTGATTTTTTCCATTATGATCTGCACCTCTTAATCTAATGTATAAGCTAAACCATTTGTCTAACTCTTTCTTTAACTTACTTATAGTCTTTTTCATATACTCTTAATTAAATCAGCAACTATTACCCAATCCTCATTAGTGCTAGTATCTTTATCATTATATAATTTACGCAGTAAATTTAAAGCATCATTTACTTTTTGTTTCTTTGTTTTGTTTGATTTCTTTATTGTTATAGGAAGTCTATCTGTTAAGTCCCATTCAATTACATTCATACCTGTGATAGTACATTTTCTATTTCTAACTTCATATATAACACCTAATTCCCTTAATTCAGTAAATCTTGCTCTTGATTGACTTATTTGGTTTTCTTTAGTAGTCATAATTGCAAAAGCTTCCCCACTAGTACAAGGCGATTTTTTTAAAATAGCTTGGTAAACTTCAAATCTTTTTTTAGATAAAAGACCTTGTTCTTTAATTTTCTTGTAACAATCTATTGATGTTTGTCTTATATTCATTTTAACCCCATATTAATTTTTGTTCAAATACAGGTGTAGGTTTAAAATATAAGTATTTAGCTACATTTGTTTTTCTTCCAAACCTTGTAGTTTTTTCTATTTCAGTAGTATGAATGTTATAACCTTTTTTTCTTAATTGAAAAATTTTATCAGCTAATCTAGTAACTCCATACATATTAATAGCTTCTAAACTTGTAATATGACCATAATTTTTTAAATGCCATTTAATAGCATCTTTAGCAGTTTTTATTTGATCTTTAGTTATTTTAATTGTTTTCATTTATTTTAGTTTAATTTTTAAATATGTTCTAAACATTCAGGACATAAACCAACATCTTCTATTTCTCCTGTAATTTCTATACCACAACAAGTAAATTGTATTTCATCTTCTAAAATACTTTCTATAATTTTA
>TARA_R110001599_G_scaffold76291_3_pt1 | contig 19275 bp, 15 predicted proteins | sample TARA_R110001599 | Tara Oceans TARA_R110001599 (sample SAMEA4398360) | marine metagenome | biome: Polar Biome; feature: [MES] marine water layer (ENVO:01000295) within the mesopelagic zone...; material: water (ENVO:00002006), including particulate matter (ENVO:01000060) such as...... | reverse complement strand
GTAGCGCAAAAAAAAGCCCCCGGTTTTGACGGGGGCGCATGGTGACTGATATGGTCTGCCGTTACCGGCCCATGCGCGTATATCCTAGAATGACGACTAGTCCAGTCATAGCCCAAGGCTCCTTCTTACGTCTGGGGACATTATGAGGGGGGCAAAGGGGCGTCAATGCCCAATTTTATAAAAAAGTATCGTGGCCGCGGTATTTTCTTTCCATTTATTGCGCAAGCCGTCCGGGTTTTGGAGCATTCTCGAAATTACGGCGCGTTTGCGGTATCAGCGGCTAGAGTCGCACCCCGGTTCCCTGCAACACGCCATGTTCCAACGCATAGCGCGTCAAGCCGGCCGTGGACGAGATTCCAAGCTTGTGTTTGATGTTCTTTCGGTGGGTTTCGACCGTACGGACCGAAATGTCCAAATCTCGTGCAACGGCCTTGTTGGATTTTCCCTGTGCCAGTTGCAAAAGGATCGTCTGTTCGCGTTCTGTCAGGGTTTCGCGGGTGCCGGGCTTAGGATCCAGCGAACCTTTTGCCCCGGTGCAGAGGTATTTTTCGCCTCTCATCACTGTGTCGATTGCAAGCTTGATCTCGTCGGTGGGCACGTCCTTGAGAATATACCCCATCGCGCCGTGGCTCAGCGCCATGGAGATGTATTCGGGGTTATCGTGCATCGACAGGATGACGATACGGGTACCGGGGCACCGTTCCAGCATGATCTCGGTTGCGGATAGCCCGCCAAGCTCAGGCATGTTGAGATCCATCAATATCACGTCAGCTTTCAGGCTCTCGAACGAGTCTATGGCCGCGCGCCCGTTGCTCAGGCAGCCCACAACGTGAATATCGTCATAGCTTTCCAAAATTGACTGGATACCCTCCGCGACCATTGGGTGGTCGTCCACGATCATGACATTAATCGTTTTGGTTTCGATGGCATCAGACATTTTATCGTTGGTCCTCAGGTCAGGTCAGGGCAGGGCGTTTGGATTCGGGTGGCAGCATATGGCTAAGCGGTACCGTTGCGGTAATTTGTGTGCCGGTGCGGGCCGAAGCCTGAAGCTGCAACGTCCCGCCGAGCTGCTCTACCCGTTCTTGCATATTGCGCAAGCCCAAGCCACCCGATGTGTTGTTTTTCGCGATTCCCAATCCGTTATCCGAAATCACCAGCGTCGCACCTTGGCGGTGCCCGCGCAGGTCTACCTTGACTTCGGTGGCGCAGGCATGGCGTTCGATATTGGTCAACGCTTCCTGGGCAATACGGTACAGCGCGATTTTGGCGTCGTCGTCCAATCTGTTGCGAAACACCACCGTGTTGAAACTGCATTTGACGCCGGTCCGGCTGGAGTGTTGTTCAATAAGAGTTTTCAAAGCCGGACCCAACCCAAGATCATCCAGAATGCCCGGGCGCAGATCGCGGCTGATCCTGCGAACCTCTGACACCGCTTGCCCCAGACTATCGATGCCTTTGGCCAACGGTTCGGCTGCGCGAGGGTCCCCGCGTTCCAATCTGCGCCGTGTGTTTTCAAGCGCGTAGCGGACGCCGACAAGTATCTGGCTGATCCCATCATGCAGTTCCCGGGCGACGCGACCGCGTTCTTCTTCCTGAGCATCAAAAACTCTCTGGGTAAGCTCTTTGAGCTTCGCATCGGCAAGGCGGCGTTCCCGAAGGTTGACGAACATCCCGGTGCCGAACACCAGCAACAAAGCAGCGACAGTGATGACACCAATATACAGGAACGTCCGCTGAACCCGCGCCAGCACATCCGACCGCGCGGTTGCCACACTGGCAAGCACATCGTCTATGAACACCCCTGTGCCCACTGCCCATTGCCAGCTGGGAAACGACGTTACATAGGTAATCATCTGCGCCTCTTCCCCAGTGGATGGCTTGGGCCACAGATATGTATGATATCCGCCACCTTGGCGCGCGATCTCGATCAACTCATCCACCACGGCGGTACCGCGGCTGTCCTTCTCACCGGCAAAGTTTCCATTGATCCTGTCTGTCTCTCTGGGGCTGACCAAAGCCGTCCCGTCATAATCATAGACGAAAAACTGGCCTTCCTCCCCATAAATCATGGCAGCGAGTATTTGTGCGACCCTTGCCTTGGCGGCCGTGTCATCAGGTGAAGCGGAACCGTAAACAAAATAGAAACCGTTACGCGCCTGAGTAACGTAGTTACGCAGCTCGACCTTCTTGGCATTCAACAATTCCGTTTCAAGCGTTGTTATCTCCCGAAGGGCAAGCGCCTTGGCCTGTAACGCGACTACAAAGGCGATGGCAGCAACAGCCAATACCAAGGGCACCGCCGCCAGCAACGTCAGCTTTTGGGCATAGGTAAGGGCAAATCGTGCGCGCAAGTTCTGCATCCGATTCTCTTAGTCTGATTTGACGACAAGTCAAAGGACAGGGACGCCGGTCTTTCTACTTGTGGTAACAAATTTCCCTAAATGGTTGTACTATTTGGCGTTTAACCGTGCTTTTTTATCAGCCTAATCGCGACCACTACGCAGTTATGGGTATTTCCATGTCATCAGTATACGATAATGTCCCCCACACTTGAAACGACCCGTGCGCGGTTGACGTACGGGCACTGTATACTCGGGAGGAGTATCCATATGGACCGTCGTTCATTTCTGAAGACATCCGCACTAGGCGGTACAGCCGCTGCCGCGACCACACTCGCCGCACCGCTCTACGCGCAAGGTAAGCGCACGTTGACCATGGTTACCGCTTGGCCCCGCGGTTTTGCGGTGCTTGATGACGCAGCGACCTACCTGAACAACATGGTCAACGAGATGTCCGACGGTAGCCTGACCATTGAAAAAAAGGCCCCCGGTGAACTGGTTGGCGCCTTCGAAGTGTTTGACGCGGTTTCTTCGGGTCAGGCTGATATGTATCACGCGGCTGATTACTATTTCATCGGTCAGCACCCCGGGCTGGCCTATTTCACCGCCGTTCCATTCGGTGGCACAGCGCAAGAGCTGACAAACTGGTACCTGCACGGCGGTGGTCATGACCTGCACAACCAGATCGGTGAAATCTTCAACATGAAGATGTTCCTGGCTGGCAACTCCGGTTCGCAATCGGGCGGCTGGTTCCGCAAGGAAATCAACTCTGCCGCTGACTTCAACGGCTTGAAATTCCGCATGCCCGGTCTGGGCGGCAAGGTTCTGGGTAAACTGGGCGCGTCCGTTCAGAACATCCCAGGTGGCGAACTGTACCAGGCGCTGTCCTCGGGTGCGCTCGACGGGCTGGAGTGGGTTGGTCCGTTCGCGGATGAACGCGCGGGTTTCCAGGAAGTCGCGAAGATCTACTACACCGCTGGTTTCCACGAGCCAGGTTCGGGCCTGACCGCTTCGGTCAACCTCGACGTGTTCAACGACCTGACACCAGCGCAGCAAAAGATCATCGAATACGCGTCAATGGCAACCACGCACACCGGTCTGGCCGAAACACTGGCCAACAACGGTGCCGCCTTGGCGCGCCTGCAGCAGCAGGGCGTGAAAACCATGCAGTTCCCCGATGATGTCTGGGATGCATTCGGTGCGGCTTCGAAAGAGGTCATGGACGAGAACATGGATGACACGCTGTTTGCCGACATCCGCAACAGCTTCGAAGCATCGTTGGCGTCCTCGGCTGAATGGCTGTCGAAATCGGATGCCTATTACGTCGAACAGCGCCAGCGCGTTTTGGGCAAAGCATAAGTTTAGAACAGACCTTGAACAGGGGCCGCTTTCGGGTGGCCCCTGTTTGCGACTTCGTCCCTTGGCGCGCCGGGGGCTTTGAATGATTTTTCGCATTAAGCCCGCGTGAACAGCAGGGCATGTGAGAGGGGGGATTAATGGCAGAAGATGCAGTTTGCGCAGGATTTTTCCGCGCGGCGGAAGGCGCAAAGATAAGCTGTTTGGATCAGTTTCAAGATGGCAATCTTGTGAACTTCTTTTTCGGCAACGTTCTCGAGGCGTTTTACAACTTCTTTGCCGCTCTCCTGAACCCGGGAATGTGGCTGGATTGGTCGAACAAAGAATCCTTGATGCGGTTCATCTATTACGGGGCGTCAGTCGAACTGTTTTTCGTGCTCCTGATCGGATTGCTGATCGTTACAGCCTTCGGCATCTGGAGCCGGCGGTTCATGTGGGGGTGCGTTCGGGGACTGGAAGGGTTTGCCAATGCGACTGGCCGGTTCTTTGCCTGGGCCGGTTTGCTGATGGTCTTGCAGCAGATCATCATCGTCTTCATGCAACGTATCTTTACCCGCCCCGACATATCGGTCGGTTTCGGCATCCCTCTCCAGTTCGATATCAGCTGGTTCGCCGAAGAGTTAAAGCTTTTCAACGCGTTGGTGGTCACTCTTTGTGTGGCATATACATTTGTCCAGGGCGGGCATGTTCGCGTTGATTTGTTTTATGCCGGGGCAAAGTTCCGCACCAAGCGGGTAATAGACATGCTGGGCGCGATGTTCTTCATGATCCCGTTCGCCATTGTAACGTGGTTATATGGCTGGTTTTTCCTCTGGCGCCATTTGGTAACGCCGAACCCGTCTGCGTCTGATCGGCTTGACCTGCTATTGCGCAAATCACGGCTGTTGAAATGGAATGTGGAAACCATCGGGTTTTCTCCGAATGGGTTCAATGGGTATTTCTTGTTCAAAATCCTGCTTTGCGCATTCTGTGTCATGGTAATTCTGCAAGCGATATCAACATTTTACCGCGCTTTGTTAGAGTTCCGTGAAGGGCCGGAAAGCGAAGATAAATATCTCGACCGCGATACGTTGGGCGAGGGCGAAGAAGCCTATGAGGGCACACACTAATTTAAGGGGCGTCCCATGGTACTTGGTCTGGACGGGGTCGAAATTGGCCTGATAATTGTTTTTGCCTGTCTGTTCGGCGGCATTCTTTCTGGCTTCCCGGTGGCTTTTGCCATCGGCGGGGCTGGTATCATTTCCTTCGGTATCATCGCCGCGCTCGATAGCGCCGGTTTGTTGGTGCACCAGGCGATTGATCAGTCATCACAGGCGTACCGTGATTTGGTGAATTCGGGTGTTCCAAATGATGCGGTATCGGTGTTCCGCTATCCCGACTTGCCACGCATCGCTGAATCGGTATTCCCACAAGGGTGGGAAGTCGCGTTGGATAGAAACGTAAGCTTTATCGTCAACAGGATGAACGAACGGGTACTTGCCGGCCAATCCATTGAGACATTGCTGGCCGTTTTGATGTTCGTGCTGATGGGCATTACCCTGGAGCGGTCGAAAATTGCGAATGACCTGCTGACCACCATGGCGCGGGTGTTCGGGCCGCTGCCCGGCGGATTGGCCGTTTCGATCGTTGTGGTCGGTGCGTTTCTCGCCGCCTCGACCGGGATTGTCGGCGCAACAGTCGTGACAATGGGTTTGCTGGCGCTGCCGACGATGCTTCGCAATAACTACTCTCCTGAAATTGCGACGGGTGTTATCGCGGCGTCCGGCACGTTGGGTCAGATCATTCCACCATCGATCGTGATCGTTTTGCTTGGAACATTGGCGGGCGATCTCTATTCCGCCGCGCAAGAAGCCCGAGCAAGTTCAGTGGGTTGTACCGATGCTTTGACGTATCTTGGTCAACCAGCCGTGGTGTCAGTCGGGACATTGTTCCAAGCAGCGTTGCTGCCTGGGATCATGCTCGCTCTGCTTTATGCACTTTACGCTTTTGTCTATGCTTTGATGAATCCGGAAAAGGCACCTGCTGTTCCGATGGGGGCAACGAACGCCGAACCCATCACGCGCGGTGAAGGCTTTACCTGGTTGCTTGGCCTGCCGATCCTGTTGATCGTGGGGACAATTGTTCTGGGCAACCTGAACATTGTCGGCAGTCAATCCACCGTCGTTTCAAGCTTTAGCGACATCGGTGCCGGTGCGAGCCTGCGCACGAATGTCGGTGATGAATGCAAGGCTGCGATGATTGATCTGCACGGGCAAGACGCGTGGGACACGGCAGTAGCAGAGCAGGCCGCGATTGAGGCCGCGGGTGGCCAGCAGGCCAGCGAAAAGCTTTCCGAAACCGCGCTGGAACAAAAGCAAGCCGACAAGGTCGCCGCAGCCGCCCCGATCGGTACGGGTATGGCGATCATCCTGGTGATGCTGGCGCTGGTCTTGACGACGGCGCGCGGCGTATCGCCGTCGTCGGACGCGCGGCCACTGATTATAGGTGCAATCGGACTGGTCCTCGCGGTCTTGGTAGACATTGTGCTGATCAGTCCGACGACATCATCGGGTACTTTGGTCTTGCTGATGCTGCTTCCGTTTGTGGCGATCATGTATGGTGTGGTTTACGGCCTTAAACGCTGCGCGACCAACGAACTGATCCGGGTGGTATTCCCGCCGCTTGTGCTCATCGTTGCGGTGCTTGGTTCCATCTTGGGTGGGATCACCAACCCGACCCCGGCGGCGGCTCTTGGTGCCGGTGGGGCGATCATGCTGGCGGCCTATCGCAAGTTGAAAGACATGGACCGTTCGCCCAAGATCATCATCTGGTCGACCCTGGCGATCCTGATAAGCATCCTGGTCGGGGTCAACTTTGACCTTCGGATCAACCAGGAAAGCGTGAGCTTTGAAAGCTGGTTCGCATTCTTTGTGGCCTATGGGGCATATCTCTACGCCGTGTTCGGACTGCTGTTCTCGTGCTGGATATTGTACACGTCCGGCGTGCTTAGCCCGGTGGTCCGCGAAACTGCCAAGGTTACGTCGATGGTGTTCACCATCCTGATCGGCTCGCAGTTGCTGAACCTGGTGGTGATCTCGTTTGGCGGCGAACACTACATCCAGCAGTGGCTGAAAAGTTTTGATAACGAGCTGACAGTCTTCTTGATCGTGATGCTGGTGCTCTTTGTGCTGGGTTTTGTTCTGGATTTCCTCGAGATCATCTACATCGTCATTCCCATTGTCGGACCGGTGATCTATGGCGGAACGTTCGACCCCAAATGGGTAACCATCATGATCGCGGTGAACTTGCAGACGTCTTTCCTGACACCGCCGTTTGGCTTTGCGCTGTTCTACCTGCGCGGGGTGGCCCCGGCGAGCGTGACCACCGCGCATATTTACCGTGGTATCATCCCGTTTGTGTTGATCCAGGTCGGTGCGCTGGCCCTGTTGTGGATGTTTCCGGCCATCGTCACGATTGTGCCGGACCTGATCCCCAACTAACTTCCGGCACGGTTCGACACGTATCATGCACAAGGGCACCCCTGGGGGTGCCCTTGTTACGTTTATGGATCAAAATAAAGAGTTGTGATCGCCACGCGGCTGGCCTCTCGGGAAGCCAGCCAGCCAGCGCTGGAGCGACCTACACAGGGTCAGTGGTTGCTTTGACTTAGATCAGGCAGTGCGATGTTGGCCACCTGTTCGGCAATGGGGGCCGTGTTCAAGGGATGATCGTCCGTCGAAAACGCGTTTGGGCTGCGAACCTTTTGCCAAGATCCACCAATATACACCTCAAGCCCCGAGAATTTGGCCTTGTATCCCATTTTCTGGCTGCCCGGCACCCAATAGCCAAGATAGACATACGGTAACCCCGCGTTTCGGGCGATTTCGATATGGTCGAGGATGATATAATTCCCCAGGCCATTTTGCGGGCGGTCGGGGGTGTAGAATGAATAAACCATACTAACACCGTCGCCCAACACGTCCGTAAGGCAAACGCCGATCAGATCTTTGGTTTTGGCATCTGAATATTCGATGACGCGACTGCGGATCGGGGTTTCTTCGATCATCGCGGCGAATTCGAACACATCCATGTCTGCCATGCCGCCATCGGCGTGACGGCTATCCAGATAGCGTCGGAACAGTTCATATTGGTCTTCGGTGGCCCAGGGCGACGTCGCCCGGCGCAACAGACCACTATTGCGCTTGATCGTACGTTTCTGGCTTTTGCTGGCGACAAAATCAGCCACGTTTATGCGCGCAGACAAACACGCCGAACAATCGGCGCAGGACGGGCGATACAGCACATTTTGCGATCGTCTAAAGCCCTGGCCTGACAGGCTGTCATTCAATCTTGTGGCAGCTTCGCCCTGCAAAGCCGTAAACAGCTTTCTCTCCATCCGCCCCTCGAGATAGGGGCAGGGTTGGGGGGCTGTCACATAGAATTGTGGGGCTATGGGAAGAGTATGGCGCATGATGATCCGTCGTTGCTTGGGCAAGACTAACAATAGCGGAAAAATACGCCAAGCCCAACTTTTGACTTTAGTTAGTTTTCGCGGCGACAGTTCAAGGGGACAGTTCCCAGGATCAGGTCACTTAACCCTTGGTTCCGCGCGGTGGTACCCATCAAAACCACCGAAATAAGCTGAAGCGGCATCATTCCTACGCTTACCGTGTAGCCCAGTGTATGGGCGAACGCGGTTGCGGTGTCGAATTTCTCGTCTCTCGAAGTACGAAGCTCCATCCCCATCAGGCGCATGCCCCAGGTGGCGGAACCTCTCGACAGGGTGATGAAACGATACAAAAAACCGATCATAAGAAGAAGGATCGGGAAGTAAAAAAGAGCGGTGAAGGCCGTGAACGGTAGCACGACAAGGCTTGCCACCAGTATCAACACAGCATCGACCACCCAAGCCAGCAAACGCTTGGTAGGGATGCCACTGTAAAATTCCGGCTGGCTGTCAGGATCTGGCGTCAGTGTCATCTTGTTTCCTGCATCATTGGATGGTTGCGCCCCCCGGATAGTCGGGGGGCGAAGGCGGTTCAGGTCGTTCAGGATGTTTGCGCGTCCTGGTCCTTTGGTGCGCGTTCGGCCATGAACTGGTCAAACTCGGCTTTGTCCTTGGCTTCGCGCAGCCGGGCTAGAAACGCTTCAAAGTTGCTTTGTTCCTCTTCCAGGCGCGCCAGGGTGTCGGCTTTGTAGGCGTCAAACGCCGCGTTGCCTGTCGAACGGCTGCCAAAGTTGCGGACGGTGCTGCGTTTGGCACAGGATGAAGATTTAAACATGCGTTTGCTCCAGATCATGTAAGCGAGAAGGGCGAGGCCAACAGGCCAGAAGGCGATAAAACCGACGACCATGGCGGCGATCCAAGCGGCTTTACCGCGGGCGTCCAGAAAGTCTTCGGCGCGACCCAGCCAGTTGCGGCCAGTGGCGAAAGCAGGTGCATAGGTTTGTGACATCAAGTTACCTTTCGGTCAAAGTGTGATGGCCCAGAACACTGCGGGCCGGTCCGGTGTGTGGCAATGTGAATGCCTTTCACATTGAACTAGATCATCATTCGTCACACGGTTTGCAAGGCCCTATGTGAATCTTTTTTACATACAAAGGCGTTTTTCGCTACAGGACGGGTTCGCGCACCCATACAGCCCCATTGACCTGCCCATTATTACCAGCGAATGCTAGGGATATGACAACACTCGCCAGCCAGCTGACCCGTACGCCGCGCATCTTTCAGTCTGAACAGGCCCAGGATGCGCGGGCCCTGTTCCCGGATCTGGCACCGGAACTGTCTGAACTGGTCGCGGGGGCCGGGTCGACGTCCCCGTACCTGCTAGGTCTCATGCAAAAGGAAACCGACTGGTGTGCGGCGGCCTTCACCGACCCTGAAGCGGCGGTTCATACAGTGATTTCCCGCCTGGCAGAAGTCCCCCCGGACCAGCTGGCGCAGCAGTTGCGCCAAGCCAAGCGGCGCGTGGCATTGATGACGGGCCTGGCCGATCTCGCCGGCGCGTGGCCGCTTGAGCAGGTTACCGGTATTTTGACAAGGCTCGCAGATGCTGCTTGCAGTGCGGCGCTGACCTCGGCGCTTCGCACCCAGATCAAACGCGGAAAACTGCCGGGCATGTCAGAGATTGATGCCGAAAGCGGGGCAGGCATGACGGTGCTGGCGATGGGCAAGATGGGCGCGGCAGAGTTGAACTACTCTTCTGATATCGACCTGATTTGCCTATTCGATGAAAGCCGGTTTGATCCATCCGACTTTCATGATGCCCGCACCGCCTTTGTCCGTGCGACCCGCGCGATGAGCGGGCTGCTGAATGACCTGACCGGGGACGGTTATGTGTTCCGCACCGATCTTCGGCTGCGTCCCGATCCTGCGGTCACGCCGGTTTGCATGGCGATGGAAGCGGCAGAGCGTTATTATGAAAGTCTCGGGCGCACGTGGGAGAGAGCGGCCTATATCAAGGCGCGCCCCGCAGCCGGCGATATCGATGCCGGAGACCGGTTTCTGACGGCATTGCGTCCTTTCGTATGGCGGCGACATCTGGACTTCGCGGCGATTCAGGATGCCCATGACATGCGGCTTGCCATTCGCGAACACAAGGGGCTTGGCGGTCCCATAACGCTGGCCGGACACAATATGAAGCTGGGCCGTGGCGGCATCCGCGAGATCGAATTTTTCACGCAAACCCGTCAATTGATATCGGGGGGGCGCGACCCGGAACTCAGACTGCGCGGAACCTGTGAAAGCATGGCTATTCTGGCGCAAAAAAACTGGGTCCCGGATGATGTGGCCGCCACCTTGACCGATCACTATCGGGCCCATCGAACCGTCGAACACCGTGTCCAGATGGTACGTGATGCGCAGACCCATACATTGCCGCAGACCGACGAAGGCTTTGGCCGATTGGCGGCGATGATGGACATGGATGTGTCTGATCTGCGCAGCGATCTGCACAGCAGACTAAGCGAAGTACACCATCTGACCGAAGGCTTTTTCGCCGGTTCGGGCCAGCACACACCAAAGGTAAAACCGGACGAATCGACCTTTGATAGCGCGGTTCTTGACCGTTGGCTTAGCTATCCCGCACTGCGTAGCCCCCGCGCGGCCGAACTTTTTGCCGAACTGAAGCCCGGCTTGTTGTCGCGGCTATCGCAGGCGACCAAACCGGCCGAGGCCTTGCTGGCTTTCGATGGTTTCCTGGGCGGCTTGCCCGCCGGGGTTCAGTTGTTTTCCCTGCTCAAGATCAACCCGCAACTGGCTGACCTGCTGATCGACATCGTAAGTACATCGCCCGCTTTGGCGGCGCATCTGTCACGTAACGCCGGCGTCTTCGATGCAGTGATCGGCGGCGATTTCTTCAGCGATTGGCCCGGAGAGGAGGCACTGGCGCAAAACCTGTCCGAGGTGCTGGAGGCCGAAGGCGATTACGAAGCCCGCCTTGATACCTGCCGCAGATGGGCGCGAGAATGGCATTTCAGAGTCGGCGTGCACCACCTGCGTGGGTTGATCGATGCCCCCACGACCGGCACACAATATGCAGATCTTGCAAGGGCAGTGCTGCGCGCATTGTGGCCGATCGTGATCGCGGAATTCTCGGGCCGCCACGGACCGCCTCCGGGGCGCGGTGCGGTTCTGCTTGGCATGGGGTCGCTTGGTGCACGCAGGCTGACCGCGTCGTCGGATCTTGACATGATCGTGATATATGATCCGGACGGCGTGGAAAATTCTGACGGAAAACGCCCGTTGGCAACGCGTCAGTATTACGCGCGACTAACGCAAGCAATGATCACCGCGATGAAAGCGCCGATGGCGCATGGCAAGCTTTACGAAGTCGATATGCGCCTGCGCCCGTCCGGCAATCAGGGGCCGGTCGCAACCAGCCTGGCAAGCTTTGAAACCTACCAGAAGGAACAGGCGTGGGTTTGGGAACACCTGGCGTTGACCCGTGCCGACCCCGTTGTGGGCCCCGAGGATTTGATGCAGGACGTCAGCGCTTTGTGCGAACAGATACTGCGCCAGCCGCGTGACCGATTTCAGGTTTTGCACCAGGTCGCGGATATGCGCACGCGGCTTGCGGCAGCCAAGGGGGCAGGTGGGATCTGGGATGCAAAGAACGGACCCGGCGGCATGCAGGATATCGAACTTTTGGCACAGGGTGGGGCGCTGTTGTCGGGGATCGGTGCGTGGGACCTCACGCAGGGTCTGGACGCCGCTGCCGCCAACGATGTGATAACGGTACAACAAGCAGAAATGCTAAAAAACGCTTACGCCACCTATTGGTCCCTGCTGTCGGCCACACGGCTGTTGTCGCCTGCGATCTTGCAACGTGATGCATTGGGGCAAGCGGGGGCTGCGTTTCTGGCACGTGCGCTGAATTGTAACGATCTCGACGTGTTCGAGGCGGATCTGGAACAGACCTATAGCCAAGCCGCCGATATCATAAACAGCAGTTTGGCGGCCTATGCGGTTAATCCGGAAAAGAGCGAGCAATGAACAAGGGCGACGCGCACGACCCGAAAGGGCTGATCTTTGAATCCTATCAAATCGAAGGCATCACCAAATCTGAATGCCGCACGATATTTCTGGATTGGGCGTTGAGCCTGCCGCTCGAGACCGAAACCGGCCGCACCATCCGTCACATGTTGGCGCAGTATGGTACGAACGCACCCGATCACCCGATGACAGAGGTTCTGGAAGAAGGGCTGGTCAGCATCGCCGCTCCGCGCAGGCGTGGCGGCTGGAAAAGCCGTCAAAGAAACTGAATTATGACCATAGCGTGCAAAATTTCCCTGATGATGCCTTGGCGGTGAAACTCTCTTGCCCAAATGCCGCCTTAATCTTGCGTCAAAACCGGTATTGTTAATCAAACGCTGACAATCCGGCACAGAGAGAGAACGATGAAAACATCTAAACTAATTTTTGTTTTGGTCTTGGGCGCATTGGCTTCTGGCTGCGCCGCGGCAGAATTCAACAATGATAACGGTCTGGTCGATCGATCAAGCTTCAGTATGGTGGCGTTCGGTTTCGATGACGCTCCGAACCTTTCGCCGGTCGGCGCGAACTTGGCCCGGTGAACTCTCCTGACCTGACGCCTGGTAGCGATGCGGGGTCGTTGGGCGATACCCGGGATCGCAGACCAGCACGAGACTTGGGTCGAAGGCAGGTAAGCAAGCCCACGCTTGCGCACGGAGCCGGTAACGCAAAGTCGGACCGAAAAGCAGCTATCCGCCAGTCAGGGCGGGTTTTTGAAAAAGTCACACTCTGAGCTTTCCCCAGACAGCGGAACCCACTACAGGGTCAGTATGACAACGCCTCTTTCCCCCACCGCCTCACCCGATCCGAATAACTTGCCAGTGGTTCGCCTGCTGCCCAAAGCCAATGCGCGCGCCATCCGTCATGGGTTCCCTTGGGTCTATGCCAATGAGATGGTTGTCGATCGACGCACCAAGGCGTTGGCCCCCGGTACTCTTGCGGTACTGGAAGATAGCGCACGCCAGGTGATGGGTATCGTCGCGGTAAACCCGCTTTCAAAGATATTTTGTCGGATGCTGGACCAGAACGCCGAGGCTGAGGTGAACCAGAGCTGGTTTGAAGGCCATATCAACCGGGCTTTCCAGCTTCGTGATCAACTGTATGATGCGCCGTATTATCGGTTGATCCACGCTGAAGCCGATGGATTGCCTGGAGTGGTGATTGACCGGTTCGGAGATACGGCAGTGATTCAGGCAAACGCAGCCTGGGCCGATGTTCATCTTGATACGCTGACGGCAGCGCTGATTGAACAGACCGGCGTGAAAAACGTACTGAAAAATGCCGCCGGTCGCACCCGGGCGCTGGAAGGGTTGGACGATGTAAGCGGCGTCTTGCATGGAGAAGCACCCAAGGGGGCGGTCCCGGTGCGCATGAACGGCGCTATCTACATGGCTGATCTGACCGGGGGGCAGAAAACCGGAATCTTCTATGACCAACGCCCGAACCACGCGTTCGCCGCGCAGCTTTCCAAAGGCAAACGCGTCCTGGACGTTTTCGCCCATGTCGGCGGCTTTTCCCTGGCCGCCCTGGCAAACGATGCGGCATCCGCACTGGCTGTGGATGGATCGGCTCCGGCGCTGGAGTTGGCCCAGCAGGGTGCCGATGCCATGGGGGTCGGCGACCGGTTTGACACCCGCCAAGGCGACGCCTTCGATGTTCTGACCGCGTTGCGGTCCGAAGGGGCCGAATTTGATGTCGTGATCTGCGACCCTCCCGCGTTTGCACCGGGCAAGCCAGCCCTGGACGCGGGTCTGAGGGCCTATGAAAGGGTCGCGCGACTTGCTGCGCCGTTGGTCGCGGAAAACGGCATTCTTGCGTTGTGCTCTTGTTCGCATGCGGTGGATCTGACCCAGTTTCGGACCGCTTCGGTGCGCGGCATAGGTCGGGCAGGCCGTCGCGCCGCGATGCTTCACACCGGGTTTGCCGGTCCCGATCACCCACAGCTTCCACAGCTTGCCGAGACCGGATACCTCAAGTCGTTGTTCTTTCGTCTCTGATGCCGGGGCGCATTCTGCTTGATGCGTGTGTGCTATACCCGACCGTCATGCGCGAAATGTTGATCGGGGTGGCTGGCAAAGGCGCATTCACCCCATTGTGGTCGCCCCGCATTTTAGAAGAATGGGCCCGTGCCGCGATCAAGATCGGCCCCGAGGGAGAGACCTGGGCCCGTGCCGAAATCGCGTTGCTTCGTTCTGGCTGGCCAAAGTCTGAAATTCAACCTCGGAGTGGTCTGGAACAGCGACTGTACCTGCCGGACGAAAACGACATTCATGTGCTGGCGGCGGCGATAAGCGGCAGCGCCGATATGATCATGACCCTGAACAAAAAAGATTTTCCAAGACATACCCTGGCGGAAGAGGGATTGGAACGTATTGACCCCGACGGATACCTCTATGCGTTGTGGTTGAAAGATCGCACAATCGTCGAACAGGTGGCAAATGACGTCACGGCCCAAGCGCACCGACTGTCAGGCGAGGACTGGACCCCGCGCGCGCTGCTGAAAAAGGCGCGGATGCCCAGATTGGCAAAGGCGCTGTCTTAGCTGTCCCAGCGGTTCTGCAATACTTTCAGGGCGGTGATCCGATCTTGGGTCTTCGGATGGCTCATCAGCCATGCTGGCACGGTCCCATGGTTGCTTTGGGTCAGCGCTTCGAGCTTTTCGAACAGCGATATCTGCGGTCTGACCCCGATCCCCGCCTTGGTCAGCAGTGCGGCGGCGTAGGCGTCTGCCTCGTATTCGTCGCCCCGTGAAAGCCGCGCCGCAAGCATCGTGGTGACCATGTTCGCCAACCATATGCCAATACCGGGGATCAATCTGCCCAACACCATCCCCAGTGCCGCGCGCATCGCATTCTGACCCGAGAAGTCTATCATCCGCCGTCGAGAATGACCCAAAGCGACATGTCCAAGCTCGTGCGCGATGACACTGGCGAGCTCTTCGGCGGTGACCGCACCAGCCTTGAACTGGTTATAAAACCCACGGGTTATGAAAATCCGTCCATCCGGCGCGGCCAGACCGTTGACCGGGGCGACCTCGTAGATATGCACCTTGATACGGGGAATATCGAGCGCCCGCGCCATGCGCATGCTCATCTCCCGCAGGGCAGGGTCTATCAGTTCGGTGGATTTGCGGTCGAGCTCCTTGGCGGTTCGCCATGCGGAAAACCGATACATTGCAAGCCCATATAACACGGCGAGCAGGATGGGGAGGAAACGTATCATCACATCAATATCGGGGGTGACCGGCCTGAGGGCAAGGGAAGATGAGTATTTGAAAAAGGGTGAACGCCGTCACGAAAGCGGTGGCGCAAGACGGTGTAGTCCTGCGTGGAACGGCGGTGTCAGACGGGGTACCTGTTATGGCTAGCGGGTCAGAGCCTTCATTCCGCGGCTTAAACCTTCGAGGGTCATCGGCACCATCGCGTCGTTACCGAAGATTTCCTGAACCATTTTGATGGATTGGGTGTAGGGCCAATATTTTTCGGGGATTGGATTGATCCACAGGCTGCTGTTCCACTGTTCGCGGGCACGGGTCAACCAGACCGACCCTGCTTCGGGGTTCCAATGTTCACTGGCCCCGCCGGGGTAGGCGATCTCGTAGGGAGACATGGACGCATCCCCCACGAAAATGCATTTGTAATCAGGGCCATAGGTGCGCAGCACGTCCAGTGTACTTTGTTGTTCGGCCCATCGTCTGCGGTTGTCGCGCCACACGCCTTCGTAGAGGCAATTATGAAAATAGAAATATTCAAGGTGTTTGAATTCAGCTTTTGCTGCACTGAAAAGCTCTTCGACGGTCTTGATGTGGGGGTCCATTGATCCGCCAACGTCAAGGAACAACAGCACTTTCACCGCATTGCGGCGCTCGGGGCGGGTCTTGACATCGAGATACCCGTGTTCAGCGGTTGCCCGGATGGTACCGCTTAGGTCAAGTTCGTCATCTGCGCCATCGCGCGCCCAACGGCGCAGGCGTTTCAAGGCAACCTTGATATTGCGCGTGCCAAGTTCGACCGTGTCATCAAGGTTTTTGAATTCGCGCTTGTCCCACACCTTGACGGCCCGTTGGTGGCGCGACTTATCTTGGCCGACGCGCACCCCTTCGGGGTTGTACCCGTAGGCACCGAAGGGTGACGTGCCTGCTGTCCCGATCCATTTGTTCCCGCCCTGGTGGCGTTTTTTCTGTTCTTCAAGACGTTTTCGCAAGGTATCCATCAGCTTGTCAAAGCCGCCGGCGGCTTCGATTTCGGCTTTTTCTTCGGGGCTGAGGTGTTTTTCCGCCATTTTCTCGAGCCAGTCGTGCGGGATATCAACCGCTTCGAGGACATCATCGACGGAAATATTTTCCAGCCCCTTGAACGCCGCCGCGAAGGCCTGATCGAACTTATCGATATTGCGTTCGTCTTTGACCATGCTGATGCGCGCGAGATAATAGAATGCATCGATATCATAGGTTGCCAATCCGGCCGCCATTCCGTCAAGAAAGGCGAGAAATTCGCGCATGCTAACGGGCACTTTGTGACGACGCAGCTGTTCAAAGAACGGTAGGAACATCGATCAGGCCCCGGCGAGGGTTCGGTGTACGATTACCGTGAGGATCATACCGACGATGATAAATGCCATCGCATATCCTGCCGCATATTGCGCAATATCCTTGCGGTTACCGTTTCTTTTGCGGGCGGTATATCCCCCCAGCAATGCACCGACGATAGCGAAGAGTAGTACAATCATTTTAGCCCGCTTTACTTGCTATTTCAGCGGGTTCAGTGACGCGATCTCGCGCATTTTGGCCCGCACAGCCCAATCAGAACCAAATCCGTATCGTGCCCAGCCAAGACTGTCCACCCTCACCAATTTAGCTTCCGCAGCGCGATTTTCCAGTTCAAGCGCTTCGGCGCGCAGTAGTAAAAGTGTGCTGAGCAGAGCCGCGTTTTCGCGGTAGCGTGCGGTTTCGATGTGCGGGCCGATAATGCGCAACGCTTCGGCCCCGTCGGCCTTGGAGATAGCATATGCCGCAAGTTGGGTGGCAACGTACGCGCGGTGCAAATCGGTACCGGGATTGCGCGAATAAAACAGGTCAGCCATAAGGTATTGCTTGTGTGCCGCTTCGGCGTCCCCGCTTTGGAGGGCACGACCCATCGCGTAATGCGCAAAGGCGCGACGGTGATCCTGCCAGCCCAGGCTTTGCGCAATCTTGATGGCGCTATAGGCGGCGTCCTGGCGTTGCCCATCTGTGCGCCCCGGCCCCAACGCGCCTTGGACCGCAGCGTTCCATTCACGCGGGGTGCGGGTTGCGAAACGCGGCCGTGTCGATGTGCCGCCGGGATTGATTCGGGCGAAAATTCCGGGCAACGCGTTGGCGACCTGGCCGCGTGACATCCCCGACTTGAGCGCGGGGTCGTAAAAGGCGCGCAAAATCATCATGTCGAAACCGGTCAAGACAGTGTGGACATTGTCGTCATTGAACACGGAATCCGGTAACCGGTACAGGTCGTTGAGCGGTCCGAGCGCTTGGGCGATTTCTTCGTGAAGGCAGTCTCGAACTTCTTGGGGGCTGGCGTCATTTGGCACAAAAATCGCCACTCGCGTTCGCGTGGTCATCAATGACCAGTTGGTTTGCGGCGAGCGTCGCGCTCTTTTATATTCATCCAGGCTTCCGACGTTGGGGGCGACAAAGCAGGCGGCTTGTGGCAACACGTTGCGGATTTTCGACCGGCTCACCGCTTCGACGGTAATATTCGCACCGGGCGCGTCGGTCGGGCTGATATCTACACCAGCTTCGGTCCGCAACCGGTTGATAAGACGGGAAAGGTCTGGCCTGAGAGTCGGCGGCGGGGCACCGGTAACCCTGATGCTGACCGGCCCTTCAAAGCGGGTGAGCACGCTCAGATCCTTGCCGCTTTCCATCCGGAACGCCAGTTCGATGAAATCAAGCGACAGATCGTTGTTGGATTTTGGTACTGTCGTGGGGCTGTGTGCGCCGAAACTTTTCATCGGGGGAAGCGACGAAATCGAGGGTTCCATCGCCGCCCGGGTGACAACCCCGGGCTGGGAAGCAGGCACACAGGCATTTACAGCCAAGATCAGCGGAAAAAGAAAGCTCCCTTTCATGATCCGGCCCTGACATGCAGTCGAGATGGAGTTTGGCACAGTTTCGAATATTTATGAGGTGCTCTACGCACAAACAGTGCCCAAATCGTGTTCATCATCTGCCTGACTGCCCTTTTGAGCTGATTACAGGCTGGTTGTCGCCTCTCATCACGGTCATTCTAGGGAGCAACAATGTCAAAAGAGAGAAAAATATTAACGAATAAGGCATGCATGTGTCCCGCGTGACGCGTACGCCACAATAGAAATGCCGTGAAGTGCAAGCGAGGTTGAGCTGGTTTTCACTACATGAATATTGTGGCGCAAAGGTTAGGGCGCAGTCACTTTTGAGCACGGGCCATGAACGCCAGGCGTTCGAACAGGTGCACGTCCTGCTCGTTTTTCAACAATGCGCCGTGCAGCTTTGGTAACGCGCTTTTGCCGTCTTTCTTCAGATCTGCCGCGTCCATGTCTTCGGCCAACAGCAATTTCAACCAATCGAGCACCTCGGAGGTTGAGGGTTTCTTTTTCAGACCCTGTTGATCGCGAATTTCGTAAAACTGTGTCAGCGCTGTGGACAACAGGGATTCCTTGATGCCCGGATGATGAACCTCGACAATCTTGCGAAGGGTTTCCATGTCGGGGAACTGGATATAGTGGAAAAAACACCGGCGCAGGAAAGCGTCGGGCAGTTCTTTTTCATTGTTGGAGGTAATGATCACGATAGGGCGATTGACGGCCTTGATCGTTTCGCCGGTCTCGTAGACGAAAAACTCCATCTTATCGAGCTCTTGCAAAAGATCGTTGGGAAATTCGATGTCGGCCTTGTCGATTTCGTCAATCAGCAAGACGGTCTTGCCTTCCGCCTCGAACGCCTGCCACATCTTGCCCTTGCGAATATAGTTCTTGACGTCGTGCACCCGTTCTTCGCCCAACTGGCTGTCACGCAATCGGCTGACCGCGTCGTATTCATACAGCCCT
>TARA_R110001599_G_scaffold96353_2_pt1 | contig 19277 bp, 21 predicted proteins | sample TARA_R110001599 | Tara Oceans TARA_R110001599 (sample SAMEA4398360) | marine metagenome | biome: Polar Biome; feature: [MES] marine water layer (ENVO:01000295) within the mesopelagic zone...; material: water (ENVO:00002006), including particulate matter (ENVO:01000060) such as...... | reverse complement strand
CCCAAGTGCGCAGCGGCGCAAAATTCAGACACTTGATCAGTGTTTCCCTTGGTCGCCGCACCCGTGCGCAGTTCACTGCCCTCGATTACTTCCGCAACATCGCCAATGCGCAGCGGCAGGCCGTCGCGCGTTGCCACGACGATATTCCGCAGCCCTTCGATATCCGCCACCTGACCAGGGATGCGGATCAGATACTGCTCGCCGTAACGCTCGACATAGCCGGCACCGACATTGGCGTTATTGCGCGCCACCGCGTCCAACACGTCACGCATCGTCAGTTCGTAGGCCAACAGCCGCATCGGGTCGGGCGTGATGTGGAACTGGCGCACGTAGCCACCAATGGTGTTGACCTCGGTGACGCCCTTCAGATTCCGAAGCTGCGGACGCACCACCCAGTCTTGCAGCGTGCGCAGCGCGGTTGGTGTCCACGTTTCCTCAAAACCCGCCTCGGGTTCCAGGGTGTACATGAAGATTTCACCCAAGCCAGTTGCGACCGGACCCAGCGTGGGTTCCAGCCCCGTCGGCAGTTGCGACGCAGCTTGCTGCAAGCGCTCGGCGACTTGCTGCCGCGCGAAGTAGATGTCGGTGCCATCCTCAAAGACGGCTGTCACCTGCGACAGGCCGTAGCGGGAGATCGAGCGCGTGTAGTCCAGCCTGGCGAGACCCGCGAGCGCGGTCTCGACCGGGAAAGTGACGCGCTGTTCGGCCTCCAACGGTGAGTAGCCCGGCGCCTCGGTATTGATCTGCACTTGGACGTTGGTGATGTCTGGCACCGCGTCGATGGGCAGACGGCTGTAATTCCAGATCCCCAGGCCCGACAGGGCTAGCACCAGGATGAGTACGAGCCAGCGGTGCGCGATGGACGCGCGGATGATACGTTCAAGCATGGCGTCCTCCTTAATGGTCGTGGCTGGCGCCGGACTTTTCGATGTCCTGGCGGATCAGGAAACTCTGCTCGGTAACGTAGCGCGAACCCGGCTTGAGTCCGCCCAACACTTCGGCGTACTCGCCATCGCGATCCCCGAGTTCGAGCATGCGCACCTCGTAGGTCTCGTCGATCTGTACGAAGACCACGGTGAAGTCACGGAAGCGCTGCAAGCCCATCTCCTTCACTGCCAACGGCACCTCGCGCGAGTCCACCATGACTTCGGCGGATACCGTCATCCCCGGTCGCCACTGGCCCTGCGGGTTCGGTACGTTGACGCGGGCGATAACGCTCTGCCCGATACCGGCCACCGGCAGTAAGCTTTCGATCTTCGCTTCTGCTACCGCGCTGCCCGTCGCCGAACGGATTCGCACTACCTGTCCGGGCGCCAGGTTTTCGGCGTCGGTACCGATAGCGCGCAGGTCAACCCATACTTGCGAGGGATCGGCCAATTCGAACAACGCGCCGGCTCCGGCCACATCACCGACGTTAGTGTTCCGCACGATCACAACGCCATCGAGCGGCGCGGTGATCGGATAGGTGCGCATGCTGTCGTTGCCCTCGACAACCGCTAGTGTCTGGCCGCGCTGGACGCGCTCGCCCTGCTGTACGCTCACCGACTGCACGATGCCCGGAAAGCGCGCCCTGACGGACGCATAGCGATTGGAATCAAAGGCGATGGTGCCAGTCAGTCGTACGATGTCGCGGATGGAAGCCGGGCCGGCCTGCTCGACCCGGATACCAGCATCTTCTGCAATGGCGGCCGGAATGGTGACGCGCCCCTCATAGGATTCGTAGGACCAATTGGATCGCTTGCCGGCGTGTTCTGCGGTCACAGCCACATCGAATGAGTGCGGTTCGGTCACTTCGCCGCTGCCAGCCAAGTAGGTGTTTTCCGGCGTGAACGTGAATCGGTTGACCTCACCGTCGAGGCGCGAGAGTTCGATGGTCGCAACGACTTCAGTGGGCGGGATCAAACTGTCACTCCGATAGGCGTAAAGTCGGTAGTGTGGAGGCGCATTGGTCTCGAAGATGGTGACTTCCAACGCGAAGTCGCCGTCGCGCAGAAGCCGCCCGTTGTTAGGGCCACGCTCGTAGTCTTCGTTCGCTTGCACATCAACGCCGCCGTCGGCACGGTCACTATTAGGGCCGCAAGCGGCCAGCGCCAAACTGAGAAAAAGCAGGAAAAGCAGGCGATTCATGGGGTCATGTCCTCAACGGTGACGGTGAGGCGTTCCACCTCTACCAGCAATAGGTGATAGCGGGCAGCAGCTTCAACGGTGCGCTGGTTCAGGTCGAACAGCGTCCTTTGTGCCTGTGCCAACGAAATGAAGGAGAAGCGTCCGGCCTCGAATCCGCGGCGAGTGTTCGCCAATGCGTCCTCGGCCATGGGCAGCATGCGTGTACGCAGCGCCTCGGCTTCGTGACGTGCGTGCATAAGTTCCTGATAGGTATCGAACAAGACTTGATGCCGCTCGAAGCGTTCAGCATCCCGGCGGGCTTCCAGCGCGATAAGTTCGGCGTCAGCTTGTGCGATCGAGTATCCGGAGCGCTTGCGGCTGCCCAATGGCACCGAGATCGACACCACCAGGCCCTGATCGTTAAAAGCTTCCATACGGCGTACGCCCAGGCTCAAGTCGATATCCGGTTTCGCTCTGGCTTCGGCTATCTGGCGGCGGGCAGAGATGGTGTTCGCCTGTAGTCGCGAGGCCCAGAGTTCGGGCGTCATCGACAGACGAGCGGCCAATGTCTCGAACGACTCGACCGGCGGCAGGGCTTGCAGGTCACCGACGACTGAGCCGAAGTCGGGCGTCAACGCACCCCAGCTCGCGGCCAACGTCATTCGGGCGCTGGCCAATTCGTGCTGCGCTGTCTCGCGCGCCAACTCCACCTCGGCGAGCGCAATCTCGGCAGCCTGGAGGTCCGATTCGGGGTTGCGGGCCGCCGATACCCAAGTGGCGACCTCGCTGCGAGTACGTTCGGCTTGCCGGACACGCTCCTCGGCGTAGTCCAGCCGCTGTTGTCTGGCAAGTACTTCGATGAAGCGGGCTGTGGTTCGGCTGGCCAAGTCGATCCGCGCCGTATCGGCCTGGTGCTGTTGCTGGCTGACCTCGGCCCTGCCAAGGGTCTGTCGGGCTGCACGCTTGCCGCCGAGTTCGATCACCCGGCTGATGCGCAATGTGGTTTCGGCTGAATCAATGCCACGCAGTCTGCCGGTGCCGGCCGCGTTCTCGAACTCACTGCCAATCACGTAAGGCGGCGGCAGACCCTCACGCTCGGTGCGAGCCTGCACGGCCTGTAGTTGAGCACCTTCGGCAATGATGGACGGATTAGAGGTCAACGCGCGGGTCACCGCTTCCTCCAGACGCAAGGGCTCGGCAGCCTGTACCGCAGGGATGCCGCAGACTCCGACGAACATCAAAACCCTCAACCAGTGCAAATTCACAAAAGACCTCCGGGTAACAAGTAGCAATAGATCAACAAGTCGTTTCGCAAAGCGCTCCTGCGCGCTCAGCAAACAGCCGACACAAAAACCGATTGGCGATCGGTTTTTGTGTCGAAAAAATACCAAAAACCCGAGTCCGTGATTACCCCGCCAACATAGTGATGAGTGACTCGGTTAAGTAGTGCAGCCACCCTGTGGACAAACTGCAAAACGCCAACACGGTAAAGCCCAAAAATAAACCCAGATATGAATTGGATCGGCGGCCCGGAGACAACAGCGCCTGAACACGTTCGGGCACGAAATCGGAGAGGAAGGCCATCGACAGCGGCATACCTGCTAAAGCGTGATGGTGGTAAATTTTCTTCACCGCGACCAAGGTTTCAGCGACCGTTATTTGACAGCCCACTGAAGCCGCAGCAATGAAGTCGCAGCGCTGCTCCAAGGCAAGCTCGTAGTCACGCAGAAGGCGCCGACGAGTGCCCGGCAACTGGATGCCCGACAACATCCCCGCCATCAGACGCCAGAACGCATCGCGATGCTCAAGGTGCGCCTGCTCATGGGCCAGAACTACTTGTAGCTGAGTTGGGCTGAGCTGGTCGAGCAACGACTGGGAAAGCAAAACATGGCCTGACCCTATGCCGCAAGCGAAGGCCATGGGCTGATCGACATCCACCACACGAAGCCTGTCTGTGTGTCCAAAACGACGACTCAAACGCAGCATGGTGAGCAGGGTCTGCCGGACCCGCCAGTGGACCGGCCAGATTTCTGTAGACAGTCAGTTGCCGCTTTGCGCGTAGCGCCTCTCAAACTCTACCGGTGACAGGCCGCCGGCGGAACCATGTCGGCGGATCGGGTTGTAGAACATCTCGATGTAATCGAACACGTCCGAGACGGCGGCGGCACGGGTCGGGTAAATCCGCCGCTTGACCCGCTCCTTCTTCAAGGCACCGAAGAAGCTCTCGGCCACTGCATTGTCGTGACAGTTTCCGCGACGACTCATGCTCGGCAGCATCCGATGCGCCTTCAGGAACGACTGCCAATCGCTGCTGGTGAATTGACTGCCCTGATCGGAATGGACCATCACCCCGGGTCCTGGCTTGCGCCGCCAGACCGCAGCCACCAAGGCTTGCAGTACCAGGTCACTGGTCATGGTCGCGCTCGTCGCCCAGCCCACGATCTGCCGCGAATAGAGGTCCATCACCGCCGACAGAAACAGCCAGCCTTCATAGGTGCGGATGTAGGTGATGTCGGTGACCCAGACCGCATTCGGCGCATCCGGTGCGAAGTCCCTATTGAGAACATTGCCGACGACGCCGACAGGGCCGCCCCGCTGGCGAGGTTTACTGCCATAGCCAACCTGCGCGCGCAGGCCCTCAGCCTTCATCAGGCGCCGTACTCGGTGTCGGCTGCAGGTTTCGCCGCCTTCGCGTAGGTCGAGCGTGATCTTGCGGTAGCCGTAGACCGTACCGCTGGCCAGCCAGTGGTGCTTGATCAAGCCCAGTAGCCGCTGATCCTCCCGTGCGCGGGCACTGATCCCGTCACGGATCCACGCGTAGTACCCGCTGCGGTGAACACCGAACACCCGGCACATCGACACTAGGCGAAATTCCCGCTCGTGATCGCGCATGAACGCGTACTTCGCCTTTACCCCTTGGCAAAGTACGCGGCGGCCTTTTTTAGGATGTCTCGCTCTTCAGTGACCCGCCGCAGCTCGGCCTTCAAGCGCCGGATCTCGGCCGAATCACTCATGGCCATCGCGGAACCGTCACTCGCCGAGCGTGCGGCCTTCTTGGCAGCCTGAACCCAGCTGTAGAGCGTGTGCCGGGGAACACCAATCCGAGTTGCCACGTCCACCACCGTGAAACCACGATCCAGAACCTGCTTGACCGCCTCCGCCCGGAACTCCGGGGTGTACTGCCGATTCACGCTCATAAACACCTCTCTCATTGCCATGAATTATGACAACCGAGATGTCTACGAAAAGCTGGCCGGTCCACAGACTCCGATTGCTGCCCGCGCTATCAACCACGTTGCATAACCCGCCAGCAGGGCAATCGCCCCCCACAACCAAGAGCTCTGCCCATTTTCGTTCGGATGCCAGACACACAAATGTAGAAGGTTGCCTGAGTGCGCAGAACAGGCGGCGGCAAACCGGGCCGAGTCGTGAAGGGCCGAGGGCATTGCTATAGCCACTACTGCATAGCCAATGCCCACCAATATAGGCGCGGTCAGCAACCACCAAAGTATTCGGACTCGCTGCCGAGGCGCTTGTCTCGAAAGCAGCCGACTTAGCGGGCGTTCACAGGCCACAACCAACAAAGACAGGGTAATCGCCAGAACAAAGCCGGCCAGCAGCGCAGATTGAAGTAGCGACCCATAGCTCATCATCAGCGGCTCTCATCCAGTTCAGCACGACGCCGCGCAATCAATTCCTCCAATCGTTTGAGCTGGTCTCCATCCGCTTGTACGGCAAGATCGACAAAAGCCGACAACAACGCATCCGATTGTGTGCCGGCGACACGATGCACCGTGGATTCCACCAGCTTGCGAACCAACTCCCGGCGAGAAACACCTGCCGAGTATTCGTAGGCATGACTGATCTTCTCGCGTTGCAGGATCCCCTTGCGAAACAGGCGCTCCAACGCGGACTGCACGGTGTTCAATGCAATCGAACGCGAATGTTTGACTCGTGCATGGACAGTCTTGGCGTCGGATGAACCGAAGCGCCAGATGTCTTCGAGCACGGCAATTTCCAGGTCGCCGAGCGGCGGCACACTAGGGTTGGTCAAACGGTTGAACCTCAATTTCTTGACTTAGGAAGTTCAGAGTATGATTTTTGAAAAACCGATCGTCAATCGGTTTCTTCTGTGCGGGCTCTAAGCCGGGTGTCTCTTTTCGTTTGGATCGTCCATCGCCATCTGAACCTATCGCGTTATGTCACTGGCAGTTCAGCGCCTCCCCGGCCCGAGCAGGCGACCGCAAAGCAGTTGTCTGATTGCTGCGCGGAACCCGCGTAGATGACAAGTGAATGACATAAATGTAACGCGCGGGTCATTTGTCTGACAGCGCCTGCTCTCTAGCATCGGTATGAAGACGCATGGTGCATTTCGGGCTTTGAACCACAGCCAAGCGCCAAGAATCCCCCTGTACCGACAGTTAAAGAGTCACGGAGCCGAGCATGATGAATGTCACTATCAAATACCGCGTCTGGTTGGCGGGCCTGTTTCTGTCGTCCATGCTCGGTACTAATGTGGCAACCGCATCGGAGCTGAGCGCAGAAGTCTGGAAAGACCCCAACTGTGGCTGCTGCAACGAATGGGTCCAGCATCTTGAAGAAGTGGGCATCCAGGTGCGTACTTCCAATACCGGCAACACCGGCATACGCGAACGGCTCGGCATTGCCAAGCAGTTTGGCTCCTGCCATACCGCCAGAATCGGCGGCTATGCCATCGAAGGCCATGTACCCGCTGCCGATATCAAACGTCTCCTGAAAGAAAAGCCCGAGGCGATCGGCCTGGCCGTACCAGGTATGCCGATCGGGTCACCTGGCATGGACGGCCCGCTCTATGGCGACCGCAAAGACCCCTACGACGTTCTGCTGATCCATGTCGATGGCAGCACCAGCGTCTATCAAGCCTATCGCTGATCGATGCGATGAAACCGCCAATGTCCCCGGTGACCTTCGGGATCAAGAGGAGAACACAATCATGAACACAGTGGATCTCGACGTCCAGGGCATGAGCTGCGGCTCATGTATCGCGAAAGTCACCGATGCGCTGAAAGAGCTGCCGGGAGTCGATGCCGTGGAAGTGCATTTGGCCACCGGCCGCGTTCGAGTTCGAGGCAACTTCGATCAAGGCAACGATCCGCTGCTGTCGACGTTGCAACAGGCCGGGTATCCCGCGCGTCTAGCAGGCGGCGACACCCTGTCCAGCCAATCAACAGGAGGCGGCGACCGGAGTTGCTGCAGCCGAAATTCTTAAACATAGGAAGAGGTGTAATGCACATGAACCGTACTACTCAATTTCGCTCTCTGATTGTTGGTGCCTGTCTTGCGACCGGCTTGCTGATCACATCGGTCGCTCAGGCCCATATCTCCCTCGTCAATTCCACACCGACGGCCGATGCTGTTGTCGCGACACCGCAGCAGATCGATCTCGTCTTCAGTGAACGGCTTGTGCTTCGCGCCTCGCGCCTGGAGCTTAGCGCCATAAGGGACGGAGGGGCCAAAGAGAAAGTCGAGCACATCGAAGTTGACCTCATTGACGACGGCAAGACGCTACGCGCTACGTTGCATAATCCCCTCGGAGTAGGCGTCTACCACGTGCAATGGCGCGCCGTCGGTGATGACAACCATCCGATGACTGGCGAATACAGCTTCACCATCAAATGAGCGGACGCCAACATCATGTCCAGTCTTCCCGACTACGCGCTTCGGTTCATGCAGTACCTGGACCTGATGTTGTTGTTCGGATTGCCGCTATTCGCTTGGTACGGTCCGGCCGCCTCAACGATCAGCGGCGATAAGCGCTCCCCACCGCCCAAATCGTCCTTGACCCTCGGGCTCCTGTTCTGTGGGGTGCTCGGCTTGGCGCTGGTGGGCATTGAGATTGCCCGCAGCACGGCTGGCATCATGGGGATCGCGGTTTCCGATCTGGCGCGGGACGACTTGGCCTGGTATCTGTTCGACACCGCCGCTGGGCGCGCCGGGCTGACGCGAGCATTCCTGCTGGTTCTGCTGCTTGCTGTACTCGGCTGGCAGTCGCAGCGCGCCGAGCGCCCATTCCCCATTCGGCGAGTGACCCTGCTGGCCGGTGTGGCGCTGGTCAGCCTGGCGTGGAACGGACACGCTGCCAGTGGCGAGGGTGTGAGTGGTACGGTGCGGCTGGTGGCTGGTATGGCGCACCTGCTCGCTGCCGGCGGCTGGATCGGGGCCATCTTCGCCTTGCTGATTCTGTTCGTTCGACACGGCAAACCCGCCGCGGGTGAGGGCTTACGCATGCTGTGGCGGGCACTACACACCTTTTCGCGGCCGGGCACGGTCTTCGTCGGCGTCCTGGTGGTGACCGGCATCCTTCACTATGGGGACCTGGTCGGCTGGTCCATCGCAGCGCTGTTTCACAGCCGGCACGGCAACCTGATGCTGCTCAAGCTGGCGCTATTCGCTGCGATGCTGGGCCTCGCCGCCCTGCATCGCTGGTGGTTGGTGCCCCGGCTCGAACGTGACATCCATACCGGCACCTCCTCGCACTCTGCACAGTACCTGCGACAGAGTGTGGCCATCGAGGCGACGATCGCGCTCCTGATTCTGGTAAGCGTAGCGGTACTCGGCACTCTCAGCCCGCATGGATGAACTCCTCCCGAGAAGTAGCGGGCATCAATTGAATAGTGCCGTCATGGATATTGCGCACGAATGGAGAGTATCTCATGGAGTTACGCCATCTTCGATGCTTTATTGCCGTGGCCGAAGAGCTGCATTTCAGCCGGGCCGCCGAGCGCCTGCACATTGAGCAATCTCCCCTGTCGCGGACCATCAAGAATCTCGAATCCGACCTGGGCGTCGTCCTCCTCGAACGCGCATCCCGTGGCACACGCCTGACCTGGGCCGGCCAGGTCTTCCTGGAAGATGCTCGTCGCGTCCTTATGTCCCTGGAACAAGCCAAAGCAAATGCCAAGGCTGCGGCCACTGGCTATCGCGGTACGTTGCGCATCGCCCTTTCCGACGGTATCGCCCGAGTCCGCTTAAGCACGCTGCTCGCCCTGTGTAGAGAAGAAGAACCGGAAGTCGAGATCCGGCTGTCGGAGATGCCGTTCTCGCAGCAACTGAAAGGTCTACGCAACGATATGTACGATGTCGGCTTCACACTCGCCGATGAAGTCGAGGAAGGACTCATCGCCGAGCCGGTCTGGCGTGATCCGCTGGTCGTGGCTGTGCCGGCCAGGCATCCCTTGCTGGCACATAAGCGCGTGCCGCTGGACGAGGTACTGAACTATCCATTGGTGCTTTGCCATCCCGAAGTCTGCAAGGGTTGCAGTCAGCAGTTGGAGCGCCTGCTGCAAACAGCGGGTGCGCAGCCGACCGTGGCCGAACACGTGGCCACGCATGATCTGATGTTGGCGCTGGTGGCGGCAGGCTATGGCATCGGGTTCTCCAGCGCAGCACACATTTCAGCATGCAAAACCACGGATGTGGTCGCACGCCCTCTGGCCGGACATTCCATCATGCTCACGACCTACTTGTTGAGGCCCGATATCGAGCCGTCCGAACAGTTGAGCAGCTTTATTCGCCGGGCAAGCAAGGTCGCCACGTAAATCCGGCGCCCCTGTATGGCAACAAAATCTTGGCAGCACCCCCGGTTGCAGAGCGGCTTCACCGGCCCACGGATGTCGGCGAGCTGGAGCAACCCGCTATCCACCGACGACGCGATTGATGCCACATTTAGGGCGCCACAGCGACCCAAAGCCGTTTCTTTTTAGGTCTCCATCAAGACCTGTCAGGTCTTTACGGTGCCGTTACAAGCAAGAAGACTCCAATATCCGCCCCAACCAACCCCAACCGGGAGGCGGAAGCACTTGGCCACTATGAAATCAGGACTGTCTGCGAAATGGCAGGAATCGAAGAAGTTGAGGATACAGCGCCCTGACATATCCTCATAGCACTAGCCATACCACCAGTCCTACCTTTGCTGGATCGCACTCAGGCGGCGACAGCAGCAAGACGATATCCGTCCAAGTGAAACCCGGAAGCATTGTCGGAGGAGACGGATGGCTGGCACAGAAACGCGCAAGACAAGCGCCCCTCACCATTCCAAAGTGTTTTATCGACCCATTGAGGCAGCCATCCGATGGAGCAGACTGATCCGGTTTGAAACCCACATTCTCGACACCTTGGGAACCAGGCAAATTCCCGATGCCGGGGATTTTCCAAGATGGCCGATGCTTCGTCTCAACACCGAGCGCATGTTCGACGCGATCAGGAATGGCGACCTCCTGTATGGCAAAGCCGGCATTACCTGCGACGACGCTTCGCTGATCGATGATCCAGGTCTCACCGTTCGGCACGTCGATCTCAAGACATGGATGTCGCGCTTCTACCCCGACCAGAGACCTGCCTTTCTTTTCGACGCGATAGAGCGCCGGCTCCACCCGGCGGTCAGCATCGAAACCGTTCAAACGCTGCTGGCCGAACAGGAAGCACTCAAGATTCGCCTCGCGGACCGCGAACAATCCTTCAGCACGCTGCATGAGCAACATAAGCTCCTGTGCAGGCAGGCCGAAAGCTGGGACTCGGCAGGTCGCGAGGTCACACCCCGCAGCGAAACTACCTATCTCAACATCGTTGGCGGGCTGCTGACGCTGCTGCTCGGCAAGTCGCCGGGCGGCATGCCGTATTCATCATTCGAGACGATGGATTCCGTCATCAGCGCACTGCTCGCCCACTACGAAGGCCGACCGGGAATCAGCGAACGCACCCTATGGGCGAAATTCGCCGAGGCAAAGCGGCATCTGGACGCCAGCGCACGCTGACTGCAATTGCAGTCACACCGTCTGCAATTGCAGTGCAAACGGTTCCTGTGCGCTATTGAATACGAGGCACTTTCCGAACAGCGCCGACGAGCGTCAAGGAGTGCCCACCATGTCTTCGCAGATCACCGCCCCGGCGATGCCGGTTGAACGTCGCATCCTGCGCCGCGCCGAAGTCGAAGCCAAGACCGGCTTCAAGCGTGCGCACATCTACAGCCTGATGAAAGACGGCAAGTTCCCCAAGGCGCTGCGCCTGGGCGTGCGCGCCGTGGGCTGGGATTCGGCCGAGATCGACCAGTGGATCGCTGATCGCCTCAAAGAGCGCGCCTGACGCTTCTCCTTTTTCCGGTTCGTCCCATTCCGTGAGGAGAAGCCCATGCAAGTGGTATCCATCATTTCGACCAAGGGCGGCGTAGGCAAGACGACCACGGCGGCCAACCTGGGCGGCTTCGCCGCCGATGCCGGGCTGAGCGTGCTGCTGCTGGACCTGGACGTGCAGCCCACACTGTCGAGCTATTTCGAGCTGGGAGCACGCGCGCCCGCCGGCATCTACGAGCTGCTGGCCTTCAACGAACAGGACATCGAGCGCCTGGTGTCGCGCACCACGATCGCTGGCCTGGACCTGGTGCTCTCCAACGACGACAAGGGGCAGTTGAACACCCTGTTGCTGCATGCGCCGGACGGACGGCTCCGGTTGCGCAACCTGCTGCCCACCTTCCGTGCGCACTACGACCTGATACTGATCGATACGCAGGGCGCGCGCAGTGTCCTGCTTGAAATGGCCGTGCTGGCTTCCGATCTGGCGGTGTCGCCGGTCACGCCGGAGATCCTCGCCGCCCGCGAGTTCCGGCGCGGCACCCTGCAACTGATGCGGGACATCGCGCCATACCAACGTCTCGGCATCACGACCCCGCCGCTACGCCTGCTCATCAATCGTGTGCATCCGGTGTCCAGCAACGCGCGCCTCATACAGCAGGCGCTACGCGACCTGTTCCAATCCGAGCCCGGCATCGCCGTACTCGATACCAGCATCCCGGCCATCGAAGCCTACCCACGCGCATCGACACAGGCCCTGCCAGTGCATCGTGTGGAACAACGACGTCCAACAGGACGGACGACACCGGCCGCCTTCGACACGATGCGCGCACTCGCCTGCGAACTGCTGCCGAGTTGGGAACCCTCGTTCACTCGGCTGAAGGCGGGAGCGCACCGGAGGGGCGGCGTATGACCACCGCGCGATCCCTCCATCGTGGAAACAAACGGCTGAAGCCACTCATCGACTTCGCCTTGAAGGAAGGCTGGGAGGTCGTTCGCACGTCTGGCGGACACTTGAAATTCACCAAACCGGGGCTGCCTCCGATCTACACCGGCTCGACGCCCAGCGACCGCCGCGCCGGCCTCAACGCACGCGCTCGACTGCGCCGCACCAACCGCGCCACCGACCTGCAAACGACGGCAAAGGGGGGCGACGCCGATGGCTGAGCTGACCTCGCAAGACATGGCGACCAAGTTGCTGGCCGACCGCTTCGAGCGCAGCGGCCCGGTCGCCGATGCGCTCAGCGATCCCATCGCCGATACCCCCATGACGGTGACGCTGGACCAGCTCCAGCCGTATGACCTCAATCCGCGCGTCACGCGCAACCCGCGCTACGACGAGATCAAGGCATCGATCCGGGAACGCGGCCTCGATGCGCCGCCGGCCATCACCCGCCGGCCCGGCGGGACGCACTACATCATTCGTAACGGCGGCAACACGCGACTCGCCATCCTGCGCGAGTTGTGGAGCGAAACGAAGGACGAGCGCTTCTTCCGCATTCCGTGCCTGTTCCGGCCCTGGCCCGAACGCGGCGAGATCATCGCGCTCACCGGCCACCTGGCCGAGAATGAACTGCACGGCGGCCTGTCGTTCATCGAGCGCGCCCTGGGCGTGGAGAAGGCCCGCGAACTCTACGAACAGGAGTCCGGCCAGACGCTGACGCAGAGCGAGCTGGCGCGTCGCCTCAGTGCCGACGGCTACCCGATCGCCCAGCCACACATCAGCCGTATGCAGGACGCCGTGCGCTACCTGCTGCCGGCGATCCCAGCCGTGCTCTACGGCGGTCTCGGCCGGCCCCAGGTGGAACGGCTGACGGCCCTGCGCAGGGCGAGCACACGGATATGGGAAGCGCGCGGCGCGAACAAACGGCTGGCCGTCGATTTCCCGTCGCTGTTCAACGACGTGCTCGCCCTGTTCGACGGCGACACCGACGGCTTCTCGATCAAGCGGGTGCAGGATGAACTCATCGGGCAGATGGCCGAGTTGCTGGAAGCCGACTACGATAGCCTGACGCTGGAGATCGGCGAGACCGAGAACCGGCAGCGTGCGCTGACCAGCGATCCGGTGCCCCCCGCACCGCAGTCCGGCAATGCCGCGGCCGCGCCCGTGACGCCACAGCCACCGCACTCGCCCGACCCGGCGCCGCCAGTTCCCATGGCGCAGCCCCCAGCCACATCGCCGAAGCCACCACGGATGCCGGAACCGCCGGCATCGCCGCCGCCCTCGGAAACGCCCGGCAGTGCGCAGCCTTCGGACGACGATCACGACGAACGCCTGCGAGGCCATATCGTGTCGCCGGTGCCGACCACCGAACGCTTGCAGGCGATCCAGCGCCTGGTGGCCGACCAGACCGGCGAAGCGTTGCCGGACTTCGAGGCGAATGTCTTGCAGGCAATTCCAGTGCAAGCCGGCGGGCTCTACCCGATTTCCGATGTCTGGTACATCGAACCGGGCCTGGACGCGCCGGACCGGCTGCGCGTGCATATCGTGCAGTTCGCGCGCGAGATCGCCGAGGAAGCCGGACAAGCCGAACGCATCGAGGCCGTCGATGACGGTATCGGCTTCATCTGCGACACAGGCGCCCTCTCGACGGACCCGCATGCGATGTCGCTCCTCGCTCGCGCCACGCTCACCCTTCTGCACGCCCTCAGTGCGGGATACCGGCCGGCGGCCGCAGCACCCACCACCCTCGACAACCTGCGTCTGACCGATGCCCTCGGTCCGCTGCTGCAGGGTCGGAAGAATGGCGACAAGGCTCAGGCTTCGCGCCTGAGCGACAACGGCCTGGTCAAACTCTTTCGCCTGCTGCGACTCGCGCGCCGGCTGCTGGAACTGGAATCCGGCATCGCATCGGGCACGCCCGTCTCCACCGAACCGTAAGGCAGAGGGAGACACACCATGTCGGCACCGCATCCGCTCAACCAGGCCGTGATCGCCCAGGCGCTGCACGATCTGCGCAACGGCCAGTTGCGCCGCTGCAAGGCGATGGGCTTCGGCGACCGGGAGCTGGATGCACTCAAACACCCGGAGCTGGTCAGCATGCTGGTCAACGCCACGGTGTCCTGGTGCTCGGTGAAGGTGAACCGCGAGGTACTGCAACGCCTGTTGAACCAGATGGGGGACGTCGAGAAGGAGATTGCCACCGTGGATCGCATGCTCCGCCTGGGCGCGAGTACGGAAATGGTCAGCAAGTTCTACGGCCTGACCCATCAGGAAGTGGCGCTGCGCCGGGATGTTCTCGGCCTGCCCAAACGCAAGGGCCGCCATCCGGTATTGAGCGAGGAACAGGACACCGGCTTGTGGGGGCGCTGGAAACCCGCCGTCGAACGACGCGGCATCGCGCTGGACGACGACATGGCGATGCTCGACCTCACGCTCGATCTTGCCGAAGAACTCGCCCTGCCGGCCTCCGTCATCTGGGCGACGATTCGGGGCTGGATCGACCAGGGACTGGTGTAGATCATGGAGATCGACAAGCCTCATCGTGGAGGCGGTCCGGTCTCGCTCTCTGCCCTGCTGGACGAGGCCGCCCAGCGCTTGCCGCCACGACAGGCCGGGCCGATGGCCACCGATGGATTCCTGTTCAGCGGCAACCGTCACGAGAGCGTGCCGCGCGCGCTGTTCTTCGATCATCGACTCACACCGCTGGAACGCAACGCCTGGCAGGTGTTCCGGCTGCTGCTCGACGACGACGGCATCACCGCCTTTCCCACCTACGAACAACTCCGCCCCTACCTGGCCTCGACCCCGTGCGCGTCGAAGGCGTCCCACGAGACGGTGGCGCGCGCCCTCACGCTACTGCGCCTGACGCGCTGGCTCAGCCTGGTGCGGCGAAGGCGCGATCCGCGCACCGGGCGCATCCAGGGCAACCTGTACGTGCTGCACGATGAGCCGCTGACGCCCTTCGAGGCCATGCAGCTCGATCCCGACTACCTGGACCTGGTAAACCAGGCATTGACGCATGCGAGCAAGGCCGTGCGACATATCGGCGTCCAAACGCTCAAGGAGATCGCCGAAGACCCGCTGCTCAACGGCTGCGCCCTGCCCACGCGCCTGCAGGTGCTGGCGCAGCGGTTGGCGAGCCAGGAGTGGAACCCACTCGAAAGTTATCCACAGGACGAGACGCTTCACGAAACCGAAGAAGGCCCGGAAGCCCTTCTTCGGCACGGAGAACAGCCGTCTTCGGAATCCGAAGCGGGTCGCAAAGCCCCGTCAGACGGCATTCTTCGGAATTCGAAGCAGGACCGTACAGTACGTAAAGAAAGTATTAAAAATAATAAAATACGTACAGTACCGCGCGCGCGAGAAAACCTTCGTCTGCCTCAGCGCTTTCTCGTCATGAAGGACGAACAGCAGTCAGGCGCGCTGGTCGCGCTTCAGCGGGTGGACGACACGCTGCAACAGGCGGTGCTCGACGAATGGGCGGCCCGCTGCCAGGCCGGCGGCATTCGCAACCCGGCGGGTTATCTCTTCGGGCTCATCCAGAAGGCGATCAAGGGCGAGTTCCATGCCTGGGCCGGCCAGCCAGAACATGCACCAACCGTCATTTCACCCTCGTCTCTGGAATCACTGCGCGCACCCGAACGCGACTGGTCTCCGCCAGCGATCGATCACGAGGCCGCACAGCAGCATCTGACCCGCCTGCACGATTTGTTCAAGGAGCCTTGAAGTCAGCGGCTATACCAGTGGTATAGCGCAACAGCCTGCCTTCCCGGTCCGGCAAACAGGCGGCGGCGCAATGCGGTTTGTTGACTGACAGCCTTCCGCCGCTTGTCGATGCTGGCGACTCGTCCATTCACAGCGAGTCGCCCCTATGGCAAACGAACCCCTGCAACTGAATCTCGGGTCGCTGCGCAGCGCGATGGCGCTGACGCTGCACACGCATCACGCCTCACGTATCTGGCACGGTCGCACGCCCGCCGAAGGCCGGCCCGGCATCATCGGCCTGAACGGTTTCATCTCCATCATGAACAAGCTCAAGCGCGGCGCCGAACAGGACGACCCCTACTCGGACTGGTGGATGCTGCGCGTGGAGGAAAAGATCGCCGACACCAAGACGCGCCTGCAAACGCTGCGCGAACAGGTTGACCAGGCCCTGGCCGACGTGCCGCCCGCACTCAGCCTGGGCGAGAACCTCAACGTGCAGCCGGTCAAGCTGCCGCTGTTTGTCAATTCGCAGTTGGGGTTCATGGCGGTCTACCTGCTGGCCGACTACGACGATCTGGCGCGGCGTCTGATCCTGGCGCATCACACAGCATTGATCGATCGCAGCACCCTGGAGCGCTGGCTCAACGATGGCGCGCATGCGCTGCGCAGCCTGTTCTCCCTGGCTCAGCAGTACCGCTATTCCGGCACGACGCGCAACGACTTCGCGGCGAAGAACGCAGCGGCGCGCGCGGCACTGGAGAAGTTCGGCGAACTGCCGACCGACGTGCTCGAAGGCACGCGCCGCTCGCGCTTCGCACCGCCGATCAACCGCCGGTCATCACAGGACGTCAAGCCGGAGAAGGTGGAAAACCCGAGCGCTGCGCCAGCCGACGAGGCCACGGACGACGACGCGAAGGATGACGATGCCGCGTCCGATGAGGATGAGCCAGCATGACGGAATCCACTCTCGCCGGCACACCGGCACGCTTCACGCCACTGGAACAGACGGACTTCCAGCGACTGGAACACTCAGCCTACCTAAAGGGCCTTTTAACGCCTTTTAAGGGTAAGGGTCTGGAGACCTGGGCCAACCAGTGCGCGGCATTGCGTGACGACCTGATCGTGCTGGCGCAACGGCGGGTACTGCCCCAGGCGCGCGGCTATCCCTTCAGCCTGCTCGGTGTGCAACTGGCCCAGCAGACGACTGGCGCAGGCACGACCTTTCTGCGCTGGCGCAACTTCGACCGTTCCAGCATGGGCGTCGCCTTGTGGGAAGGGCTGCTGGCCGATCCCGCGACGCCCGCTTCACTGATCGATGACCTTTACGCGATGGAGTTGCAGCGGATCGCGCTGAACATGCAGATCAGCCTCACGCACAGCATCGCCCGCCAGGCCCTCGAATGCGCCAACAAGGCGGCCCAGGCCGAGGCGGCCTACCAGCGCCGCATCCATGGGCACGGCATCACGACTCACCCCACCACTCCACAGGAGGCACCATGAGCACCCACTTCTATGGCGAAGGCAACATCGGCTCTGCGCCGGAATACCGCGAGTTTCCCAATGGCAACGATGAGCCGAACCGGCGACTGCGCTTGAACGTGTACTTCGACAACCCGATCCCGAAGCGCGACGGTGAATACGAAGATCGCAACGGCTTCTGGGCGCCGGTCAACATCTGGCATCGGGACGCAGAGCACTGGGCCAGCCTGTACCAGAAGGGCATGCGCGTCGTGGTCAGCGGACGCATGGAACGCGAGCCCTGGGAAGACAAGGACGACAATCCCCGCGAGACGTGGCAGATCAACGCGCGCAGCGTGGGCATCCTGCCGTATCGGATCGAAGCCGTGACCCTGAGCGCCAAGGGCCAGGCGGCCGAACCATCCCAAGACGAGTAACCCCGCTCCGCGATCCCGAGTGAGCGGCTGGACCAGTTTTCAGCCGCTCACTGTGCGCCAGTCGCGCGCTCGTTATACCAGTGGCATAGCGCCGCCGCGTTCCGCTGCGCTCCAATCGCCCCGGCGCTCCACTGCCTACCGAAAGCCGGTCTGAGGCAGCTCCGGCTTGTTTGCTGCCACGACTGCGCCGACTCGCCATGCTGAAGCCCATCACAGGAAACGCCATGCCATGACGAAGGAGGCCAAGCGTGCGGGTCTATCTGTGCGAGAAGCCTTCGCAGGGCAAGGACATCGCCAGGGTGTTGGGCGCCCGGCAGCGCGGCAATGGCTGCTACAGCGGCTCGGACATCACAGTGACCTGGTGCATCGGCCACCTTGTCGAAGCGGCACCGCCGGAAGCCTACGGCGAACAGTTCAAGCACTGGTCCATCGAGCAGTTGCCCATTATTCCCGAGCGCTGGCGCATCGAGGTCAAGGCCAAGACCGCCACGCAATTCAAGATCGTGAAGCAGCTTGTCGCACAAGCCGGCGAACTGGTGATCGCCACCGACGCCGATCGCGAAGGCGAGATGATCGCCCGCGAAATCATCGATCTGTGCGGCTACCGTGGGCCGGTGCAGCGACTGTGGCTGTCGGCGCTGAACGATACGTCGATCCGCAAAGCGCTTGGCGCGCTCAAGCCATCGGCCGAGACGCTGCCCCTGTACTACTCGGCACTCGCCCGCTCGCGGGCGGACTGGCTGATCGGCATGAATCTGAGCCGCCTGTTCACCGTACTCGGTCGCCGGGCAGGCTACTCGGGCGTGCTTTCAGTCGGTCGCGTGCAGACACCGACGCTGAAACTGGTGGTGGACCGCGACCGCGAAATCGCGCGCTTCGTCTCCGTGCCGTATTGGACCATCGACGTCGTGCTGTCCCACGCGGGCCAGTCCTTCACGGCAGGCTGGATGCCCCCCGGCGGCACCACGGACGCAGCCGGTCGCTGCCTGCAACAGCCGGTGGCGCAGCGGGCGGCTGACCAGATACGTGCTGGCCGTGAAGCGAAGGTGCTGTCGGTGGAGATCGAGCGCGTGCGCGAAGCCGCGCCGCTGCCGTTCGACCTGGGCACCTTGCAGGAAGTGTGCTCGCGACAGTTTGGTCTGGACGTACAGGAGACACTGGACATCGCGCAGTCCTTGTACGAAACGCACAAGGCGACGACTTATCCGCGCAGTGACTCCGGCTACCTGCCCGAGAGCATGCTGGCCGAAGTGCCGACCGTGCTCGACGCGCTGCTCGCCACCGATCCCAGCCTGCGCCCATTGATCAACCGGCTCGACAGGACACAGCGCACGCGCGCCTGGAACGACAGCAAGGTAACGGCGCACCACGGCATCATTCCCACGCTGGAGCCTGCGAAACTCTCGGCCATGTCGGAGAAGGAGCTGGGGGTCTACGCGCTGATCCGGGCGCACTACCTGGCGCAGTTCCTGCCGCATCACGAATTCGACCGCACGCAGGCGATGCTCGACTGCGCAGGGCAAT
>TARA_R110001599_G_scaffold283906_1_pt1 | contig 19283 bp, 15 predicted proteins | sample TARA_R110001599 | Tara Oceans TARA_R110001599 (sample SAMEA4398360) | marine metagenome | biome: Polar Biome; feature: [MES] marine water layer (ENVO:01000295) within the mesopelagic zone...; material: water (ENVO:00002006), including particulate matter (ENVO:01000060) such... | reverse complement strand
ATTGGTGTCACCAGCGATGGAATCGAAATCCTCATCGAGGTCTATGTCACCCATGCCGTCACTGGGGACAAGCGGGAGCGATTCGCGAAAAAGAATCTGGTTGAGCTGGACCTGAGCATGCTGCCGCAAGACCTGGTGGCAAACGAACAGCTGTTCGCCGAAGAGGTGCTATCCGGAGCCCGCCGCGAATGGATTTCCTGCCAGCTGTACCGCGAGGAAATCAAGGCCGCTCACCAGACACTGCAAGAAAAGGTGAAGCGGTTCATTACCGATCATCGGGCCAGCGTTGAGCAGGTGAAGACAGAGCGTCAGCAGCGCCGATTAGCTGAACAGGCCGCAGAAAAGAGGAAGGTCGAGATAGAAGGCCGTAAATCCCGGCTTCGCGAACAATATAGTCGCCAACTTGAACAGCTCCAGACCCAGACATCCGATCAGCAACGCCAGGACCCGCGGCTGGATAGCGGTACATTACAATCTATCGCTCAGCGCCTTGGGCGTGATGAGCTGCCAGCAGCACTGGCCCACGAGCAAAATGGAGACTGGATTTTCAGAGTTCACCGCACCGTCTGGCAGGCGTTTATCTATGAACGGTTTATCCAAGGCAATTCTCGGAACAGCTTGCGGACCAACGATGTGAAGCGAGCCGTTGTGCGAGAGTTTGGCCTGGTGGAGTGGATCGCCAAGCTTATCAACCTAAAGCATCAGCACAAAGTCCAGGGGTGCAACAGGGGCCAATGGTACGGAAAAAAGGGTGTCTGGTTTTTCACCGATGCCGAGAACCGGATGATCCCGAGTCCTTATCTTCTGGTTCTGAACCACCTCAAAAGGCTGGCTCACGAAGGGCTGCTGACGCTGGAGCAACGAGGAGGGAATTCTTTCACCGTAAAATTCGATTCATTTGCAGCTCTGGAGGGCTATAGAGCCGAACAGGCGGAGAAGGCACGACTTGTAGAACTGGAACGGCAGAAAGCCGCTCTCGAACTGCGAAAACCGGTCCGGGCTGAACCTGAATGGCTACGGCTGGCTGAAATCGAGCGCAGGAAAAAACATACCGAAGACAACGAAAAACGAATCGCGCACTTGGTCGCCCTGGTCGACTCTTTGTTCGTCAAAAAGGGCGTGAGGGATGTGAAGCGGTGTAACCATTGCAGCCACTTTCAGGAGCTTACTGATGGTGATTCCTGTAAGGAGTGCAACTGCTCGAAGCTATGGGATATTGAATTGACCAGCTCGTATCTGGAGACACTGCCGCACCGGTTGCGATGTTTACGATTGTTTCCGCCAATGGGAGCAGGTCACAGGGAGCATGGCTGATAGGAAATGTCATGATTTGGCCCTCTTTGGAGGGTGAGGGCCTATAAGTATGGCTCACAAGACTGACTTCTGCCCGCTGAAGCGGTTTAGCAGAGGTCGCAAAGCGAACATTCAGATTTGGGGATAACGCCCGGCTCACGAGCTTGAGTTCCCCCGATACGCATGACACACCCCAGCCTCTTTTTGGGAATGTCCGCTGTAACGGGGTAGAACCCAACCCAGTTTAAAGCGGCGTCAATATATCTATAGGGTGTACAATCAGATGCCTGAGCAGAATCAGGCGGAAATGCAAACCGATCGCAGTCATCAAGAGGTAAGCCGATAATCCCCATCCACTCAGCTGCCTGGGCAAGTCGCAGAAGATAAATCTCCTCTAACGAATCTTTCGTCCCAGCGAGTTCTTGCCGAACCACGATAGACCACGCTTGGAACCTGAATTCAGGAGCCAAGCCTTCAAGTTAAAAAATGGCTTGAGCACAAAAGTTCGCTGTCTAACACACTATTTGCACTACAGATTCGAGATTAATATCAAAATTAACTATTCTCAAGGATGTGTTTAATATTTGAATCAACTCGACAATTATTTCCATCTACCAGCTGACCCAGCCAGTCAATTTGCTCTTGAGACAAACTCAATTTCGGCCACCCTCCAACAGGCTCGCCCCCCCATTTGTCAGGCAGATTAAGTGTAATTTCTTTGAGATTTTTTAAATTAACGATGGACTTAGGTAACAACTCTATCTTGGTCGCTGAGATATCCAGTTCTTCTAGATTTGTTAAGCTTCCAATTTCCTCGGGTAAGCTACGTAGATAGTTATCCCGGAGATTCAACGACTTGAGCGCGGATAGCTGACCTATCTCTGCTGGAAGCGTTTCAAGCTTATTATGGCTTAGATCAAGAGACATAAGCCTATCTAGCTTATTAATTGATCTGGGAATCGCCTCAAGTTTGTTGCTACTCAAATCCAATGATTTCAAAGTTGCCGAACTATAAATTTCCGAAATATTTCTAATCAGGTTTGATTTCAAATTGATGCATTCAAGGGATTGGCACGCAAAAAGTTCTTTCGGGAGATCAGTAAATTTATTTCGATTCAGGTCAATTTCTGTGAGAAAATTCAACTCAGAAATTTCAAAAGGCAATGATTCTATTAAATTGCGTTCAAGATTAAGTTTCCGCAGTAAAGAAAGGTTCCGTATTTCGGGAGGAATGGCCGTAATTTCATTGCATTCAAGAATTAAAGCGTTCAAAGATCTAATATTGAGTATCAGATCGAAGTCAACATCAGCACCTTCGCCCTCTCTTCGGCAATGATTAAAAGACAACTCTTCCAGTTCCTTTAGATGTATTAGCTCGGAAGGCAAGTTAGGTACTTCATTCCAAAGATTACAATAGACTGCGATACGCTTCATCTTTGGAAGCTTAGTTTCAATATTTTGCCAATCATTAGCAATATAAATATCAGAGTATGGTTCATTTAAAGAAAGCCAATGGGCGAGTTTATTCTTCCACTCTTCTTCCGAGATCTGCACCTCACCTCTCACGTACATGAACCCTGCGTCCGGCGAACTTTTATCCGAATAATAGCCATCCCAGTGCCAAGCACCTGTGCGAGTGCAGAAATAATCTCGATCTTTGTTCTTATGCAGGAATTGATAGAATGAGGCCCAACAGGTTGCTGGCGCAATAAGAGAGAGAGGATGAATAACATGGGGGGCCTCACGAGAGAATATCGTGGAAAGATCTAATTTAGTCGCTATTCGCCAATCGTCATATCCCGCATAACAAACTTCGTTGAGTAGGGGGCTCATATCCTGAGGGTTGCTAGAGTTTCGAGACACAAAGATACGCCCTGTATCCCAAATCAGCCCGCTTCGCTTATCTTCATAAGCAAGAATCCCATCCATCAGACTAATAGCATGATCAGGATCAGAAGATACTTGCTCAAACCGAGCAAGACCGGTTGCCAGCGTATCGAGATCTGCTTGTTCGATATTCTTCTTACTGGTTATCCGCCGAATCTTTTCTAGAACAGAATAACCTGAAAAACTCCCACCTAAGATATAGCCATTTGTCAGATAATAGTTACCTAACTTTATAGGCTTGTAGTAGGTATGAAGCTCATTCTCCTGACCAAAGCGCTCCAGCCAGTCGACCAGTCCAACCACTTGGCCCGACCGCAACCTGCCTTTGGCATCACTCTTCAAAAGGTACATATCCAGCTCCCCATTTGAATCGCACACAAAGGAGGAGGCTTTAATCCATCCTAATATATCATCAATACGACGCCCCATTACCTATCTCTCTACGGCTGCTAAAAAGCTCATTTCCGACCTAAGAATACAAATAGCCTATCTAAATAACGGCCTTGCTCCAAAACGGACAACAACATCACTAGGGATCTCAGCGTTGACCGCTCTAAAAAGCGAGAAACGTAAAAGGCTACACCTCAAGCTGATGCTTGGCCAACGTTCGCTTATGTGTAGCTGACGTCCACGAGCAGCCTTGGTCGCAAAGCGAACATTCGGGTTAGACGATAACTACGCATTCAGCGGCCAGTCCGTCGCAATGCTTTGTTATAAGTGTCAAGAAAGTCAATATACTGCAGCATACCGTTTAGATACCTTTTGCTAGAGGTATCTTTCCATGGCTTATCAAAAGTCTCTTTGAAATTTAAGGCAATCTCCTCTTTATTAGACAAGCCTGTTGCCATTATTTCACGCAATACAACTACTGTTTCTGATTTAATTAAAGCTTGAGCCAAAATTTCGTCAGGCTCCTCATCTTTATTCACCGTTTTTGTGAGCTCTATGCTTGAGTCTTCGTTTCTTTTGCAAAGGCCAAGCGTCAAAAGATCAAGTACCGCATTCCGTAATCTCAGATCTTCTTGTTCAGCTAATGTGACAACGTCGTTTGCAATCAATGTTGAGATCAAGCCCATCGCATTATTCGGTGTCGTTGCGGCGAGGAATAAATAACCCCTGGCGCCAAGGATGCCATATTCTGGAGAGTAGTCGGAAGACTCGTAAACCATCAATTTTCTGCCGCCTTTACTAATTAATCCTGCATACTGTAACCAATTTGCAAATTTCGCGGCATACCCTTTTGGCGCTTTTCCATTTTTATTTGAGTATAAATCATCTATTATTTCAATATACTGGTCGTTCGAACATCCATGAAACTTTGAAGTTAAAAGCTTTAAGTAGACAACATGGTCTTTCAAGTGCCTCCGAATAGTTTCTTCTGGCCTGCTTTCAGATTTAACTGCTTGATAATTACCTGCACTAGTTCTTTCCACTAAAGAGAATGATTGTAAATCCATAATAACATTTACAACGGTTCCTTTTTTGAAACCTGATTGCTCCATTAAGCCTTCTAAGGATACTGAAGCATTATTTTTTATATGATTCCAAACCTTAATCGTCATATTTATAGTTGCTGAAGGCATGTAAGACCAAGGGATAACCGGCGCCTCATTGGTTATCAAATAGTCTCTAAAAACGTCCCAATAGACGGAAACCTTTTCTCCAGTTTTAACTAGCAGCCTGTCTGCTATCAGATTGTATACGGTTTGCTGACCGAACTCCTTCGTTGTTTGATAATGATCGACAGGAGAGTTTTCAGCAACAAACTTTAAACAATCAACTTCCTTGTCTGGCCTATCCAAATCCTCATTGAATAATGATTTAATTTGAAGCTGAGTTATCAGCAATTCTTCCTGTGAAACTCTATTCTTTATTTTTTTAAAGACATGGATACACAGCTTTTTCAAAAGCCATGGATAGCCTTGAGACTGCTGAATCAACCTAGCCCTAAGAGATTTGTTAAGCTTAATGCCGACGTTCTTCTCGAATGCGGATATTAGTTTGGATGAATCAGAAACATCAAAGTTTTCAAGGCTTTTGTCAATCCTTAGATCTTTCAGCTGCGACCACATTGAGTAAGCAGGATTTTCTTCACCCAAGGTTATTCCATTGCGCCAAGAAAAACCAAGAACAAAATTAGCTGGCTCGGAAGACACATCCTTTGAAAACCGTTCAAATGCCCTAAAAAGACCAAACAGTTCCTCTTTCATGAAAACTTCTTCAAATTGATCGAAAAATATGACGATAACTTTGTTGTTCTTGCTCAGATATTCCACACATGACTTGAAGTCATCTCCAGAGGTAATGTCCTCAATGTTTTCAATTTTGAAGTCACTAGAAAACTCAATAAATCCATCATCTATTGCGCTTTTAAAGCCTTTCACAATGGCCTCTGCCACAAACTTTGCACCTCTAGCAGAGCGAACATCTACGGGGAATAGATAAAACTTATTCTTCCACTTTATGTTGCGGAATCTCTCGGATAAAAATGCTACCAGAGATGATTTTCCATTACCTGAAGCCCCTACCAACGATAGAATCCTGGTATCGGTTTCGCCATTTCTTACTGAATCAAAAAAATCCCACAGCTCTTTCTGAATGAGCTCTCTTCCAACGAAATCTGAGGGCTTGCAAGGCTTGTAGTCCATGATGTCGTCTGCGACCAAGATACTGCTGACAACCTCCCTTGCATTTGAGTCTACTACTCTTGACGATCCACTGGGCTCATTCAGGGGAAAGACAGGAATATTTTCAAAGTAATTCGTACTATCTAAGACGCTTCTTATTCTTTTACATTCACTATCCTGACTTCCATTATAGGCCAAGAGCCGACTTGCCACTCCATCCTTCATTTCCTGAAAAATCCACGTAAAGGGTAACTCTGGATGGATCAATAAGGTTGCATGCGTTATGTTAGTATCAAGGGATCTTTCATCATATGGAAGCACTTTTCCTGAGGCTATCAATGCCTCCAATATTTCATCTTTTCCATAAAAAGAATAATCGCATCCATCCATATCACGATAATCATCATAAGCCCCTTGCGCGTCTTTACCCAACTTCGAGGTAGAAAATAATGCTATTCTCTTAATTTTTGATCTAAAGGCCTGCGCGTAACAAAGATCGACTACCGATGAGTCTACGTTCTTTGAGTTATAAAATTTACATTCAGCATAAACACTACTCCCGGAGGGTTTATGCATAGCTTTTATATCAATTTCCATCCCGGTTTTTCTGACTTCGATGCCCTGTATTTCGTAGGACTGTTTCCTAAGGATATCTGCACAGAGATCCTCAAAAAAAGATCCTCTTTGGGTATTCGAATAGCCATCGGGAACTATTACTAAAATATCGTTCTTTACAGGAACTACCCTAGTCATTTCATGGCCTTCAAATTTTTGCTTCGTGATTTTTATAACGCAAAACCTCGCGGCGACTTTGGCGCCGCGAAGCTGTGAAAAAATTGTTCGACGACAGCGGCTTTTTATATTTGAAATTTGGACCTCAAAAATGCAACCGTCTCTGGATCGCTACCGTGTTCCTCAAGTTCTGCAAGCGCGGTAGACAAAACTTCCCGATGCTCTTCCACTGAATAGCTGAATTGAGGGGTCTCTTTCAACTTAAAGTTAGTTTGGCCTGCAATAGCTGCCAATTCTTGGACTTTCTCGTTAGAATGGTGATCTATTTTTTCAAATGTCATCGACTCTGCTGTAGCCAACCAAGCTATCGCTTCTTTCACCGTGCTAGATAAATATGAATAAAATTCCCTTGCTTCCGGTGGATACATTAGATCAATTTCCTTACCGAATACTTTTTGAACGCCATTGCCGTCAACAAACGAATTGATACAGGACTCGATTATTGCTCGATGTGACTCTATGAGCCGGAACAGCTCATTGTCTTTAGCTGTCTCATAGAAAATTTGAGGGCTCCACTGCACGGCACGATTTAAAAGAATCCCATCAAGATGACCAATCCCGCGATTACGAAAGTGATTCGAAAAGACAAGTTTCTTCTTTAGCTCCCTGGTTTTTTTGACAAAATCCTGTGGGGCTTCCAGCTGCAATCTGTCCGATGCGTCTTTTACATTGTTTAATATCAGAAAAACGCTTCGCGTTGCTCGAAATTTTGTCAGAAGGTCTTTGCTCTCTTCTATCGGTTGGGAGAGGACCTGATCTAGGTGCTGAAGTTCATCGCGCAATATCAGTAAATTGAGGTATTGGGACTTTTCTCGAAACTGGTATTGGTCCTTTTCCATCAGGCTTCCCAATTGGCAATTTTCGTCGGAATAACCATAGCTTAGCCGAGCACGGACATATCTGCCATGTGATCTTTCAGCTTCCGCAGTTTGCCCTGCCAATCATACGGGGTGAAATGACTGTGATTAGCTTGGAGTCTCTGGCGAAAAAGCCCTGACTCGAACGTTCGCTTTTGTTTAAAAGCTTGGACTTATGCTGGTGCCCTCGCCACTCCTAGCCTATGAGTGAACCTACCCTGGTTCAGACTCCCTTCACTGGCTCATCTCGGCGCGGTAAAAAGGTCCGCTTTCCAATGAATGCGCTTCAGCCCATCCTCTGTGCTCAATTTGGCGAACAGTGCTTTTTCGAGAAGCAGCCTGTTTACATACAGTGCAAATAAATTTACTCTTTCCAGAATTTCATAGGGTGTCGGACTCTGTCCAGCCGCTCTCAACCTGCCAGGTCTGACTCAGTCGACTGGTTCCTCGGTTCCTGCTCAGCAGGAACGAGGCACTGCAAAGTCGATTAATCATGACCAAACGGAACCGCCTCCCCCTTAACAAACCTAGATCCATCGCTTTTTCTCGTCAGAAAGGTCTGTGCTACTACTGCAAAAAACCGATGTGGCAGAAAGGCATTGAGCGATATGCTCGTCTACATGGAATTTCTCTGGCTTGCGCCAAATACTTCCAATGTACAGGTGAACACCTGGTTGCCCACAGTGCAGGCGGATCCGCATCCGAAAGTAATATCGTCGCTGCGTGTTCGTTTTGTAATCTTAAAAGGCATCAGAGAAAGAACGCTCCTACCCCCGAAGCATACTCCAAGTTGGTCGAGAAGCGCCTAGATAGAGGTGGCTGGAACACGCATCTGCTTAACTAAATGGAGTTTATTGCAAGACATTTGACATTATTTTTGGAAGCCTTTCTATTTAGCATTATTTACGGCTCAGGGGTCTATCCGCCAATGAGCTGTACTAAAACCGGGTCAGGGTCAGAAGCAGGATTTTTCTGACAATGAGCGGAACTAAAACGGGGCAAGAGTCATGCTGGCAGGGAAGTCATTAAGAAGGGTCGAATGCGCGCTGTAAAAAGGTCCGTTTTCCAATGTTCGTTCCGGCCAGACTATGGTTTCAAGGTCATGAACACAAAGCGAACCTTTTCCTGGGCCGCGTGACCCCATTACCTCCTGCTCCGATTCACTCGAAGACCTGACGCCATGGGAATACTTGGCAAAACACCAACGGGCGGAAAACTCTAATCAGCAGTGCAACTAAAACAAGGATGTTTACCTCACCAATTCCGAGGGGGCCTATAAGTCGTCTTGACCACTCTGCTCTGCCACAATTCATAATTAATTCAGAAAGCGTTTGATCATTTAATCCGCCACCATACACTGACGAGGGACTGTCCAATTGTGGAGAAATTCTGTGGCGTTGATTAAGTGCGGCGAATGCCGGAAAGATGTAAGTACGAAAGCGAAAACCTGCCCCAACTGCGGCGCTAAGCGGAGACACTTCAAACGGCAGCCCGACAGATTCACCAAATTCGTTCCATTCATAGGCGGATTCTTCGTACTTCTTGTCGTGCTTACGGCAACCGGGATCATCGGGCCGGATGCAGAGCGCAAAGCTAATCAGATAGAAGTGCCAAAAGAAGTCAGCTCAGCCCTGTTTGAGATGAGCGGGCCTCAATCGATCAATGCATCATGGATTTGCGCAGCAGCTATGTCTAGCGCCATGAAAATACCATTGAATAGCATCAACCAAGTCGAAACAGATGATCTTCCAACCATGGAGTTCACGACTGTGCGCGGTGAACTGGAAACCAGTTCTTGTAAATTGGATGGAAACAAAATCCTATGGAAACCGATCGATGCCGAAAGCTGGACTAAAGCCAGCGAGAGCACAGCACTTCGTTATTACCGTAATCAAAAGGAGATTCTGGTTATTGCAGAAAGCGATGCTGGAAGCAAAAGCTACCACTATTACTCAGCCAGTGAGCTGGGAGGGTGGGCCGCAGGAGTTAGCGAAGTGGATGTCGAGACAGTCAAAGCTAGCGGGACGAAAGAACAGATAAACCACTCTAATGCAGTATTTGACCGAAAGGTCTGCAAAGCGGCTATAGCAGCGATTTTCAGCCAATCACCCTCAATCATCTCAGTAACAGGAGAAACCCCTCCGTTGGAAGTCCGCTATACACGCCCGGTCGACAATAAAAAATGGCGCTACAGATGCAGGATCGAAGGCGACAATGTGTTGTGGGCTGGTTGGACCAATGGCAATTGGGGACGTTGGCGGAACGGTGAGTACGATGCAGAAATCACTTTCGAGAGATCGGATGACCAGTTAAAAATCACTGAGACCTACCCTGGGAGCAGTGGTTCCACCAAATCTTACTCCATCTCTGCACTTTGAAACGGCGACCAATCTCCGCCGTTCTGAACAACAGCATAGACACGAGACGTGCTGGCCACGTTTTAGGAAACCGAGTAAATGGATAGAGGCCACTGAGTTACGTCGATTGAGGAGAAAAATGATTACCGTGTTTCGAATGCAGTTTTCGCCTTTTCTTCAGTGCACTAAGGAGGATTCGGCGCAACTCAGTGGAGGCGAGCTTGCGGGAAAATGCTCTCTTTGGACGACTACCAAGCCCCCCTTCACTAGCCAATCCCCGCGCAGCAAAAAGGTCCGATTTCCAATGTCTTAGCAAGCTGTCAGCTTCGGCACTCATTCAGAAATGACCTTATCCAACCCGCCTCGGATGAAGAGGGCTGAAGATCATAATGCTTCACAACGCGGAGAAATCTCACCACATAACCGCACTGGGCTGACGGCGGTAGCCATTCGTCCGGGCCCTTTGCACCCTTGCTGCGATTCAAAAGCCTCGACTGGCCAAAGATTTCTAGGGTCATTGGCGAACTCTTCACGCTTCTCACGAGGCCACTTCTTTGCGCCTCGTTCCCATGACCAGGCCAAAGGCACAACGTGATCAATGTCGATGTCGGACGCATTCTGAATGACCTGATTGGTGAAGGGGCTAATCCAGCGCCCTGTTACGACACGGCACCTTTATCGCTGGCGAACCTGACAGGGGTGGTTGAGGTCGCAATGAGGGCTTCAGCCCGACTGTCTTGGCAATCCCCATCGGAATCATCCCAACCATGCCCGAAAGCAGAGCGGTCGTAGTTTTGTGTCATTGCCAGAGTTTGTTGAGACGGGGCCAATGTGGTTTTTCCCGCTACACCTCCGGGCAACTTGCCTCCGGCATCTAAGCAATCATCCAGCGATTTAAAGGCCTGATAGTTTTGTGTTCGTTCATACCAGCTGCTCTGTGGAGGATGGCATAGGCCGCTGGAGGACATTTTCACCACGTCTGCTATCGCCGCATCGCTGTGCAGTCCGAAGATGCTCACGAATAAGAAGGGTATTAATCCGATACTACGTTCCATTGGTCTATCTTATCTGTGGGAGACGGTGCCTAAATCCGCCCTAGAGGTGACTGCTATCGGTTGCATCGAGAAACTGGGTTAAAAAAGCCATTAAAACCATCAAGGCCGCACCGTAAAAGCCAAAAGTGCCAATCGCTTATTGTCGCAGAGCCAGGCGGTCGGGAATTCTAATGGACGATCTATGTTGGTCACAACTGCTGATATCCGTGGATATCTTATGGAGCGCTCGGGGCGCCAGTGAACTTGAAGTATCAGGCTAGCAATTTCGTAACTATAGCGTGTGTAAAGGCTTACGCTGGTGTGAGATTTTGCTTACAGAAACGCTGGCATTCGGCGTGTAATCTGTCGAAGAGTCGATTTGCCAAGATAGTGTCGGCTCACCTCCGGCATGGATGCCAGGAAAGCGCGACACCTGCCCAGTGGTGTGACTGCCAAGGAGAGGTTTGGCTTCGTTTTCTGCCCTCTTCACCATAAACCCAGATTATGCGCAATAAAAGCTGACGCGAAAAAAACCGGTAGTACAATTCATTTGCAAGCAATTCCCCATTGATTTTTTTTGCCGCAACATCTGTATGCATAGACAGTATCAATGAGTAATTTTCAATATGTGGTATATAGTATAGGCGACTGAATACTAGATATAGTTTTCAGCACGGTTCTCACTAATGGCACTACGGAGGATTCCAGATGCCTATTTATGCAATATCGTACGACCTGAACTCGCCTGGTCAGAAGTACCAGAGAGTAAAAGATGCAATTGAAAGTTGTGGAGATTGGATCAAACCCATGGAGTCATTCTATCTCGTAGATAGCAACCTTAATCATGTTCAAATTTCCGAAAAAATTCGACATGCACATGATGCTAATGACAACCATCTAGTTACGAGGTTTTCGAGCCAGTATCAAGGATGGTTGTCACAAGAGGTGTGGAATTGGTTGAATCAACGCCAACATAAACTTGCAGCGTGAGGGAATAGAGATGGCCACCACTAAAAGCGGTAAAAAGAAGGTCCACGTGCCCGAACACGTGAGGAATGGGCAGAACGGAAAGCGCACTAAAGTGCGAGAGCATTACCGTTCTACCCCAAACTGAAACTCTTAACCTAAGGATACTTCGTCACCGGGCGGCCACCCGGTGACAAGTATTTAAGGCCCTACTAGTTTTTTTATCAAGAAATTTCCTGATTTTTTTGCAAACTCTGCTTTAGGCATTCAGTGAATGATCTTTTTTACTCGCTACTCAAAACCTGCTCTGCCTTATCATCCAGCCGATCCTTCACCCCCCTCCACTCAGGCATAAACCGATCCAGCAGGCCATAGAAACGCGGGCTGTGGTTGTGTTCCTCCAGATGGCAAAGCTCATGCAGGATGACGTAATCAATGGCTTTGGTGGGCGCCTTGACCAAGTGTGGATTCAAAAGCACGGCACCTTCCGGCGTACAGCTCCCCCACTGGGTCTGCATGTCCATGATGCGCCAAGGCGGTGTGGCTTTTGTCCAGGGTAGTTTCTCGACCATCCGATCCAGTCGGCGCTGAAACACCTCCCGGGCCCGGTCGCGATACCATTCCCGGACAGCCCTCTGCGTCCGTTCTGGACTCAGGTCTTTACCTTGTACCCGTAATTGGCCGCCGATGAGCTTGCAGGTCACTTTGCGCTGTTCAGGATCGTTGATCACCTTCAGCACGTACCGTCGGCCGATGTAGAGCTGGCTTTCACCGCTTACCCATTGTCGCGGTTGGAGATGCCGGGTGCGCTCCTCGATGTCATCCAGGTGCTTCAACACCCAGCGGGCCCGGCGCTGCACCGCGGTTTTGATCTCCGACAGAGACGCAAACTCCGGAGCTTCGACTTCCACATCCCCGTTGGGATGCACATGCACCCGGATGGCTGCTTTCTTGCCTTCGGCCAAGGGCGACAGGCGGTACTGGAACTCACGATCCCCGTATCGAACCACGTACCTGGGCGGGGCGTCGTCTGAGTGTGTCATCACCGCGGTCATCGGTTCGCTACCCCATTGCGGAGGATCTGCACCACCTCATTCAGCACTTCTTTGGCTTTATCCAGCCCAACCAGGGCGAATAGCCGGGGCAACAGGTTCTTGCGAACGTCCTGCTCGATGCCCACCGGGTTCAAGGAGTTTTCGGCCACGGCCCGATTCACTACCTGATCGATCTCGAAGGCTTCGGTAATCAACTGCTCGCCTTTGTCGGCATCCAGTGCAGCAAAGTCATCGCCCAGGACCAGCTTGAAGGTGCCGTAGTAGGCCTGGGCGTGCTTGTTGCCCTCGAACCGATCCGTGGGCAGATCCGGCACCTCCCGGTCCTCGACCATGGCCTCCAGGTCACTGAACAGTTTGAACTGAGCCTTGTAGTCGAACAGGGACTCGGCTTTTTTGATGGCGTCTTTCAGCAAGGCTGAGAACACCTTTTGGGCGTAAGGGTCGTCACCCAGCTTCTGTTCAATGGTTTTCTTGGTTCGGGTTTTGATCTTGTCGGTTTCGTTTTTGGTTTTCTCATCGCTCCACTTGTCCGGGTTGTCGTCCACAGGATCAATGACCACGGGCTGTTCGCCTGGGACGATATCAACACCGGTTACGTGCTGATCGATGAGTTTACGGATCTGCTCCTCATACACCGAGTAGTCCACCGTTTGTTGGACGGTTAATCGACCCATTGCAATGCGCAACCATATGCGGAATTTTTTCTAGCCTCCCGTAAGCGCCCTCCGGCTCACTTTTTCCTGAACTGAGCCAGTGGCCGATCCAGCATCCTTTGCGATACGCCATGCATATCCGCATTTGTCTGCCAAATCTTAAAGCGCTCAAGCAGTTTCTGGTTAACGGCCTTGAGCTTCTGATTGTTTTCGGTCAACTTTTCGATGCGCTCATTTGCTTCGTTGATGTCTTTAATCCATCCCGCCTTCTCGGTTGGCGCCTTAAGCGCAGCCTTGCGATCCTTCATTGCCATATCAATGGCAGGCAGTTTCATTAAAGACTGGCGAGCACGACTGATACGCAGCTTGGTTTTGCAGGCCTCAACCAGGAGTGGCCACGTCAATTTAGGCTCAGACCACTCTTCAATAATCTTGATGATGCGCGCTTCGTCTTTCTTTGTTAAATGGCCCATGGCTAGACTTCAATCCCATCTAATTCTTTGGACAGGTTATCCAACGAGGGCAACGGCTTCGGGCCCATGATCTTAATGACCTGCGGCTCGACAAGACCCGCCATTGAGGCGGCATTGTTCGTCAGGTTCCACCCGCTATCGGCGTTCCACACGATATCGCCATTCTCAAGCTCAGGACTCTCAAGGAGCTGGATCAGGGCATCACACTTGCGCAGGTCCTCGCTCACTCTCTGCACCCATTGCAATGCACCGATTATCTCCCGAGACTGCGCATCGATAGCGTGGTCATACCGCTGCTTAAGGTAAGCCCGCTCCTCTTTGATGTTCGCCAGTTTCACGTCATCGCCCTTCACACAACCGAGGTTGCCACAGCCCAAGCAGGCTCCCATTTTTGGGCACGGCTCGCTCTCAAACCTGTGTACACAGATGCCAACATAAGTTTTGTGCAGGACTCGATCCTGGTCGCCTTCTTCAAGGTCCTTCACATCACTCAGGCTCAAGGGTGCGTTGGTCCTGACCTTTTCTAGACGTTGGGCAGCGTTACTCTGCTTGGTTTTAGGGTGAACCGCTGCAACCGCTTGAGTGCGCTCCTCGACTGTTTCGTGGTTATAAACTGACCCCATGCTAGTGCGCCCCGAGAACGCATCGATCAACAGTTGTGAAAGGCCCGCACGATGCATCTCCGTGTTGAGCTCGTGGCGAAAGGCGTGTGTATTCACCCGAACCCCCTTGTAGCCATGCCTCTCAAAAATGTTAGCCTTATTCTGGGTGCCGCCCAATTGCACCGTCATGCGACTCGCTTTAGCCGCAATCTCAACACCAAAGTCGGCCGCCTTTCCTAGCGCATCCTCTCCCACAAGCGCACCAGTGCGAACCGTGAACAAGGCATCGCGATATTTCACACGCTTTTTGCCTTCCTCGGGAGGCGTCGTCCATGGGAAATGTTTAGGCAGATATTTTTCGCGCACCAGGGTATTGAGCTTGCGCAGCGTAATGACCGCCTTATCGTCAAACTCGTATCCCTGAACCCCTCGCACGCCTTGTACATAGATTCGCTTTCCCTTGCTCGTATCCCATCCTTCTTCGATCTCATCCAGGATCGCTCGCGCGGCAGGACCTACTAACTTCCGCTTAGCCAGCGACTTGATCAATGACACCTTGAAAAGATTGCGAGAGGCCGTGCCTTGCGACACAATAATTTTGAGTGCAGAGCAGGCCTCTGAGTAAGTCAACGACGCATCTGGCCCCTTTTTGGGCACGCCCTCATGCCACGGAAATTCATCAGGATGATCTTCCAGCCAGGCGGCATAGGCTCGGGCTTCGTCAGTGATCGGCTGTAGCCGCTCGATAAGACGCTCTATAACAGGCTCCATGCCAGTCACGACGGGCTTAACCGTCGCCCCGAAGCCCTTTTCGGCGTACCAGCGCAAAAACATGCGCTTACCGCCCGATGCATCCTCTTTAAACAAGACGCTGTCGCGCTCAACATCCGCTAACTCACCGACGCGGGAAGGCTGACTCAGCAACAGGGCGCACGCTGACGTGACCGCAATGTCCAATGGATCGGTCAAATCATTGTTAAACAGTTCACCGAGCGCTTGAAGCGACTCTCGACTCGGTAGTTTCTTCTTTCCGTCTTCTTTTTGTTGCTTCAGTGTCTCACGCTTTCGTGGTTGGAGCGGCGAGGTCCACCGAAAGGGTTGGGCCAATAATCCTTTGTTTCTCATCAACTTGATAATGCCCTCAAGGCCCTTGCTTCTGATGTACGCGGTATTTCCTTTTGACCATTGCTCCTGCATGTACTCACACGCTCGATTGCACACCGCTGCCGACACCTGCGTCACGTCTCTGGTGCCCGATAGCTCGACCAAAGCGACCTCAAGAGCCTTGAGGGGGCTGAGCCACTCGCCAACAGAAATTTTTCGAGCAAAGACACGACGATACACGATCAATGCTTTGGCGAAATCCATAAAAGGTGGCTGCATATAAAGCTTTTCTTCGGCTGAGCCGTACCTAGGTGCGTGCAGCGCCGTGAAGGCACAGTTGTGAACGCCCGCTGCGTGCCATGAATTCAGCTCCCATCGAATGCTCGCAGAGAGAACGTCGGGCACGCCCTTAGGCGAAGTGGCCTGCGCCCACGCGATAAAGTCAGCCAACTGGCCAGAGGCTTCAAGGTGGGCCTGGGGCTTAAAATCGACAATGTTACTCATTTCTCGACTCCGCCCGGATTAGAGGATTCACGCAGTGCCTTGCAGTCGAGAATCACCTTGCGGCAGGCCAGAATGGCACGGTTCCAAAGTACGCCAGTGGTTTTGTCGGCAGCGATGGTTTGCGCACGGCGGCGCTCCATGCGCTCAAGAGCAGCGCTGTGATCAGCGTCTAAAAGCGGCTGGAATTTAGGGCATCCATAACAGCTAAAGGGCACATCGAGATGGCAGGCTGAAGACGCACCGCAAATCGCCAGATCTTCGATCTGGCGATCAGATCGATCACCGTTCTGGGCAGAAGCGCGATCAGGCACGATGGTGCCGTTAAACGCGCTGACGACCAAGGCAAGATGATCACTCATCTTCTCGTCAATCTGCGCCATCAACTGCGCGGAGACCTGCCGATACTTACGAACACTCCTAGTGCTTTTATGCATCAGCGCGCGAGCCATTGACCACTCATCCAGTCCGGCGTTGGAGAGGTCTGTCCCGAGCGTGTACTTAAAGCGATGACCTCTCGTGATTTTCAACGGCTGATGGGTACGCGGCGAAATGGGAAAGCCAGGCATTTTCTCAATAAGTCTCAACCAATCATTTGTAGAGCCTTTGACAGTATGAAACCGCTCTTGTGGCGCACCCTCAAGCGCTTTGTAATCAAGGTCATCAACCAGTATTGGAAGTGGCAAGTCGTCAGAATAATCGTTTTTCGCGACCAGTTTGCGACGAAAAAGCGGCACATGCTTGATGGCCGTATCCCAATCCGCACGATCTGCATACTCCTGCTTGAGACGGGTGAGAACAATCGCTTTATAGGCCTGAACCGTTTTGTACAGGTCTTCGTCTAAGTTGAAGGTTTCTGCCTTTGCCCGGAAGCCTGCGCTATCATCGTCTCGCTGCTTCGCCCAGTGGATCCGAAATTTGTAGCCCTGCTCGCTCTGGATGAAATCGTCAAAGACGGTCATTCGAAGCTGAATGCCACGCTGACCGTAGACCATCAATAACCGCAGATAGAGGTAGCGTTCGGGATCTATATTGTTGTGACAGAACTGCTCATGTAACCACTGATGCAGCGCATCCTGCTCCGCCTGGATAAACGGCCCTTTCTCGGGGTCTAAGCTAAGGACAGGGTCGTTATTGCATTGCTTTTTCTTCGGCAAATCTTTGTACGCATCAATCAGAGCGCGTGAGGGCCGCTGCTCAAGCGACTCACACGCCTGCCAGAACTCCATAAAGGCGCGTATATAGGAAAATTCACTGTTACTAAAACGCTCACGCAGATCAATCAGGTGATTTTCATTCAGGGGATCAAGCCCTGCCTGCGCGATCCGCGACATTACTGAAGCTTGGGTGACTACAGAGTTTTGCGCTAGCTCCGCCATGCGATAAGCAAGGGCGGCGTGAAGCCAGCGCTGCGATGGCGGCGGTACACACACAATCGCAGCCTGCCAGTTAACCGAGTATCCTGTTGGGCTCGGCTTCCACATCGGTTCGGCAGGCGTGAAATACGCACCACATCGTGCCAATCTGGGAGTGCTCAACCATTGATCCAACGTGTCCTCAGTGGGGGCTTTGAGCGCTTCAACTGCGATGTTCATTCAGCATCTCCTTTGCTAACCTCGGCCTCAACCCGTTCGCGGATTGCTTTGAATTTCTCCGAACGTTTCTTCATATATCTATCTGCTTCCTCCTTCCAGAATTTCGCGCCGTAGAGGCCAGGCATATTAGACTCTTCACTCCATCCAAAGGCATAGGTGAGGACCTTTTGAACTTTCGTCGTGCGATCCTCTGGGCTAAGGGCCTCCAACTCCTCTCTCATGCTTTCGAGGAGGGTGTAGACAGCATCATGGCGCAGAAGATGAGGGTGAATGTGCTTCAGCTCTGGTATTGCCGCGCCTACGCGAGCCAGGACGCCATCCAGCGCGTTAATGCTCAGTGCCTTGCCTTCATTTCGACGATGCGAAACCAACAAAAAGGGATGTTTTTTCGCGTCAGACGGCCCCTTCTTAGAGACGCGGTGGATGTCGACATAATCCCTTAGCGCCCAACTAAGTTCGTCACTCATCACCAGTTGGCGCTCGTGAGTTTTGAATTGTGGAGCCTCCGGACGCGTGTCGATCCCGTCGTCCTCAAGATTCACAACTGCGAGCTGCCCACTGTGCCAATGAATATCGCTGATTTTAATCAGCAACATTTCAGAGCGTCTCATGCCCATATCCAGACCCAAGAGCAAAACAACGTAATTGCGCAGCTTCAACGCGTCGTTCGCGAAGGGGTTGTCAGCACTTTGAGGGTGCATGACCTCTAACAAGCGCTCACGCTCCTGCGGAGTCAGCCCCTTCATTTCGCCAATCTTAGTTTTTTTCCATGCAGGTTTGGCAGCTTTTATCTTGCGGTTAAAACGGCGGAATACATCATCAACCGCTGCGTACCGCGTGGAAACATCGCCCAACTTTTCATAAAGCCATTCAAGATAGTCACGCACAGCATCAAGCCGCTGCCCGGCATGCTCCCTGCCCACCCATTCAAACGCAGCCGGAAGCAATCGAGCGCCTGCATACTTTTTGTTGAGGATTGTTTTTTGAAGGGCTGCGTCATTGACGAAACGAGAGATCTCGGCATCAGTCAGATAGCGAGACTGAGGACGCTGCTCCAAGCGGTCAACTAGGTCAATCGATTCATACTCAAGAAAATCCGCAAACAGCCCGATGTGCTCAAGATACTTTTTCTGTGTGTTCAATGCTCGACCCGAAAGCTCTTGGGTTACATAAAGATTCGGATAATAGGCGGGCATGGAGTCTTGCACTAACACCTCTGCCCTAATACCGTTTATGGTTATCTCTACGACTTGATGACCCATGACTTCCGTTTCAAAACTTAACTTTTTTAAGTATCGTAACGATAATATTATAATCGGTTACAAACGCAACTTTTATTTAAATTTTTTTCGTGTGCCAAAAGCTTCTGAAAATCAGGCAAACGTTGATCTATAGGTGAACAAAAATATGTCAAAAGGTGACAAAACAGGAAAAACAGGTTCTTACGTATACAGCATGAACCGAGTGGGCAAAGTGGTTCCGCCCAA